>Ga0210056_1003401_pt1 | contig 12956 bp, 8 predicted proteins | sample CryGeyCG2014_080_2_FD_183965 | JGI IMG/M metagenome (GOLD analysis project Ga0210056, IMG submission 183965) | Groundwater microbial communities from aquifer - Crystal Geyser CG07_land_8/20/14_0.80 (SPAdes) (version 2) | ecosystem: Environmental > Aquatic > Deep subsurface > Groundwater | place... | reverse complement strand
AATGCCGTAAGGAACATCTATATTTTTCTCGTATATTTTGAGCGCCTGCTCATCAAATCCAAGCAGCGTAAGGTCAAGTTTCAGCGATTCGGGATCCAGAAGACGCATCACGATTTTCTCGCCGAAGGCTGTCGGCAGGACCGACACACGCAGATCTATTCCCTTGTTCTGAACCTTTATCTTAATCCTGCCGTCCTGGGGAAGGCGGTGCTCGGCGATATCCAGTTTCGCCATGATCTTAAGACGGCTCGACAAGGCGTTCTGAAGTTTTTTCGGCGGAGCTGTCACCTCGTGAAGCACGCCGTCAATACGGTAGCGGACGCGCAGAGAGGTTTCAAAGGGTTCTATGTGAATATCACTGGCTCCCGCTGTCACGGCGCCGCCTAAAATCAGGTTGACTATTTTAATGACGGGGGCGTCTTCACCCTGGGCTTCCAGCGCTATTATGTCGGAACCGGTGTCTTCTTCCTTAACCAGTTCAACATCATCGCCGGAGCCGTCGGAAGGCCCGTCCATTTCTTTGAGAATATCCGCCATGGAACCTTTTGCTCCGTAGTATTTGTCAATAGCGTTTTTAATTTCAACTTCACTGGCAATGACAACTTTAATGTTTCTGCCCGTCATCATTTTCAGGTCGTCAACAGCGAAAACATTGGCGGGATCGCTCATCGCTATGGTCAGCTCGCCGCCCTCAAGAGCGATAGGTATCAGTTTCTGATGCCGGACAATTGTTTCCGGGACTGTCTGAATGACGCTTGCGGGAATATCGCCGTATTCGTTAAGGCTGACATAGGAAACATTGCACTGTTTGCCGAGGAAGGCAAGAAGCACATCCTCCGTGATAAAACCCATGGCCATAAGTATCTGGCCGAGTTTCCCGCCGCGCTCTTTCTGTTCCTGAAGGGCCGTCTGAAGCTGTTCGGCGCTTATGATGCCCACATCAACCAGAAGGTCGCCCAGTCTTTTCTTTCCCAGTTTCTGTTCTTCTTTAGCCATTAGTTATTTTCTCCGCATTGCGTAGCTGTGAAAAGCGCTACATTGATTATATCATATTCAGAGCAGCCCCGCGAGAGGTCATTGCCCGGTTTGTCCAGCCCCTGCAGAACAGGCCCTATAGCGGAAGCTCCGGCGAGCCTCTCTACAAGTTTGTATCCTATGTTGCCGCTGTTCAAATCGGGGAATATCAGCACATTCGCTCCGCCCTTCCATTCCCCCCCTGTTTTTTTCATGGCGATCTCCGGCACCAGCGCCGCGTCAGCCTGAATCTCGCCGATAAACTCAAAATCCCTTTTCTCACTCTTCAGGATTTCCCATGCGCGCCGGACCTTAGCGGGAGAAAGGGCCGTAGCGGAGCCCAGGGTTGAAAAAGAGAGGAGCGCGACCTTTGCTCCATCGCCTATAAAGGTTTTGTATGAGCGGGCGGTCTGAAGAGCTATATCGGCGAGCTGCTCCGATGTAGGCGCGGGGATGATGGCGCAGTCGGCAAAAAGCATATTCCGTTCATTCAATATCATAAGAAAAAAACTGGAGAGTATCTTGGCCTCTTTTTTTAAGCCCACGCACCTCAGAAGCGCCCTCACGGTATCCGCGGTGGAACTGGAGGCTCCGCCGACAAAACCGTCAACAGAGCCTGTTTTCAGTTTCATGGCCGCGAAAAAGAGCGGGGAATTAAGCGCTTCCGCGGCCTGGTCGCGGGAATCATATTTCTTCGCGTTTGCCGAGTAAAAAGCATCTGTGAGAGCGTCGAACTCACTGTCATTACCAGGCCTGACGCACTCTATACCGGGAAGAGCATCCGCCCGGACAAGCACCGGCACAAGGAGTTTTTCCCTCAAAAGGGCCCGTGCGGCGGCAACAACCCGCTCATCACTGCCCTCCGGAAAAATAATGCGTCTGGGCGACTTCTTTGCCTCGAATCTCAGTTTTTCTAATATATCCAACATTTCCAATTATAGTATAGCTTCATACTTGCAAAATGTCAAGCAAAACTTGCAATTTCCATTTCGTTCTACTGCAAATTGTCAATCCCGTCCCTAAATTTCTTAATCAAATCTTCTGCACTGAAGGATCCGACATCGGCCTTCCTGTCTCTGAGCGCTATATTGCCGCTGTCGGCTTCTTTGTCCCCTATGATTCCTACATAGGGCACATGCTCCGTGATAGCGTTCCTGATTTTTTTATTCAGGCTTAGATTTCTGCTGTCAAGAGAGACGCGTATACCCGCGTCAAGCAATCGCTCCAGAATTTTCTCCGCGGCAACAATATTTTTCTCATTTATTGTCACTATCCTCAGCTGCTGCGGCGCAAGCCAGAGGGGGAAATTTGCGGCATACTGTTCGGTGAGCATGCCCACAAACCTTTCGATTGAGCCGAGAATAGCCCTGTGTATCATAAAAGGCGTCCGCTTCTCACCTTTTTCATCTATGTAAAACATTGAAAATCTGTCGGGAAGGTTGAAATCAAACTGTATGGTGGAGCACTGCCAGAGTCTGCCGAGGGCGTCTTTTATCTTTATATCTATCTTGGGGCCGTAGAAAGCTCCGCCGCCCTCGTCCATCTCATAATCTATGTTTTTGGACTCAACCGCTTTCCTGAGAGCGTCTTCCGCCAGAGCCCAGTTTTTCAAATCTCCGACATATTTTTTTTCAGGACGGGTTGATATGTATATCTTGAACTCCTTAAAGCCGAAGGCCGAAAGAAATTTCAGGGCAAAATCAAAAACACTCTCTATTTCTTTCATTACCTGCTCTTCCGACACTATGATGTGAGCGTCGTCTATGGTGAAACCCCGCACCCTCAAAAGGCCGTGGAGCACGCCGCTTTTTTCAAATCTGTAAACGGTGCCGAGTTCAGCAAGCCTCACTGGGAGGTCCCTGTAGGAATGAAGTGAGCTTGAATATATCTTGATGTGGCCGGGGCAGTTCATGGGGCGCACCCTGTAAGGTTTGCCCTCAATATCCATACTGGAATACATCATCTCGGAGTAATTCTCAAGATGTCCTGAAATACGGTAGAGCTCTTCGCTGGCCACATGCGGGGTGCGCACCAGCTGATAGCCGTTTCGCAAATGCTCTTTTTTCCAGAAGCCCTCTATTACCTCAAGCAGCTGAGCTCCGTCAGGATGCCAGTATATGAGCCCCGGGCCGGACTCCGGATGTATGCTGAACAGATGCTTTCCTATCACCCGGTGGTCGCGCTTTTTCGCTTCTTCCAGGAACTTCACATATTTCATCAAATCGTCTTTTGTAAAAAAAGCCGTCCCATAGACGCGCTGAAGCATTTTATTCTTCTCCGAACCTCTCCAGTACGCGCCGGCGATATCAAGAAGCTGAAAATTTCTGAGCTCTCCCGAGTGCTCAATATGAGGCCCGCGGCAGAGATCCGTGAAATCGCCCAGCTCGTAGAGCGACAGCTCACCGTCCTGAATCTCGTTTATGAGTTCGGTCTTGTATATCTGGCCCTTTTCCGAAAAGAATTTGAGAGCTTCAGCTTTTTTCAGGCTGTAACGCCGGAAGGGCAGTTTTTCTTTGATGATCTTCTGCATTTCCGCGGAAATCTTTTTGAAATCTTCCGGCCTGATCGCCGCCTCAAGGTCAAAATCATAATAAAAGCCGTTTTCTATCGACGGGCCGATGGCGAATCTGACATCTTTATACAGGCGCTGTACGGCGGCGGCCATGATATGGGCGGCCGAGTGCCTCAGCGTTTCAAGAGAATATTTATTTTCGTTCATCATTTTTCCGCGCGGCAAAGACGCCGCATGCAAAATTTTGGGTGCGGCAGGATTCGAACCTGCGACCCCCGCCATGTCAAGGCGATACTCTAACCAACTGAGCTACGCACCCGCTAATATTGCATACTTGCCGGACTGACGCCTCCGGACTTTCAGCGGATAATCCTGCAAGCGCAACTTAAACTCTAATTTTAAGGCACGGGTCGGATTCGAACCGACGGATGGAAGTTTTGCAGACTTCTCCCTTAGCCACTTGGGTACCGCGCCGCGTAAGAGGTAAATTTATCAAATAAATGACGCTGTTGTCAATTTAATCCGGGCAGGACATCCTTAATGTCCCCGTATGCGGGACATCACAAATTTTCCGTCGATAATCTTGACCGTTAATTTCCCGAAATTTGTCCGGATAGCGCGCTGAAAGGCGTTATGTTTAAACCGTGAATAATGAGGGGGATCAAACCCGAATTTTAACGGCAACTTTTTTTACTTTTGAAATTTGACCGGACTTAATACCGGGCATATGGAGGTCATCGGGAAAAAATATCGCGAACATTCCGGCCTCAACTTTTAATGAAGGAGGAATGTTCCTCATATAGAAAGTAGTCTTCTTTTTCATTCACACAGACAGGCAAGTATTTTTTCAATGATGTTACACCTATCAATTCCACGCCGGAAACAACAGCCGGTGTGGAAAAATCAGTTTCACTGACATAAGCGAGCCCTTGGGCTATTCTGCCGTCAAGGCCGAAATACCAGCCCTGCGTTTTCAATTTTATCCATTATCATTTTGCGGATTAAAGCAAATGATGGCCGCGGTTGTGCTTTCGGGACTGAAGAAACCGGCTTCATTTACCGTTATGCCGATGCTTGCGGCGTCAAGAAGCTCATAAATTATCCTGTTATTTTCCATATCGGGTATCGCCGGATAGCCGGGGCTCATCCTCCGGCTGTCCTCAAGGCCTGCGGCTTTGTTGAGCTCGCTGTGGAGCGTTTCGGCATAATCTTCCGCGACCCTGTCCGCGAGGCCCTTGAGATACAGCATGGATTCCGAATCGCCCGCCGCCATAAAATCGGCCGCTGCTTTTTCAGCGGCCAGGCCGGCCGTTGTGATCTGAAATCCGCAAACATCTTTTTTCTCTGAATCCGCTCCCAGAAACCATGTGTTCTCCACCGCCGCAGGGAAGGATAGCTCAGCTATTTTTTTACCGGGGTTATCTATGCCGTAGACAAAAAGTTTGCGGCCGCGGGCGCTGCAGGGAAACACCGCGGATATGCCTCGGGCCTCTATCCAATTATTCTCTTTTGATTTACTGATCCAGTCTTCGGCCAGGGCTTTGAATACCGCTTCATTTTCTTTTGACATTTTCCAGTTCAGGTTTTTTAAGTGTTTGAAATTGATTTTCAGCTTGTCTACATCAACAGCGCTGACTTTGCGGAAAGCTTTTACTTTTGGCGGCTCGTAAGCGGATGAACCCGCCGCGGCGGGGCTCTTCTTTTGACCGGAAGTTTTACCCTTGCGCGGAGTGAGAGCGCCTTTGAGTTTCTTGAGATTGGCCGAGAGCAAAGCTTCTTTTTCCTTAGACAGCAGGCGCTCAAGGACATTCACCCCGTCCATGGCGGATGGGCAGTAGAACACATCCTTTTTCAATTCGCCCTCAACGAGACTGCCCTCTTGCGAGGCTTTCGCCGCGAGAGCCGTGTTCACCGGAGCCCCGCCTATGAGCAGCGGAATATCCAGCTTCGCCTTTTTCATCTCACGGGCAAGATCTATCATGTGGCCGGATGTCTGAACGAGAAGAGCGCTGGCGCTTATGGCAAGCGCTTTCGCCGCTATGGCTTTTTTAACAAATTCCGAGGCGGGCACCTGTACGCCGAGATCTATGACTTTATAACCGTAATTCTCAAACAGCGTTTTGATCAGATCCTTGCCTATGCAGTGCACATCCTGATAGACTGTCCCTATAACCACGACGCCTTTTTTCTGCGGGGCCATATTCTCATTTTTCATGTGGTCTTCCAGCCATGCCATTACCTGTTTCATAAGGTCCGCGGATCTCAGCAGATGCGGAAGTGAGATGAGGCCTTCTGAAAAACGATCGCCAAGTTCCGACATCGCGGTCATAAGATAATCATTGATAAATTCCAGCGCTCCTATGCTTTTCCCCTGCTTTGACGAGAGCGCCGCGGCGGCATCACTGACAATCATATCACCGTATGATTTCCCGTTGATTTTCACATCGGCCCTCTGGCGGTAGGCGGATATTATCTTTTCTCTGACCCTGTCCGCGGGCGCGAGAGATTCGTATGACAGCGTCGGCGCCGAGGATATTCCTTTTTTCATATCGGCGATATTCTCAAGTCCGGCAAACGCCGCCATGTCTTTCTTCAATATCACCCTGCGCGCCAGATCATAATCCCTTTCGTCTATACTCTCAACGGGAATATAATGATTCGGGTTGACGATCACCGCGTCCAGACCCTTTTTTGCCGCCTCATCCAGAAAAACCGAAGTCAGGATCTTTCTCATATAAGGTTTTCGCGCGAGGCCGTTTGTCAGATTGCTCACCCCTATAATGGTCCGCGCACCCTTTGCCAGATTCTTGATCCCGGAAATCGCGTTCAGAGATTCCAGGGCGAAATTCATATCCTCATCGCTTTCCGATCCTATGGGAAAAGCGTTTATGTCTATAAAAAGCTGATCGGCTTTCACACCGTAACCGGCGCATCGTCTGATTATCTCTCCCGCTATGCGTATTTTTTCAGACGCGGTGACGGCGGGGCCGCTGTTATCAGCGGAAAGCGCCACATACACCGGATTGAAAAAAGCTGTTTTGGACACAATTATATCCAGTTTGCTTTTGCCGTCTTCAAAATCTTCCAGCGATATGGAATTGATCATGGGCCTTCCGGGATACGCTTTTACTCCCGCGATGAGAGCCTCGGGGTCAAAGGAATCTATACAGAGAGCCCCGTGAAAATCCGAGCAGATATGCTGTATAACTTGAGGCAGGATTTTTTTGGTGTCCGCGACATTTGAATCCATGCACACATCAAGTATATTGAGTCCCAATCCGTCAATCTGATCACGCACGACATCATCAAGAGCGTTATAATCTATGCCGCCCGGGACATTTTCCACGGCCTCACGCACCTTTTTGGAACCCCGCGCGTTCAGGCGTTCGCCTATTTGAATCAGTCCCGATTTCCCGTCAAGAGGCACTATCTTCTGAGGCCCGGAGATAAAAGTGTTTGCGCTTATTTTTCTCTTGAGCGGTTTTAAATTTTTCACAAGGTCGGCCAGAGCCTTTATATGAGCGGGAGCGGTTCCGCAACAGCCTCCAACGATATTGACCCCGTAATTTTCCACATACTTTTTTAATGTCACGCTGAAATCCGTCGGAGAGAGTTTATAAACCGTCCGGCCGTTTTCCGAAACCGGCATTCCGGCGTTCGGCAGAACAGATATCGGCAGATGAGAAAACGACGAAATCTCCGAAACCGCCTTTTCCATGAGCCCGGGGCCGAGAGAGCAGTTGATTCCGAAAACATCAATCCCCAGCCCTTGTAGCGCGCAAGCGGCGGCCTGTATGTCCGTGTTGAAAAGCTGCATACGGGCATGTTTATCAACCGTCACCTGGACCATGACCGGGAGTTTGATGGCCCGCTCTTTCATCGCCCTCAAAGCGCCCGCGACAGCCGCTTTTATTTCAAGAACATCCTGCTGGGTCTCAAAAAGTATGACATCAGCGCCGCCGTCAATAAGGCCCAGCATCTGCCTGTAAAAATTATTTTCTATCAGCTCCCAGCTCCCTTTCTGTATATCAGCTTCAGTCGGCGAAAGCGCATGGTTGGACGGCCCCGCCGAGCCCACAACGAAAAGAGGCCGGCCGTCGTACGAGCTTTTCCCGGAATACTCTTCCAGGCTTTCTCTGGCTATTTCAGCGCCCTTTTTGCTGAGAATATAGGATATTGAGTAGTTGTCCAGAACTTTTGTGCCGCGCTGATCAAAAAAGCCGCCGAAAGCCGCGCGGTCTATGCCGGAAAAATCGTATTCTTTCAGCCTGAGCGCAGATGACCCGAACGTGTTTGTCTCCACGGCGTTCGCCCCGGCCTCAAGATAGGCATGATGCACTTTCTTGATTTCTTCCGGCCGGGAAATATTGAGCAGGTCGCCCAGCATGCTGAAATCAGGCCCGCCGTAATCCGCGGCTTTCAAATCCGCGCTTTGGAGCATTGTGCCCATGGCCCCGTCAAGTACGACAATCCTCTCTTTAAGCGTTTTCAGAAAATCAAATCGTTCCATGACTCACATAATATCAAGAAGAGGGGGACGGCGCAATAACCCAAACAGGTATGGGAATTTTGTACTAAATGCGCCACGAGAAAATCAATTCGGCCTCAGATTTAAAAGTTTGCGTTAATGGGTAAATCTTTAGACGGTTTTAGAGTAAACCATTTCAAAACGCCCAAGTCGCGAATTGTTTCCGCGACTTCTGTTTTATCAAAAGGGGGACTCCTTCTCTCTTTCCATTTCATTACTTCATTCAAAACATCCCGTTCCGCCATGTCGCCTTTTTTCTTTAATTCCTTTTCAGTAAATAAAAGTGTCGCCACTAACTCAGCTTTTTTGGTATCCAATCTCAAAAATAAATCAATTGTTTTATTTATCAATTTTGACCATCTGTCAATATCGGTTTTATACTTCACTCTGGTTTTCTCATATTCCGACCCCGGCAAAACTCTAATCATGTTATTCACTTTATGTTCCTGGAGCAGTCCCGCGTTAGCTAATATTTTTTTAACACCGTCAAGACCATGCGAATATGGTCCGAACGAACCTCTCTGATAATTCAACCCCGTCGGCAGGCCTAACCCGGTTGCCACATAAGCAATTTTTTGAAATATAGTCCTCCCGATAGGCAAATGATACTTCTGCTGCTCAATACGATATACAATTTCAGTCAGCACTACCCAAGCAGGGTTCATTTTTTGCAAAATCCTCATTCCTGATTTAACTCGTCTCAAATCGGACGGCCCGGACAAAAAATCTGCCGTCAATTGCGTCGGCGGTGTGCCATAAGGCGCATACATCTTTACGGGAATATTCCATTTGGACACATACTTATAAATAAGCGGACCTACAGATTCCCAAAGCAGTTGCCCATTCCCGCAGCCAAGAGGAGGAATCGCAATAGATTCAATGCCCCATTCTTTATATTTTTCAGAAAGAATCTTTAGCCCTTTTTCAATATATTCTATTCGGGAAGCTTCCCGCCAGTGACCCTTGGTCGGAAAATTTACAATCTGAGGAACAAACATTGATTCTTTAAATAAATACGGGACTCCCTCTTTAACCTCTTTTCTTTCACAACGAGCCGCATAATCTTTAAACATTTCCGGAAAAGACTTTTTGAAATCCGCGGCAATACCTTTCCCCATAATACCCACACAGTTAACTGTATTCACAAGGGTCTGCACTCCTGACTGAAAAATGTTACCAATTAAAGCATTCATAGATTCTCCCGCTCTTTAGAAAAACAACTCATTTTTTATTATAGCATTTAGCCCTGATATCTCACACAATTTATTCAACGCCATTTCATTAGCCGCGTATGCGCCAACAATATAATCCGTCGGAATAAAATTCGGCACCAAAACCTCTGCACATTTTATTCCAGAAAGTCTATATTGGTTGATAGGATTATTACTGTCAGTCCAAAATTCCATATAAACTTCATCCTTATCCAACAATGGCAATCCCTCATCAACAGTTTTAAACCAACACGGGCGGGCTGCATTCTGGTCAGTTATAACAACACCATCAATATCTAAAACTGTGGGGCTTAATCGCAGAACACAAATATTATTATTTTCTGAGCGCCTTGCGCTCAACATCGGATTGTGCGCGTCAAAATATAAATTTGCATAATCATGCAACTTCTTTTTAGTTCCCGGAATTTCTTTAACCGCTCGCCGCTCCTGAACTCCCGGTTCAGAAATATCGCACTCCACTATTTTTAATCTCTTTGACATATTGTGCGACACTATACCATGCTTCATAATGGACGGCACATTCTTAATCGCCGCAATAAAATGCAGTTCTTCTATATCTTCCCTATTCATTTTTATTTTTCCGTTTTTCTTTTGTAGCAAGAGATTTATATTGCTTTTCTTCGAGTGTCGAGGCAAGTATCAGATTTCTATCATTTCTTCTGCCCGATAATTCAAACTCTAAAATGTATCTGTTGTTTTTCGGAAAAAGTTTTTCCTTCCTTTTTATCATCATCTTCATAATATTCTTATAAGCTATCCCCGCACCCTCACTCAAGTCCCCGCATTGTTCTCTTATCATTCTATATCTCAAAACTCTCTTGAATATACCCCGCGTAATAATAGCCATGTTCCAGGCAATTACAGCAATGCCTATTGCATTATGATCATTGTCCGAATTTTCCAGAAGCGGCTCCGCAAACTCAAGCAAAAGTTCCGACATTTTCTCATGGCTTTCAATTATCGGAACTCCATGAAACCCTAATTTCGCAACTTTTTTCTTTAATCTATCTCCCCCCGATAAATGCCTTCTCTTATTTTTTTTCTTTTTCCTTGAATGTTTCATATCCGTGTGCCGTCCTTATTTCATACATCCGTTCGGGATGATTCGCAATTTCTCTATCGAATCCTTTTCAAATATTTTTCTATATGATACTGCTGAATTTTGTGGGGTTTTGTCTTACCGCTAAACCATCGGCTCACCGTGGAGAACGCAACACCTAAATCATCCGCAAGTTTTTGTAATGGGATCCGGTTTTCCAGGCGATGGTTTTCTAACTGTTTTATTATTTGCATATTTTGCATTTTACATCATGAAAACAGAATAATCAATAATTGTACTTGGAAAATTGGGGAAAAATGTTAGATTATAGAGGCAAAGCGAGCTTTGCGGCTACTGAAAAAAATGTTCGTGCAACAGTCTCCTTTATTCTTCCCAATGAGTCCTGATATACTCGTTCGCTTCTCTAATACTCATTGGCTGTGAGGAAGCAGACGCTCTGATATAAAACTCTTCCTTATCGGCGTTTTTTAAGAACACTGGCATTGCACTATTCATTACATCAATAACGCTCACCTCTTTATTTTCAATCTGTATAATCTTAATACTCGTATACTGATTAAACTCTTTGCCTAAGTATTGATTGATAACTTGGGTTAATTGTAGCAAGAAGCCATCTTTGTTTTTATTTTTGAGAGTAGCACAATCTTTATCAATTCCAAGAATTTCTCCAACATCACTGATTCCGATAAGCAACTTTCCACCCTCGGAATTCATAAAAGCGGAGATTGTTTTGGCAATAATATGTTCCATCAATTTATTTACATTTCCCCGTTCATAATCCCATCGGAGAGATGACTTAAATTCTACATAGTCGTTTTCTCCCCCTTTTATGATTTCCTCGTAATTTATAGCTTCCTCCATCTCCCGTCCTTTCAAATTTTCCAAGAACAAATTGATAGAATCGGCAATCATTTTTCGCCGTGCTACCAAAAAGTCATTATATTTTTCAACCTGCCACAAGGATTGATCTATTGGGATCATTTGCTGTTTTAATGCTTCCGGATATTTCTCGCTGACTTTTTTCAAATATTCCGCAGGGTTTTCATCGGAAATATCAAAATTGGCATCTCGTGTAATGAAAGCCCTGTTACCGATTTCATTCACCTTCTTTTTATCAAGGTGATTTTCTGAGTCATACCCATTTCTGTATAGAAATGCTTGCGGAAAAATATGATGGCTTTGAATACGGTAGTAATCTCCCATTGTATCTTGGAGAGAACCGCCATTTGCCCAGTCAGTTGCCTTATTAAATTTTGTGATGACATACAACATCCGATGGAGAGGATTCACCGATCCGCGTCCTTCTAAATCGGCGGGTTTGATTTCTTTTCTTCCTCTTTGCTCCTCAATTTCGTTTATCAAGTCGAAAACTGGCTGTGAACTATTGATAGCCAAGTAAACATCCCTATCTAGGCGTTGGTCCGTTTGACCACTATATCTGCCCCAAATGAGAGCAAGAAACATCCAGTACAAAAACTGATTTTTAAGTCCGGACTCAAACGAACCACCATTTTTTGATAGATAGGCAACCAACGGAACAAGCACATTATTTGTGCTCATGTCTTTGCTACCGCTGATGTACGCTGATTGTTTAAGAATAGGGATAAGATAATTCAAAATTTTTACCAATTTTTCCCATACTTCTTTATAAGTTTCATCCGATGTTTTCTGATAAATTTCTTCAGTCATTTTTTTAAAAAGAGCTGAGTTTGTGAGCAGAACAACAAAACATCTTGTGAGTAAATCAAGTTCAAAAAAGAACCTCGCCTTTTTGTAATCTTCAATTTTCTGCTTCATTACCCTGCGAGCTTGCGGCCATTTGCCAGCGATGTGAGTCAAAACCAGTTCTGCGTCAGTTAGTTTTGTTCCCATTGAATTGACCCGATCAAATATGTCAATGCTCTTGTCTATATCAAGTCCTTGAGGAACTGATTGAACATGATAATCAATATCAGATATCGCTCGTAGGCGGGCCAAATTTTTATTGACCGCCCTACCAATTTCCAATTTTTCCTCCGCGTCTTCAAGATGAAGATTTTCAACCAGAGTAAAGGCATCGAGCTTATCGTTAAAACAGCTAACTACTGATTTCCAAAATGGACTATCCTTCATTTTTTGCTTTTGGTAGTAGCCGAATTCCGCCGTCTTCAAGTTGAAATAAAGGTGGCGAGGGTTGTGCGTAATATCGGATTCTTTATAGTAAGGCGGGATTTCCCCCTTGAGAAGCAAATAGAGGGTCGTGAGCCGTTGCTGTCCATCAAGTAAAACCTTAATCCAGCCCATTCTTTCTCTCCTGACCGCGTTATTTTTTATTTCAGGGGGGCTATTCGTTTCCCAAATCAAAACGCTACCTGTGGGGTATTCTTGAAACAACGAGACCATCAGTTCTTTTGCTTGTTCTAAACTCCAAACATATTCCCGTTGAAATTCAGGAACTACGATCTCTAATTCCTTAACTGCGTCTAGTAATCTCGATATTTTTGCCATAATCTTGAAGCTATTCTAACAATTCATCAGCAGAAAGTCCATAATCGCGGCATCTTCCAAATAATTCCCTCGCTCTTATTGACAGAAGGCCCCGTTTAATTTATAGTTTTACAGATAGGCGGT
>Ga0210056_1003400_pt1 | contig 12957 bp, 12 predicted proteins | sample CryGeyCG2014_080_2_FD_183965 | JGI IMG/M metagenome (GOLD analysis project Ga0210056, IMG submission 183965) | Groundwater microbial communities from aquifer - Crystal Geyser CG07_land_8/20/14_0.80 (SPAdes) (version 2) | ecosystem: Environmental > Aquatic > Deep subsurface > Groundwater | place... | reverse complement strand
ACCTCCAATAGTAGATTATGCTCAGGAGGAGGCGATGAGAATATCTGAGGTGCTGATAAATAATCCCGGGTGCATGGACAGTAATAACAGTAAAACAAACTGGGAGGACTATCCAGCATATTACAAGAATGCGCCAAACATAGATACAAACATGACATCCCTTGGTTTCGCAAAAAACAAAAATTCCTATGGTGTTCTCAGCATGAGCAAAATACTCGGAATGGGGAAAATTACATATTCCAGAGCATGGAAAATGCTTGCGCTTTCACCAGGGCAGAACTTCAACATATCCTTTCAAATAATAGGAAATGAAACAAAAATCTACTGGGGCGCGGATTACACAAATGCAAAAAATGTTGGATTGTATAAAAGGATTGTGGCTGTGTATAATCCAATAGACAACAATTACACATCTGCAAAACTCACAGTTAGGATTTTTGACGGCGGGAAAATAAATGAAAGTATTTTGATTAATGAGATAATGTATGCGCCACCTGGGGAGGATGAGCCTAATGAGTGGATAGAATTGTACAACCCTACAAACATGGCTGTAAACCTTAGCGACTGGTTAATTGGAAACAAGGGAGAAGCAACAGATATGTCTTGGGCTAAATTAGAAGGAACAGATGACGACGATGTAGGATTAAGAGGCGCTATTATACCTGCTAACGGATTTGGAATCATATACAGTAACCATAGGATAAACGATGTTAAGAAGAATTTTACTAATAATCCTGATGCTGTATGGCTCCATCAACAGCCTCCAACTGTAGGCATTGACAATAGGATAGCAGGCAGAATGCTTAGTGATGAAAATAGTCTTGTTTTGAAAAACAAATACTATGATATAGTAGATGATGTAACATATAGTTCTTCCACAGGCGGTAAAGATAACAATGAAACAATAGAAAGAAATGAAACAGGCTGGTTTGAGAGTAACACGGGTGGTAAGGGTGGAACACTCGGCAGAAGAAACAGCATCTCTGATTTTTCTAATCCAAATCTTGGCAATCTAATTTCAGTAGGGCCTGACAGACGCAACATTAGTTGTGTTGCAGGAACAAATGCTTCATTTAATATTACAGTAATGAACAACGGAAATATTAATGACACAATAACAATATCCAATATATCAGAATTAGGATGGAATGTGAGCATCGTTTGGTTGTCAGGTGGAACGGTAAATTGGACAAATCCTGATGGAACAATCGGTGTAAATCTTTCAGCAATCAACCGCACCACCACCGTATCCCATATCTATGCGAAACTCAGGGTAAACATTACAATACCAACAACAGCAAAGGCTGGTGAGCAGAACATAGCCATAGTAATCGCAAAGTCTTCTGAATACTCCATGGTGTTTGATATCGCAAGCATATTAATGAAAGTCTCCTAATAATCAACACATTTTAATATTAAGAATAACATTCATTACTAACAAGTTGTCGTTGATGTGATTTCATGGTTAAGGAAAGACCTAAATGTAAAACAGGTATAGAAGGACTGGACAACATACTTAACGGTGGTATTCCAAGGGGCAATACTGTGCTTCTGTCAGGTGCCTGCGGCTCTGGTAAAACCACGCTTGGAATGGAGTTTCTTGTTAACGGTGCAAAAATGGATGAAAACTCTGTGCTTATTTCAGTAACAGAGCCGTCATCAAAGGTTGTAGCCAATCTGAGGGGTTTTGAGTTCTTTGATGAGATGCTAATAAAAAAAGAAAAACTTTACCTTCTTGACATGATTTCACTGTATGCGAGGCTGGGCATAGAAAAAAGGGATTACAGAATCGAAGATATTGACCCGCTCATAAAAATAATAGAGGACATTGTGAAAAAACTGAAGGTAAAGCGTCTTGTGATTGACTCCCTTACAGCGATATGCCATCAGCTTGAAACAAAGGTAAGGATAAGGGAGTTCGTATTCAATCTTGGGAAAACACTTTCGGATGCAGGATGCACATCCCTGCTCATCTCAGAAGTGAGCCCGACAGGTGCATGGGGTCTGATGCCTGGTATAACCTATTCTGCTTACGGTGTTGAGGAAGCAATAGCTGATGGCATAATACTGCTTGGTGCAATAGAGAGAAAAGGATATATGCTAAGAACGCTTCATGTAGTGAAGATGAGGGGAACAATGCATTCCCTTGCAAAACATATTCTTGACCTAACACCACAGGGTGTTGTACTGGTACCATTGCTGAAATGGGGTGCGGAAAGTGGATGATATTGATAAAAAAGTAACTCAGAAGCTTAAAGACACAAAAAAATATGAGGTGAACCTCATTCTCAGTGACATAAATAATTATTTCAGAATAATAAAAAGCGTAATGAATTACCTGGTTACAGAAAGGGGGATGGGAGGTGTATACGTCTCAACGACAAGGCCGAGCAAGGCAATGATATCACGTTTGGGAGCAGAGAAAATCAATATGGATGATGTGTTTTTTGTTGACTCTGTATCATACATGGCTGAAGGACCACCGGCATCAGTGGATAACGTGATTTTCATAGAAAGCCCAACAATGCTTGAGATGATGATGATAAAAACAGATACCCTGCTGAGAAAGGCAAAAAGCCCTGACAAGTTTGTGTTTTTTGACTCAATAAACTCGTTAGCCATTTACAACAGTGAAAACATTCTGTCCGAGTTTATACACGTGTTAGTGAACAGTTTTGCAGGGAAGGACATTTATTCATTCATACTATCAGTGAAAGGTGGGACTCCGAAAAATATTGAGCCATTACTGAGGATGGTGTGCGACAACGTTGTAGAGATTGGGGGTGAATAAAATGAACGGGGCGTTGGCGAAAATAAAATCAGCTGATAAGACCATCTGGATGACTAAACCAAAGCAGAACAAGGAGTTCACCCAGATGATTGCGGATTACACCATTCTTTTGTTAATAGACACAGTTCTGAATGATGTTGACAAAAAAATTGCATCTGAAATTATAATGAGTGCTGCGGAAAAACTGGGAAGCAGCGTCTTTGATGAATACGTAAAAGAAAGAATTAAAACACCAAAAGAATGGGCTGATGCTGTGAATGAATCTGTGTTCAACCAAATGGGCACAGGCATCATATTCACAAAAATAGCAGATGACAGGATTGAGGCGTCCGTGTTTAAATGCCCAACAATTTACAGGGCTACGTCTGCACCAGACATTACATGCCCATTCTCATACGGATTCGGCAGAGGCCTGTGGAGAAAGACCTTCCCGGAAGGGGAGGTAATAATGGGCAACACAATCGCCAAAGGTAAAGAAACATGTGTTTTCACATTTCTTGTCAAGTCAAAGGAAAATATTAGGGAAAAGATGAAGCAGATGTTTGAAAATGCTTCAGTTGAGCTGAAAGCCGAAAAAACAGCCGCACCAGCGGTTGCTCCTGCAAAGGTTTCAGATCTCACAATTTTATGCATAACAGAATCAATCTTTAAGCATGTTGATAAAAAAACTGCATCTGAGATTATAATAAATACTGCGGAAAAACTTGGTAACAGGGTATTTGAGGAATACGTCAAAGAAAAACCTGAAAAATGGACAACTATGGAATGGGCGGAAAAAACCGCAGGAGGCATATGGAACCAGCAGGGTACAGGTGTTGTTTTTTCAGAAATTTCTGACAAAAAAATCATGTCCCATGTTTTCAAATGTCCGACACCTGAAAGGGCAGGTGAAGCACCGCATATCGCATGCCCGTTCTCATGGGGATATGCCAGGGGTGTTTGGAAGAAGGCTTTCCAGGAAGGGGAGGTATTAATGGGTGGGACAATGGCCCATGGTGCACCAACCTGCGAGTTCACATGGTTTGTGAAAGCCGAGAAAGAGCATGCTGAGATGAGGGAGAAAGTAAAAAAATATCTTACAAAAGAGGAAGAAATGAGGATGCTGTAAACATGCCATCTACAGGAATAAAAAAACTGGATGAGGTGCTTATGGACGGCATACCTGATGGCTCCTCAGTTATTGTTATGGGGACACCAAGCTCAGGCATGGAGCTGTTCGCAAAACAGTTCGCATCAGCGGATAAAAATGAGAATGCGGTGTATTTTACAACATCTGAAACAGAAAGTGAAGTAAAATCAATGCTGAAATCATATAAATGGAGGGAGGATATAAGCATTATAAGCATCTCAACGCAGTACTATGAAAAAATTCTGGCAAAGGAGCTTGAGGCAAGCAGACTGAAAAAAGAAGGGCTGAGTGTTTCTGATATCGCAAAACTTGGTACTTTTGAGGGGAGGGAGGAGATAAATTTTCTTGAAACACTCACATACGAGATATCAAAACTCAAAAAAAATTACAGGGTGATTGTTGACAGTCTTGATTTTTTTCTGGAAAGATACCTTCCTGAGGATGTGCTTTCAGCCGTAAGAACTATTGAAGCCCATGTCCATTACACAAAAGGACTTGCATTGTTCACAATGGTGAAAGACATTTATGATAAAAGGATAGAAAACAGTATCGCTGCAGTAGCTGACTGCGTAATTGAGCTTGAAGTTGTAAAAATCGGAACAGGATTTGAGAACAGGCTTGTTGTCCAGAAGGTAAAAAACATGCCTCAGAAAATCGTCACACTCATATACTCAATAACAGACAAAGGCATAACACCTGAAACGATATCAAGGATAGGGTAGTTACTTTAGTAATTCCGAAACTACTAACCCCTAACTTCTTGTTTTCCCCTAATCCCTATCCTTTGGAAAAACCATTTGGTTTTTCCAAGGATGTTAGGAATTTGCAGGAGCATGCGACGGAAAATGCCTCTGGCATTTTCCTAGCATCTTAGGAAAAACCGAAGGTTTTTCCGTAAGAAATTCCGTAACAACTACTTGCCCCTGACTACTTACTTCAACTCTTTTCAGCCCATTCTTGTCATGTAAAACATATTGAAAAAAAAAGTAAATCCTTAAATACTGATAAATTCTATCTGATTGTTGATGAAAGCAAGAGCAAGAATCATTGCAGAGGGAAGGGTTCAATCTGCTGGGTATAGAGATGAAGTCGAGAATCTCGCTCTAGAGTTTGGGATAAAGGGTTCTGTTAGAAACATGGCTGAGAAGGACAGGGTTGAGATTGTTTGTGAGGCTGATGAAAGGATTATTGATAAGTTTTTGAAGAATGTTAAGATAAAAAATGAGATTATTGATGTAAAAAAATTAACTGTGAAAAAAACAAAACCAACAGGCGAGTTTAAAACCTTCAAAATAATAAGGGAGGATAAGGACTCTGAGATTGCAGAAAGAATGGATGAGGCTGTTAAGCATCTTAAAGGAGTGAAAAAAGGAATGTATGAAGTGAGGGATGAGGTTAAAGGCTCCAGAAAAGACATCAAAGGTGTAGGAGACGAAGTAAAAGAATTTAGATTGGAGACAAAGGAAAATTTTCAGACTATGAAAAATGATTATGGTAAAATTTCTTTGTACATGGAAAGGATTATAGAAAGCACGGAGAAAGACAGAAAAGATTTTAGGGATGCAATTAAAGAATTAGCAAGGGCTATTGTTGAAAGTAAGAAGTAAAATATTTTGGCAATATGTAAATAGTCAAACTATCAACTCAACCCTCTTCAATCCCTTTTCATCCTTCACATCAAATTTTACATCAACAAATTTTTTTATCAGCCACATGTTTGTCTCAGCATGCATTGAGAGATTTCTTGTCAGGAATGTTGATTTATTTTTTGCCAATGCAAGATAAGGTAATATTTGGTCAGATGCATAAACATCAAGGTTTGCACCTGATTTTATTTCCCACAGCAGATTGTTTGCAGCGTTTTCACCAACCTTCTCAGCAGAAACACCTTTTTCGCCAAGGCAGGATGAGCCAAGCATGTTATCAGTCCAAAGTGTGATGCCAGCGCCTGGTGAAAAAGAGGAGGTTATTTCATCTTTTATTTTCACATCATATTCTATGAGTTTTTTTAATGCGGCATCTTTCATTCTTTTAAGTATGTGCTCTGGAAGATCTGAGATAAATGCTGTGCCATTTATGTTTTTTGTTTCCGTTGTTTGAGATAAATCAAGTCCTTTTAATTCTTTAACTGGCTCAATGTTTACATTTATCTCACCACCACCCTTTGGATAAAATCCTCTTTCTATGGTTTCAAGTTCAACCTTTGCACCCATTTTTGCCAGAATTTTCAAAAAAATGTTTCTGAAATAATCAACCGGTGGGGACCATTTCACATCAGTTCCACCCCTTATTTTTATTTTTGTTTTTTCATTGCTAAACAAACTTGGTAAAAGGCAGCATTGAAGAACAAGTGTTACACTCCCTGCTGTGCCAACATCAAAATCAAATACTCCGCCTCTGATTTTTTTTGGATAAAACTCAACAGCGGATGAGCCTTTCCCCAACCCTTTTATTTCAGCATCACATAATCTTCTAACACTTTCAAGTGCGGTGATATGCTGATAACTCAATCCTGGGTTTTTCCTCTTTGCCCTAATGTTAAAAACCTTCACAGGCTTATTTGTTAAAGCAGATAATGCAGCAGCAGTCCTGACAATCTGTCCTCCTCCCTCACCAAAAGAACCATCTATCTCTATCATGCTATCCATATTTTTCCAGATATTTTTTTAGAATCTTCAATGCCTCTTTTGCAGCCCTCTCCTTGACTTCCTCCCTGCTGCCGGTAAATTTAAATGACTTACATATTTTTTCAGGGTCTGATACAAGTGCAATGTAAACCTTTCCAACATCACCAGATGGTCCTGCAAAACCTGTTACGCCCAGACCAATATCAGTTTTGGTTTTTTCCCTGATTTTTTTTGCAAGTTCCAGTGACACCTGAGGGCTTACATTTCCAAACGCCTCTATGGTTTTTTCTGAAATGCCAAGCATTTTTTTTGCGTTATCAGAATAAACAGTTCTTCCCTCTATAAAATATCTGGATGAGTCAGGCACATTTGTAAGCATATGCGATATTAACCCGCCAGTGCATGATTCCGCAACAGACACTGTAACATTTTTTTCAAACAATAGTGATGCGACCCTGTTTTCAGGCGCGTATATATCTGTTTTCGCAAGGGTTTTCAATCTCTTTATACCATCAATTTCCTTGAGAACCCCTGCAACCTGCTTGGGCACAAGTTTCTTCCAGTTTTCGTTTCTCCATATTCTTCTCCTGATTTCCATGCCGGAATAAATTGTTCTGTCATACATCGGCATGCTTTTTACACTGTAGCCTTTCTCAAGAAACAACCTTTTTGTAAGAGGATTATTGGTGTAAACAACATCAAAAGGGGGTGTTAAAGCCTCAACATGTGAAACCCATACATCATACCTGTTCACATCCTCAACAGGTACAAGATAATAATTCAGTATTTTTTCTTTTTCCAATGTTTTTGATATCATAAGATAGCGCTCACCCGCAGTAAAAGGGTTCTCAAGCGTGTGGGAGTACTGTGCGCTACCTATGCTGATTATTATTGTGTCGCATTCCTTCACGATTTTTTTTATAACAGACAGGTGTCCAAGATGGAAAGGCTGGAATCTTCCAATGATAAGCCCTCTCATAAATAAGGGATGAATGTGATAGTTTATAATATTTTAGGCAGTGTAAACTGCATTCTGCATTTCTCATTGTAGGGAAAGTATATTTCCCTACACTCTACAAATTGCATCAGCAATTTGGAGAGAATAGGAAAACGAAGTTTTCCTATGAATCAAAAATTTATTTCATAAATTTTCTCGTAGCATTTTAAAGCGTTCTGGAACTGGGGTTTTGCTTTCACCCAGTCTCCTTTTTCTGCTAATATTTTACCGTAACTAAAGTAAATAACGGCAGACGCAGACAAACCACTCGTATCATCTGCGATCTTTATATTCTTCTCAAAATATTCAGCAGATTTTCCCCAATTCTTTTGCCTATGATAAATTATTCCATAATTCCCGTAACAAAGGCCAATCAATGTAATACGCCGATGTTGTTATATATTTTTGCAAGAGCATCTACTAGCAGACAGCGTAAGGTTGGGACAAAAACAATCCTCTTTCTTTTTCTTTTTTTTTATTTTTCTGTTTTTGATTCTAACAACCATTTCCAGAGTGGTGTGTAGATTATCTGTTTGCCTTCTATTGTCTCCGTGCCTTCATAGTCCCATGTGATGATTCTGAAATCTCTGCATTTCAGTTCCTTTGATGCTTCAATAAGTGCTTCCTCCTCTCTTTTCCTTGTGTACATGTCATCTGGGTCATAGCATACCTGAATGAGTTCTTTTACCCTGAATCCCTCGCTCACAACGAAATCCACTTTCCTTTTGTTTCTTCCGAGATAGTACCTGATCTCAGATGCTGGATTAAGATAATACTTCCTTCTCATAAGTTCAAGCCCTACGATGTTCTCTATTCTCCTTCCCATGTCTCCCAGACTGTATATTGTGGGAAAACCGTTATCCGCGAGATAAAGTTTAGGTGTGCTTCTCACAGATTCCATCTCACTGTAACTGAATTTCCTTACAGGTATTATAAAGCCCACATCCTCAAGATATGAGAAATATTCGTATACCTTATTTTTACTCAGTTTTTTCCCCGAGGAAAGGAGAATATTATGAAGTCTTTTTATAGATATTCTATTTGCAAAGTTTTTAACCACTATCCTTATCAGGGATTTCATCACACCTATCTTTTTTATGCTGTATCTCTCTACAAGGTCCTTATATATGATGAGGTCAAGATATTCCTGCAGGGTTCTGATTTTGAGAATGTTCTCATAGTTCACAATCTCTGGAAAACCTCCAAATTCTGTATACTCCTCAAGATATTTTTTAATCACCCCTCTCTCATCCTCTATGAGCGGTTCCCTGAAATTCACATTTTTGAAACTCAGAAACTCCTGGAAGGATAACGGTAAGAGGTGAAAACTTAGACTTCTTCCCCTAAGCGTTGCGGCTATTTCTTTACTGAGCAGTTTAGATGATGAGCCTGTAATGAAAACTCTTACATCTCTCCTTTCAAGAATCCGACGGACAAATTTCTCCCATCCATCCACATTCTGTACTTCATCAAAGAACAGAAACATTGTTTTTTCTGTAGAGTTCAACTATTTTTGATAAATCTCTTGAGGTCATACCCTCAAGACATTCATCCTCAAAATTTATGTAAAAAAGTTTTTCAAGATTTATCCCGCTGGCTAAAAGTTTTCCAATCGTCTGATACAGAAGATATGTTTTACCTGTTCTCCGGAGGCCTACCACTGTGACTGCTTTGTTGAGGTTTACGGGTAATTCAGGTCTTCTCTCCTTTAATTCAGGTATGCCGAATTTATGAAATTCTGCCATAACCTCTTCCAGACCCACCATATCACCGATTTGTAGTATAGTGGTAGGACATATTTAAGTTTTTTGTCTCGGTAGGCTTTGGGACAGAATTATTTGACGTTCACACCCAGCATTTTACAGTCCTCTTTAATGAGTTTAATGATTCGGGCATGAAAATTCGCAGAATGCTTTCTAAGAAACCCTTCAACTCTTCGAGCATCTTCTGTTTTGACTATGACTACGCCTCGTATGAGTTTACGATACGGAATCTCATCTAGTAAACCATGTCTGTGATATTTATATTTCCCTTTATGGGATGTTGAATCTTGCCCATAGAATTTTTTAGCGAATATATTTGATTTTGTCTTGTTTTTTCCAGCGGGTACAGTGAACGCAATCAATAATCCATCCATTATGGGTGTATACACCCATAACTATTTAAACCTGTCGTTCCATTACCTATACATGACTCAGAAATCCAACCAATCAATCCTTCAAAAATTATTATCTTCAATAGAATCTGGTGCTTTCAAATATGAATCAAAAGAAAAAGAACCAATCAACTGGAGCTCCTATGATCAAGCACAGATCAATGAGATAAATGACATGCTTGAATATATAAGAGACATGGTTGACAGAGCTGTTCAAGATTTACATATAAAGGAGAGATACATCAAGGATAGAAAGAAACCTGGTCAACCCCCTGTTTTCCCAGGTTATCTTGCTAAATCTGTTTTGTTGCAACAATATTTCCAGATACCCAACAGAGTTGCCTGTGGACTGGTTACTCTTTTCCGAGAGAAACTATGTATACCTAGTTCTTTTTCATACAAGAGCATTGAAAGAGCCTATAGCAATGAATATGTTCAAGAGATCCTTCAAAAAATCTTTGAGTTCACCCAAGAACCTGTAGCTGATAAAGAAACAGATTTTTCAACTGACGGGACTGGAATCCCAACATCTATCAAGTACAACTATGAGCAAGAGAAATATGGAAAAAAAGAGGGTAAGAGAAATCTTGATAAGTTTGAACAGGCAATACTAACAGTTGGATCCACCTATCAGATCATAGCTGATTTCATAATAACTGACAACCCTCATGCACATGAATCACCATACCTAAAACAATCTGTTAAAAATGTATCAGAAATATATCAAGAAATAGATTTATGGAGTGCTGATGCAGGATATCTCTCCAGAGAGAACATAAATGCTATCGGAAGTGTTGGGGCAACACCAAGAATATACCCAAAGGCAAATGATACCTTTCTGGCAAAAGGTTCGTCTGAATGGAAAAATATGCATTACGGGTTCATAGAAAATACGCAAGAATGGCTTAGAGAATATCATAAACGTTCACTTTCGGAAACAGTGAATTCAACATATCTCAGAATGTTTCCAAAACCATTAGCAAGAAAAATCAGGAAAAGAAGATTATCTGAAGCATTTATACGAGCCTGTGACTACAATATCAAACGATTGCTATATCTCAAATATCTTAAAGGCATTGAAATTCAAGGGTGATGTGGCGTAGTATGGGAATATTGTCCCAAAGCCTGGAACAGGAAAAGGCTTTTAATGAAATCAGGCTAAAAAACTTGGGAAAAAAAGATGTTCTGAAAATGATTCCTGCTCAAAAAGAAAACATCCTAAATTCCCGCTAAATTAGGCATTATATCAACTATTAGATTACCCATCCCCCCTTTTTTTTCTCTCCTGAAAAACCATATTTCTCAAGACACCGCAAACTATTTCAACTATAATGCCTATATGGGCATTATGAGTTTTGTGAGATACAAAAAGTTTGGGAATAAAGAATACGCATATGAGGTGACTGCATACTGGGACCCAGTTAAGAAGAAACCACGTCAGAAATCAAGATATCTCGGTATTGTCGTCAATAAAGAAAAGGGGGTGTACAAAAGGAAGCAGGTTGAACAGAAAACTGAGAAGTTGATTTTGGATTTCGGAGACACATACCTCCTTAACGAGTTCATGAAGCATGAGGACATATCAAACCTTTTAGAAAAGGTTTTTGGTGACAGGACAAACTATATGCTTTCCCTCCTTTGTTATCGTTTATGTCATGCTTCCGCCATGAATTACGCAAGGATATGGTATGATGGAAGCATCTCCCGTTTTTTGTTCAAAAAAGTTAATCTTTCTTCTCAGAGAATCAGTAATTTTCTGAGAGATATTGGTGATGAACAAATTCAAAGAGACTTCTTTAAACATTATCTTTCCTCAACATTTGCAAAGGCAAAGAAGAAGAATGGGGGTGTTATCATTGATTCAACTGCTTTGCCTAATCAGATCCATTTTCCTTTCAATGCATGGGGATATAATGATGGCAGTATAGATAAACAGATTAGGTTTCTTTTTGTAATTGATAAGAACAGTTCTTTACCACTTTTTTTCAGGTACTTACCAGGTAACATTGTTGATGTTTCTTCCCTGTGTGTGACTGTGGAAGAACTTAAACGGTTCGGTGTTGAGAACAGTTTTGTTCTCATTGACTCAGGATTCTTCTCAGAAGATAATATCAAGGATTTGTATACGGAGAAGATTGATTTTCTTACAAGACTTCCTTCATCAAGAAAAACATACAAAGATTTGATCAGAGAGGAATCTGCCAATCTTGAACGTTTCGATAACGCTGTGAGATATGGAGAGAGAGCATTGTTCATTAAGCAGAAGAGAATTGATCTGTTTGGAAAAGATGCTTATGCCCATATTGTTTTAGATCCTGAACGAAAAGGCCGGGAAACAAGGAAGCTTTTACTGGATGCATTGGAAGAAAAAGAAAATGGTGAGGCTGAGATCGAATTTAAACTAATGAAAAAAGGAGTAATGATTCTTACCTCCTCTTTTAAAATGAAAAAGGAGGAGGTAGTACCATTTTACTATTTGAGACAGACTGTAGAACGATTGTTTGGTTTCTCAAAAGATGATCTAAAAATTGTTCCTCTTAGGGTTCATAAGGAGGAAACATTAAGAGGTTATCTCTTGCTTACATTTATAGCATTAGTTGTGTTTGTTTTATTGAAGAAATCAATAGGGAAGAAGCATACGGTAGAAGAGATTCTTTTAACAATGAGAAATTTGAAGTGTAAGGTATATGACAAGGATATCCTCGTTCAGGAGTTAACAAAACAACAAAAAGAGATCATAGAGAAATTAAATGTCATAGTGCCTAAAAATATGGGAATTTAGGAACATTGATGAAATATATGAGAAATCTAGGGGGAACCCTCTGTGGGTTGAGGAGTTTTTAGGGAGCAAAGAGGCCGGGATACCATCAAGGGTTGAGGATATTATCCTTGGAAGGGTTGAGGAACTATCTGGGGAGGATAAAAAGGTTTTGGAGTATGCATCTGTTGCTGGTGAAGATTTTGATTTTGATGTTCTGAGAAAAACAACAAACATGGATGAGGAAGAACTTGCATTATGCTTGGAAAACCTTTTGAAAACCCATTTTATATCTGAGTATCAAAACAAATATAGGTTTAGGCATGTTATGATAAAGGATGTTTTATACTCAGATCTTTCCATGAAAAGAAAAGAGATTGTTCATAAAAAGGTTGGTTTTTCTATTGAGGATGTTTACAGGGAAAGAATCCATGATGTTTTTGCAGAGTTAGCATTTCATTTCTCAAAAGGAATGGTTGCTGATAAGGCAGTAAAATATT
>Ga0210056_1003397_pt1 | contig 12962 bp, 11 predicted proteins | sample CryGeyCG2014_080_2_FD_183965 | JGI IMG/M metagenome (GOLD analysis project Ga0210056, IMG submission 183965) | Groundwater microbial communities from aquifer - Crystal Geyser CG07_land_8/20/14_0.80 (SPAdes) (version 2) | ecosystem: Environmental > Aquatic > Deep subsurface > Groundwater | place... | reverse complement strand
GATGATCACATTTCTACCTTTAGGACCGAGAGTTATCTTGACAGCATCCGCCAGGGTATTTACGCCCTTGAGAATCGCCTTCCTTGCATCTTCATCGTATAATAATACTTTTGCTCCCATGCTGATATATCCTCCTTAATTTATTACTCTATGATTCCGAGAATATCATCTTCTCTCATGATCAGGTGCTCTTCGTCCTCGATTTTAACCTCTGCACCGGCATACTTGCTGAAGAGTATCCGGTCCCCCGCCTTCACATCCAATTTGATAAGCTTGCCGTCATCAGCAACTTTTCCCTTGCCGACGGCTACTACCTTGCCCTGCTGTGGCTTCTCCTTGGCCGAATCGGGGATGATAATGCCGCCCTTTGTCTTCTCCTCCTCCTCCAAGCGTTTTACAATCACTCTGTCCTGCAATGGCCTGATTTTCATACCGCAACATCTCCTTTCTCAATATTTATAAAGATTTAAAAAGATTTTATGCTGTTTTAGCGTTGTCGATCTGCCCACATGAGCAAATCTAATAGTATAATAATCATAAATTTCATCCTGTCAAGCTGCCGGAGAAAGTTTTTAAATTTTTCATGTCCGATGCCCTCGTAGAAAGCCATCAAAACTTACAAAACTAAAACAAATGCGTCAGCAACTCGCGGATATTGACGACTTTTACAATTTCCATCTTTGCTTGCGGCGTATCATCCGCATAGTTTGTCCTGGGGATGATGCAGCGGGTAAATCCCATGCGGGCCGCCTCTTTGATCCTGTCTCCCATCCTGGAGATGCCCCGCACTTCGCCTGTGAGTCCCACCTCGCCGAATACCACCGTATTTGCGGCAATGGGGCGGCCGTGAAAACTGGAGGCGAGGGAAGAGACGATCCCCAGATCTATGGCCGGTTCATCCGCCCTGATCCCCCCGGCCACGTTGAGAAAAACGTCGTGATTGCCGAGAGCAAGGCCGCAGACCTTGTCCATCACAGCAATCAGCAGAGATACCCTGTTATGATCGATCCCCATAGCGGTGCGCCGCGGCATTCCCAGATAGGTGGGATTGACGAGAGACTGGATTTCTATCAGTATCGGTCTGGTGCCCTCAATGCACGGCGCAACCACGGAACCGGCGGCGCCCTCCGGTCTTTCCGCAAGGAAGAAAGCAGAAAGATTGGACACCTCCGCAAGTCCGTCGTCCCGCATCTCGAATACGCCGATTTCATTGGTCGGCCCGTAACGATTCTTGATGCTCCTGATAATGCGGTATGCGTGTCCGGTATCGGCTTCAAAATAAAGAACCGTATCCACCATGTGTTCCAGCACCTTCGGACCGGCCATGGAACCGTCCTTGGTTACATGACCAACAAGAAAAAAAGGGATGTCCAGCTTTTTCGCCAGGATGATCAGCTTACCTGATGACTCCCTTACCTGCCCCACGCTCCCCGGCGCTGAGGAAAGCACCGAAGAATAAACGGTCTGGATGGAATCGATGACTACAACCTGCGGGTTAATTTCCTTAATTTGCTGTATAATAGCCTCAAGACCTATTTCGACGAGGATAAGGATATTTGCCGATGCTGCGCCGATGCGCCCCGCCCGCAGCTTAACCTGTCTTGCCGACTCCTCCCCTGTCACATAGAGTACCTTCAACCCTTTTTCCGCCAACCTCCGGAAAACCTGAAGCAGCAGGGTCGATTTCCCTATCCCCGGATCGCCGCCCACAAGGACGGCGGACCCGCGCACAAGTCCGCCCCCCAGGACTCTATCCATTTCGGCAATCCCCGTAGATATCCTTTCTCTTTCATCACCTTTAATCTCGCAAAGGGGAAGAGGTTCCTCATGAAATTGAAGATCGGAAGCAGGGGCGGCAGTGGAAGGACTTATCTCCTCTTCCGCAAACTGGTTCCAGCCGCCGCAGGAAGGACACTTACCCAGCCACTTCGGTGATTGATGACCGCAGTTCTGGCAAAAGAATTGCGATTTAATTTTTTTCAGCACCGATCCTGTCCCCCATATCCCGGCACGAAGATATATGTTTTTTTCACTGCCCCGTCAACATGAAAACAAAATCTATCTTGAGTAATCGTCACAATACTGGTATGAATAAACATATTTCTAACGTGAGAGGGAAGAGATCATGCACAATCCAAATTTCAGCTCCGGTCCCTGCAGCAAACGACCAAAGTGGGATTTAGACGCCTTGAAGGACTCGGCGGTCGGTCGTTCCCATCGTTCCTCTTTGGGAAAGGAAAAGCTGGCAAGAGCTATAAGTGAAAGTAAAAGGATCCTAAATATTCCGGAAGATTATCTGTTGGGCATATTCCCCGGTTCGGACACGGGGGCATTCGAGGCCGCCATGTGGACGCTTCTCGGTCCCAGACCGGTGACCGTCCTCGTATGGGAAAGCTTCGGCGAGGGATGGGCGACTGACGTGGTCAAACAACTAAAGCTCAACCCCATAATTCTCAAGGCCGATTACGGTAAAATTCCCGACCTGAAAGCGGTGGACTGGTCAAATGATGTGGTCTTTGTGGCCAACGGCACCACCAGCGGGGTTAAGATCCCCGGCTGGGACTGGATACCCTCCAATCGGCAGGGTTTGTCCATCTGCGACGGCACCAGCGCTGCCTTCGCCATGACCATAGATTGGTCAAAGGTGGATGTCCTCACCTTTTCCTGGCAAAAGTGCCTCGGCAGCGAGGCGGGTCAGGGGATGCTCGTCTTAAGTCCGAGAGCCGTTGCGCACATTGAATCTTACGATCCCCCCTGGCCGATGCCCAAGGTATTCCGCATGAAAAAGGGAGGTAAATTAGATCGCGGCATCTTTGAAGGGGAGACGATAAACACCCCCTCCCTCCTGTGCGTGGAGGATTATCTCGATGCCCTCAAATGGGCGGGAGAAATAGGGCTGGAGGGTCTCATTGAAAGAAGCCTGGCCAATCTTAAGGTGGTGGAAAATTGGGTGGAAAAAACCGCCTGGATCGATTTTCTTGCAGCATCTCCCGACATCCGCTCCAGCACCTCTGTTTGTCTTTCCGTTGTCAGCGAAAAGGTCCTGGCCATGACCAAAGAAGACCGGGCGAAATTTCTCAAAGGCACCGCCGGTGAATTAAGCGAAAAAGGCGTGGCGTATGACGTGGCCTCTTACAGGGATGCCCCGCAGGGGTTTCGCTTCTGGTGCGGTCCCACCATCGAGACTGAGGATATCAAGGCTGCCCTTCTTGAACTGGAACGGATATATAATGAGAAGGTAAGAACAGTTTCAGGCCGTTTATTAATATAAACAGGAGAATATACCCATGAAAAAGGTTCTGGTAAGCGATAAGATGGCACCCGAAGCCGTAGAGATATTCAGGAAGGCGCCAGGTATAGAGGTGGATGTCAAAACGAACCTTACCCCTGATGAACTTAAGGATGTTATCAGGAATTACGATGCCTTGGCTATACGAAGCGCAACAAAAGTTACCAAGGCGGTTATTGACAACGCCGACAAACTCAGCGTCATTGCCCGCGCCGGTGTTGGGCTTGATAATGTAGATACTGCGGCCGCCACAAAAAGAGGCATCGTTGTCATGAACACCCCGGACGGAAATACGATCACCACGGGGGAGCATACCATCGCCATGATGCTCTCCCTAGCCAGGCAGATCCCCCAGGCAACGGCATCCATGAAGGCGGGAAAGTGGGAAAAAAATAAATTCATGGGCCACGAGTTTTGCAACAAGACGCTGGGCATCATCGGCACGGGGCGGGTCGGCGCCACTGTTGCGAACAGGGCGCAAGGGTTGAAGATGAACGTTGTTGCTTACGACCCATACATATCCCCCGAAGCCGCAGCAAATATGGGTATTTCCCTGGTTACGCTCGATGAGATATTTACCAATTCCGACTTCATCACCGTCCATACACCATTGACGAAAGACACGGAAGGCATTGTCAATGCTGCTGCTTTTGCCAGGATGAAAAAAGGCGTTTTCATCATCAACTGCGCACGCGGGGGGATTATCAACGAAAAGGACCTCTATGACGCCTTAGTCTCCGGCAAGGTAGCGGGCGCGGCCATCGATGTCTTTGAAGAAGAACCGACCAAAAATATAGAGCTCATTTCCCTCGAAAACGTGATCTGCACCCCCCATCTGGGCGCTTCAACGGATGAGGCCCAGACCAATGTGGCCATTGCCGTAGCGGAGCAGATTGTGGCTTACTTGCTCAAAGGGGAAATCAAAAATGCCGTCAATTTCCCCTCTATAAGCGCCGAAATGATGCATCTGATGCAACCATATCTGACCCTTGCTGAAAAGCTGGGAACCTTCAAGGCACAACTCGTATCGGGAGGCATCAGGGAAGTCATCGTAGAGTACAGCGGAGAAATCCTGAACTACAATGTGGCGCCTATTACCATTTCCCTGCTGAAAGGCCTGTTGACCCCCATTCTCCATGAAACGGTAAACTATATTAACGCGCCCGTAGTGGCAAAAGAACGGGGCATAAAAGTGGTGGAATCCAAAACCAGCGAGGTCAAGGATTACACGAATCTCATCAGCCTGACCGTCAAGACATCCAAAGAGGTCAGTTCGGGCGCTGCCACACTTTTTGGCAGGCAGGATCACAGAATAGTCAGGATCAACAAGTTCACAATGGAAGTCATTCCCGAGGGACACATGCTTGTCTTGTACAACTACGACAAACCCGGAGTTATCGGCAATATTGGCACGACTTTGGGAAACAACAACGTCAATATCGCCAGGCTGCATCTGGGGCGGGAACAAGCAGATCAACAGGCTTTGGTCGTGTTGAGCACGGACAGTGTGGTACCGGAAGATGTCCTGCAAAAACTCCGGAATTTGCCGCATGTAATTTCCGTTACATATCTGAAGATGTAATAATTACTTGATAATTTCGTAAAAAGCGCCAGATACTGCCCTTCGACAGGCTCAGGGCAGGCTTGTTTCCTGTCACGGTGAGCTGTGAGCCTGTCGAACAGTCGAACCGCGCGCTTTGCCTCCGGTGCTTTTTACGAAACAGTCGTAGATTGAATGTTTTGGTGACTTAACAAGAGCATCACTACCTGAATTGTAAGGGAGATTTATTATGGCAAATGTGGTGGTTATCGGCACCCAGTGGGGTGACGAAGGCAAGGGGAAAGTAGTTGATCTGTACGCTGAAAATGCCGATGTTATCGCCCGTTTTCAGGGAGGAAACAACGCGGGGCATACGATAGTCGTCAAGGGCGAACAGACCATCCTGCACCTGATCCCTTCCGGCATCCTTCATGACAACAAGATCTGCATCATCGGCAACGGCGTGGTGGTAGATCCCCAGGTGCTGCTTCAGGAACTCGATAGGTTGAACAGCCGGAACCTTCTTCCAGGGAATACGAAACTTTTCCTCAGCGAGAGGGCTCACATTATTATGCCCTATCACCGGAGGCTGGACATCGCCCGTGAATCCCACCATGTCGGTAAAAAGATAGGCACAACAGGTCGCGGCATAGGACCTGCTTACGAAGACAAGGTTGCGCGCGTTGGCATTAGAGTCTGCGATCTTCTTGACGAACAGAGCTTCCTGGAAAAATTAAAAAGCAACGTGAAGGAAAAAAACTTTTATCTCGTAAGAGGTTTTCAGGAAGAACCGGTAGATGAAAAGGTAATTTACGACGAATATATGGCCTATGCCGACCGCATGCGTCCATATGCCGCCGATACTTCTCTTATTATAGAAAAGGAGATAAGAAGGGGAAAGAAGGTCCTTTTTGAGGGCGCTCAGGGCAGCCACCTCGATGTGGACCACGGTACCTTCCCCTTTGTCACTTCCTCTAATACCGTGGCTGGCAATGCCTGCTCTGGAACGGGTATAGGGCCTGCGGCCATTGACGCCGTGGTGGGAATATGCAAGGCCTACACGACCCGTGTGGGGGAAGGTCCCTTCGTAACCGAATTAAAGGATGAGATCGGCGACCATTTACAGAAAACGGGGCGGGAATTCGGCGCCACGACGGGCAGGAAAAGGCGCTGCGGCTGGCTGGATATGGTTTTGATAAGACAGTCCGTGCGCGTTTCCGGCATAACCGGCCTTGCTTTGACCAAGCTCGATGTCCTTACGGGGATTGAAAAGTTAAAAATTTGCGTTAGCTACAAAACGGAGGCGGGGGAATTGATCAAGGAATCTGTCCCCCCAAATATAGGAGTTCTTGCGCGATGCGGGCCGATTTATGAAGAAATGGAGGGCTGGACGGAGGACATCAGCGAGGTGAGAACCCTGGAGGAACTTCCTCAGAACGCCAGACGATATGTGGAAAGGATAGAAGCGCTCTCAGGCATCAAACTGCTTCTGATTTCCGTGGGTGCGGGAAGGGAGGGAACCATTATCCTGAAAAATCCATTTCGTGATTAAGACATCGGAAAAATCCGTCCGCCCACGCGGTTTTAAGGCTCATCGTGGGCATATATTTACTCCGGCAAATGGAGTAAGTCTCCCAAAAAGCCGAGTTTGCCCTTGACAGCCATAACGCTTACTGCTAAGACGGCGAACTTTAAATGATCCTTGGGCCGTTAGCTCAGATGGTAGAGCAGCGGACTTTTAATCCGTTGGTCGGGAGTTCGAGTCTCCTACGGCCCATTTTCCGATTCAAAAAGCGCCCGATAAATGTTCCCTTTCTCCTGCCCGGTTTTGTTATTGTTTGCCAATTTTACCGCCTTGAAGAGAAACTATTATAGTTTCAGCAAAAACTTGCTTGGATTTTAGCGTAAATATCCATTTTCTACAATAAAAGTTGTCATTTTATGACAAGAATTTTTCTCTTTCAAGGAGCGCGATTACCTCGATATGCGCGGTCTGGGGAAACATATCCACCGGTTGTAAGGATCTTAACTTGAAGCCGCAATCGGTGAGGCAGCGGATGTCTCTGACCTGGGTTGCGGGATTGCAGGACACATACACCAGTCTTCTAACCCCCGTTTTCCTTACCGCATCAAGCACAGCCCTGCTGCAGCCGCCTCTTGGCGGATCGAGCACGATGACATCGAGAGGCGCCTTTTTCTTCACAAACCTTTCCTGCAACAGAAAAGCAATATCCCCCTTGTAAAATGCCGCCTGGGGAAAGCCACCCTTTTTAAGATTTTCCCTGGCGCAGCGGACCGCCTCGCCATCAATCTCCATGCCGACGATGTTGCGGGCATCGGGGGAAAGAAACAAGGAAAAGAGCCCCACGCCGCAATATCCGTCAAGGATCGTCTCCAAGCCTCTAAGCGCGCAAAGCTCTATAACCTTGTCCACAAGAACATCCACAAGGGCATTGTTCACCTGGGAAAAACCCCCATAGGGAACAAGGAGTCGCCGGTCTTTAACCGTTCTCATCACAAACGGCGGTGCATCAACATTATCCCAGTCTATCAATGGTTCTTCTCTCTCGGAAGCCGACCAGATGGTTTGCCTTTCACCATGCGACGTCATGAGCCCGGAAAGCACAGCTTCCCGGAATGCGCTGTAAGCTATGTTGATGCTCTCTTCTACGATTTCACACCGTTCGATATCCACTATCACGTTTTCTGCGGCGTGCATGAAACCTACGTCTGGAACTCCACTTTCCTTAATCCGAATATGATATTCTGCTTTGCCGCGGTAATTGAAGCTCCGCGGGGACGGGATGATCCTGGAAACGGGAGGCGACGGAAATTTCCCCAATCTTTCAAATATCTCCCGAACCTGTTTTTCCTTTATCTCCAACTGATGCTCATAAGCTATATGCTGCAACTGGCAGCCGCCGCACCGGCCGAAGTAGCGGCATAGAGGCGAAACCCTGTGCGGGGAGGGACTTAATATCCTTTTTACCTTGCCTAAAGCGAATCTTTTTCTAACTTGCCCTATCTCAACCTCCACCTCTTCGCCCGCCACAGTATAGGGTGTGAAGACCACCATCCCCCATGCACGTCCGACCCCCGCCCCGCCAAAAGCCACGGAATCAACGCTAATCTTCACCACATCTCCTGTATTCGGTGCAATTGCCATTTTCTTTCGACCCTCCCGCATCGTCTGTAGCACGGAGCTTTTCCCTTTACAAGCAATGCAAATGCTGTTAATCACAAAAAACTCGCAAAACTAAAAAACAAGGAAATGTCATGACCCATAATGAAACACCCATGTCGCATGGCGACACAAAGGACAATGAAAGCCCCCTCCCCATCTCACCCCCCTCTGGGAAAGGGAGGCTGGGGGGATTTTCAAGTGAAACAACGGCAGGCGGAAATTGCACCGTCCCTCCCTCTGGCCGGCAAAAAGAAGAAATGAACGTACACCGTCTGAATTACGATGGGAAAGATATCATTCTGGTAGGTACCGCCCATGTATCCAGAGAAAGCGCCGATCTGGTGGAAAAGGTTATCACAGACGAAAAACCCGATACGGTATGCATTGAGCTCTGCAAGACCCGCTTTGAAGCCATCAAGCAAAAAGACAAGTGGCAGGATACGGACATCGTCAAGGTAATTCGTGAAAAACGCGCCCCCCTTTTGTTATCCCAGCTGCTTCTAACAGCCTTTCAAAAAAAGATAGCCAAAAAATTAAACATCAATCCCGGCGAGGATATAATGCGGGCGATCACGCAGGCGGAAGAAAACAACGCAGAGATAGTCCTGGCCGACCGGGAAATTCGTATTTCCCTGCTGCGGGCCTGGCGCAGTATGCGCTTTATCAGTAAAGTGAGGTTCCTGCCGGAGATGATTCTTTCCTTTTTCATCACGGAGGAAATTACCGAAGAGGACGTGGAAAAAATGAAGCACCAGGATGCACTGGAACTGGCGATGCGCGCCGTGGCCGAAAAGCTGCCGGAAATAAAAAAAACGCTGATCGATGAAAGGGACAGATACCTGGCTCATGCCATCGGCAACGCCCCCGGCCGCAAAGTCGTCGCCGTAGTGGGGGCGGGACATATTGCCGGCGTTATGGAAAATATCGGGAAAGATATTGACGTCAAACCCCTTCTCGAGATACCTCCCGTAAGCCTGTGGGTCAGGTTAATCGGTTGGGGTTTCCCCATTTTCATCGTGGGTCTTTTCATCGCTGGATTCTTTCATTCCGGGGTCCAGACAAGCATGAAAATGATTCTGGGGTGGTCGGCGGTAACGGCTTCCTTTTCCGGAATGGGGGCGCTGCTCCTTCTGGCGCATCCTGTTACAATCATAGCTTCGGCTCTGGCTGCCCCTATCACCACGCTGCACCCGCTCATTGCTGCGGGATGGATTGCGGGGCTTACAGAAGTGACGATAAGGAAACCGAAGGTCAGAGACTTTCTCAACCTTACAGAAGACATAACCAGTATCCGCGGCTTTTTCCGTAACAAAATCACGCGTGTGCTGCTGTTGGTGGCAATCGTAAATTTGACAACCTCCATCGGCACTTTTGTAGCGATTCCCGTGATAATAAGATTTTTCTAAGTAATAGGAGCATCATGGCTGTAAGAGAAAGAACATCCCTCCTTTGTCCGAATTGCCGCAAATTGATCAGCGCTGATGAGCCCGTCTGTCCTTATTGCGGTATAGAAAAACCCGCTGCCCGGAAGTTTCTAATCTTAAAGATGCTTGCCGAGGCTTCTGGGGATATCACCCGGATAGTCATTTATATCAACGGGGGATTTTTCCTGCTGTCGCTACTGCTTAGTTTTTCCCGTATGACTTTGGCGGCAAATCCTCTCCTATTTTTATCCCCTTCCCAGGAGGGACTTTTTCTTTTAGGCGCCACAGGAACCGTCCCCATTGCCGCATTCGGGCGCTGGTGGACGCTGATATCCGCTTCCTACCTGCACGGCGGACTACTGCACATCGTTTTCAATATGATGGCGCTTTCCCAATTGGGGCCTTTCGTAGTGCGGGAATTCGGTGTCAACCGCTTCATTATCATTTATACAATAACAGGAGTGGCGGGCTTTTATTTATCCTATCTGGCCGGTATCCCCTTCACCATCGGGGCCTCGGCAAGCATCTGCGGCCTGATCGGCGCCATCCTCTACTATGGAAAAACGCGCGGCGGCTTTTACGGGGATGCCATTTACAGGCAGGCTATGGGGTGGGTCGTCGGGCTTGTCATCTTTGGTCTTCTTGTTTCGGGGATCAACAACTGGGCCCACGGGGGAGGGATCGTCTCCGGCATCCTGCTTGCCCGGCTTCTGGGATACAGCGAATGGAAAGAAGAGACAACGCTTCATCACGCGTTCTCTGCGGGCTGCGTCATCTTAACCATCGCCGTTTTGCTTTGGGTGATCATCCAGTCAGCATACATCTTTATCTTCTCCTCTTTATAAATACTGTTTGACATGCGCCGCATTTCCCATGTACTGTTCAAGCAATTACCTTTTCTGATCGTAAGATCGCAGCTTAAGGCAGCGCAAACTATCAACTGCCAACAACATTTGCCATGAATAATACATTGCATGCCGTCATTATGGCCGGGGGCAGAGGCGCCCGCTTCTGGCCGAGAAGCAGAGAAAAGATGCCCAAGCACCTCCTCGACATCATAAGCGAGGAAACCATCCTCCGGGAAACGCTAAACCGGATAAGTCCTATTATTTCGCCCGATAATGTCCTCATCGTCACAGGTCTTAACCATGCCGAGGAGGTGCGCAAACAGGCGCCGGAAATTCCCCCGGAAAACATCATTATCGAACCGATGGGGAAAAATACTGCGCCTTGCATCGGTCTGGCCGCCCTGCACATAAAGAAAAAAAGCGCCGACGGTCTTATGATGGTTTTGCCTGCCGATCATTTTATTGCCGATGAAAAAGAATTCAGGCGCATCCTCGCAATAGCCGGTGAGGCAGCCAGGCGCGATGAATACATCATTACCGTCGGCATCAAACCTACATGGCCGGCGACGGGTTACGGTTATCTGGAGTTGGGGGAAAAGGAATTCACGATTAAAAATGAAGATGTCCACCATGTCCTGTCTGTGCGTGAAAAACCCGGCGCAACCGAGGCTGAAAATCTGTTGCGGCACGGCGGTTTCTTCTGGAACAGCGGCATTTTCGTCGGCAAGGTATCGACCTTTCTAAAAGCCATTGCCCGATGGCTTCCAGATCTCTACAGCGCCCTCGCAAGCGCGGAGGCGGCACTAAGAACGAAACGTGAAGGCGCAGCCCTGAAGCGGGTCTACGCATCCGTCACCCCCGTTTCCTTTGACTACGGCGTTCTGGAAAAGGCCGGCAACATCCTTCTCGTAAAAGGTGATTTCGGCTGGAGCGACGTGGGCAGTTGGGATGCCCTGTGGGATATTTTGCCCAAAGACGAAATGGGAAACGCCGTTGCCGGCGACAGTATTTTTCTGGGCAGGGATGCCCGGAATTGCCTCATCCACAGTCCCAGGAAACTGGTGGCCCTGGCGGGCGTGAAAGACCTGATCGTGGTGGACACAAAAGACGCCCTTCTGATTTGTAAAAGGGGCGCATCCGAGGAGGTAAGACATATAGTTGACCTTTTGGAAGAGAAAAAATTCAAGGATTACCTGTAATGACCCCTACGGATTTGCTGGGATTGGCAGCCGCTGTTACCGCAACGATCGCGGTGGCTCCGCAGGTAATCAAGGTATGCAAAACAAAAAATACCCGCGACCTGTCGCTTGGCACCTTCATTCTGCTGCTATCGGCGCTTTTTTTATGGTTTCTTTACGGGCTCCTCATCGGTTCTTACCCGATCATCATCGGCAACGCTGTGGGGTTTGCCCTGAATATCTATATCGTCGTCATGAAGATAAAGTACGGATGACGACCAAAAGAGCATGCGCCGGGAATTATATTGACAACTGTCGCGCCGTACCCATATAAGGCGCCTTAAAATACCTTAAGGAGACCAACCGAATATGGGAATTATCGTGGCGGGAAAACTTATTCTGGCATCGGAGTCCCCCCGTCGCATAGAGCTTTTAAGACTTACGGGGCTGGATTTTGAGGTGATGCCCAGCAGCATCGAGGAGATGCCGCAAAAAGGCGAAAGTCCCGCGGAACACGTGCTTGGACTCTCAAGGCAAAAAGCCAGCGCCGTTTCCAGCCGTTATCCCGATGCCTGGATATTAGGGGCCGATACAATCGTCGTCATCAACGGCGAGATGATGGGAAAACCGGCCCACGCTTCCGAAGCGAGGGAGATGCTGACAAAACTAAGCGGACGGGAACATTATGTGCATACAGGTTTTACCATTGCCCGTAAAACGGCCGATGTCCTTCTGGGGGATGTTGTGACTTCTTCCGTCTTATTCAAGAATATCTCCGAAGAAGAAATAAACTGGTACGTTCAGACAGAAGAGCCCTATGACAAAGCAGGAGGTTATGCCGCGCAGGGCGCGGGCGCCATGTTCATAAGGGAGATACACGGTTCCTACACCAATGTAATCGGTCTCCCTCTCTGCGAGGCGGTAAGCCTGCTGAAATGCGCCGGCGCCATAGAATTCTCCCGGTGAAAATATGACGACTTCGTAAAAAGGCCGTATGCTGTGTTGCGCTAATCCTTCCCTTCGACAAGCTCAGGGCAGGCTACCTTCCGCTCATGGTGAGCCTGTCGAACCACGCGCGCCTTGCCGGAGCCTGCCCCGGCGAAGGCCGGGGGAGCTTTTTACGAAGCCGTCGAATTTAGCCAGTTTTTCGACTTTTTACGAGTTCGTCAAAATATGGAATCGTCCATCCGGGCCAATATCGCCCGCATACTTGAAAACATCGGAGAAAAGGCCATGCTGTCCGGCCGTAAGGCAACGGATATCAAGCTTATGGCGGTGACAAAAACGGTGGCTGACGACCGGATCATGGAAGCCTTAAATGCCGGGATTTCCCTCATCGGCGAAAACTACGTGCAGGAAGCGGCAAGAAAAAAGGACATGCTGCAACAGGCGCATAGCCAGGCACAATGGCACATGATTGGACGTCTGCAGACCAACAAGGCTAAATATGCGGTAAAACTTTTCGATATGATCCATTCTCTGGACAGGATGGATCTTGC
>Ga0210056_1003392_pt1 | contig 12967 bp, 13 predicted proteins | sample CryGeyCG2014_080_2_FD_183965 | JGI IMG/M metagenome (GOLD analysis project Ga0210056, IMG submission 183965) | Groundwater microbial communities from aquifer - Crystal Geyser CG07_land_8/20/14_0.80 (SPAdes) (version 2) | ecosystem: Environmental > Aquatic > Deep subsurface > Groundwater | place... | reverse complement strand
TTTTTCATTTTGCATTTTACAATTTACAATTTTCAATGATGTTTAATAGCTACCTCCATACGCGAATGGCCACATCGGGACAGATCTCCCCGCAGATGGCACATCCCGTGCATTGTTCATTGGCATCCCAAACCACATAAAAATATCCCTGATGATTAATTTCTTCTCCAATCCGAATCAGGGTCTTCGGGCAGGCAATCGTACAAAGCCCGCATCCCTTACATCGCTCTTGATCAATCTCGATTTTGGCCATCACACAAAACCCTTAAATCCGAAATTCGAATTTCGAAATTCGAAACAAATCCGAATCTCTAATATCAAATGTTCAAAACGCTGACTAGAGTTTTTTGTTTTGAATTTTGGATTTTGAACATTTGGATTTGTTTAGTGCTTCGGATTTCGATATTCGTATTTATTGTTTTTTAGATTGCTTTCACTTTTTTGAAATGTTTAATCTCTTCTTCCGAATATCCAATTTCTTTTAAAACCTCCATCGTGTGTTCCCCCCACGCAGGGGCAGGGGTGCGAATCTCAAACGGGAATCGGGATGATTTAATGGGATTTCCCACCTGGCGAATCTTTCCTTCAACAGGATGTTCGTACTCCATGACCATCTTCCGATGGAGAACTTGTGGATGCTGGAAGACCTCTTCAAGGGTTAAGATGGGTTCACAGCATGCATCCACATTCTTGAAAGAGTCGATCCACTCCTCTTGAGTTTTAGTCTTGAAGAGATTTTGAACCTCCTCGATGACTCGAAGCCGTTCCTCTCCTTCGATGAATTGTTTATAAATGAGGTCTCTACGCCCGACCGCTTCGCAGAAGTTCGTCCAAAATTTAGGCTCCAACGCTCCCAGAGACATGTGCCTCCCATCCTTTGTTGGATAGACTTGATAACAGGCATACCTTCCAGAGAGATGCATCTCTCCCCGTTTTGGAAGTTCTTTATCCATAAAGTATCTTCCCGCATGGATTGAGAGCCAGGAGATGACGCCGTCGTGCATGGCGACATCGAGGTATTGTCCTTCGCCTGTTTTTTCACGGTGCACAATGGCAGCGAGGATAGCGATGGCAGCCATCATTCCCCCTCCACCGATGTCTGCAATCTGAGCGCCAGGGATGATCGGATCACCATCCCTTGATCCGGTTAATTCGAGGATGCCTCCCAGACCGATGTAATTGATGTCATGGCCAGACCTCTCTTTGTAAGGTCCATCCTGTCCATATCCTGAGAGAGAGCAGAAGATGACGCGAGGATTTGTTTTCTTCAACTCCTGATAACCGATGCCAAGACGGTCCATCACTCCTGGTCTGAAACCTTCTAAAAGAATGTCATAGGTAGCGATTAAATTAAAAAAGATCTCTTTTCCCTCTTTGGTTTTGAGGTTCAGGAGCATACTTTTTTTATTTCGGTTTAAAGCAAGGAAGTAGGCGCTGTCTTTCTTCCGGGCAGGGCCCATCACCCTCATATAATCTCCCAACTCTGGATCTTCGATCTTGAGCACTTCCATTCCAAGATCAGCAAGGAGGAGAGAACAATAGGGCCCCGGCAAAAGCCTTGAGAGATCAAGCATTTTTAATTCTTTTAAAAGTCCCACCCATTCCTCCATTGAGATAATGCATTGAAAAATTAATAACATATTAACTTAGAAAATAAAAGTCTTTGGCTTTACGTTCATGATGTCAATCATCTCAACGCTATGCGCTATGCTCTTAGCGCTTTGCGAGGTTTTGGGTGGGTAAATACTTCTTGACGGAAAATGTTAAGAGTGATATTTAAGATTTCTGAAAATCCAGAACTCTTTAATTAGAGAGAGCGTATGGTAGTTTTTCAGAGATCTCTATTTAGCGAACGGCAGGAGGAAAAAACTTAGAAATAAATTTAGAAGGGGGGATTTTATGAAACAGCCATTATGGAAACCATCGGAGGGTCAGATCAAGAATGCCAACATCACGCGATTCATAGAATATGTCAACCGAAAGTATGGGAAAAAATTTAAAACGTATGATAATTTATATCAATGGTCCGTTGATTCCATTCCTGATTTTTGGGCAGCCGTGTGGGACTTTTGCGAGATCAAAGCCTCAAAAAAGTATGATAAGGTAGTAGATGATCTGAAAAAATTCCCAGGGGCAAGATGGTTCCCTGGAGCAAGGCTCAATTTTGCAGAGAATCTTCTGCGGTATCGAGACGGCCGATTGGCTTTCGTTTTCAAGGGAGAAACACAAAAAACCGCCAAGATGACCTATGCCGAACTCTACTCAACCGTCGCACGCCTCGCAGCATCCCTGCGAGACATAGGAATTCAGCCAGGAGATCGGGTCGCAGGCTATATGCCGAACATGATGGAGACCGCTATTGGCATGCTGGCTGCGGCCAGTATCGGAGCTGTCTGGTCTTCTTGCGCCACGGACATCGGGCCGCAGGCTGCTCTGGATCGACTCGGTCAAATAGAGCCTAAGGTCTTGTTTTCAGTGGACGGTTATTTCTACAAGGCAAAGCCCTTCAATACCTTGGGGAATGCAGCAGAGTTGGTCAAAGCCATCCCTTCCCTCAAGAAAGTCGTCATTGTTTCCTATACGGGAAATAAGCCCGATATCGGGAATATTCCCAATGCCGTCCATTACGAAGACTTCTTGGCCACGGGAAAAGAGCCAGCTCTTAAGTTTGAACAATTACCCTTTGACCATCCCATCTTCATCATGTTCTCCTCAGGGACGACCGGCAAGCCTAAATGCATGGTGCAGGGGGCAGGTGGCATTTTACTTCACCATTTGAAAGAACTTATGCTCCATTCCGATCTTAAGCGTGAGGACAAAGTTTTTTACATCACCACCTGTAGCTGGATGATGTGGAACTGGCTGATCAGCACACTGGGCGTGGGCGCCACCATTGTCCTATATGATGGCAACCCGAACTATCCCGATGCCTACGCGATGTGGAAAATGGTGCAGGACGAAAAGATAACCTTTTTTGGCCTCAGTGCCAGCTATATTAACTATCTTCGAAGCGAGGGGATCCAGCCCGGAAAGAAGTATGATCTTTCCTCCCTCAGAGAGATTTCCCAAACAGGGTCTGTGCTTTCAGCGGAAGGGTTCGAGTGGGTCTACCGGGAGGTCAAGAAGGACCTCCATTTTAACTCCATCGCCGGCGGCACGGACATCAACGGCTGTTTTGCCATTGGCAGCCCGATTCAAAGCGTCTTTGCCGGGGAGCTACAGGGCGCAGGTCTCGGCATGAAGGTGAAGGCCTATGATGAAAACGGGAAACCCGTCTGGGATAAGGAGGGAGAGTTGGTATGCGAAGCTCCTGCTCCATGCATGCCTCTCTATTTCTGGAACGATCCCAATGGGGAAAAGTATAAAAGCGCCTACTTTGAGCGCTATCCCAACATATGGCGGCATGGCGACTATGTTGTCTTTCACAGTGACACGAAGGGGATCACTTTTTATGGCCGTTCCGACGCTGTTTTGAAGCCATCCGGAGTCCGGATCGGCACAGCTGAAATTTATAATGTCGTGGAGAGGATAGAGGGAGTTGCAGACAGCCTTGCCATCGGACAAAATTGGGAGGGTGAACAGCGTATTATCCTCTTTGTGAAACTTGCTCCGGGGGGCAGTTTGACAAAAGAATTGATGGATAAGATTAAAAAGACGCTACGGGAAAAGGCTTCTCCTCGCCATGTTCCGGCGATCATCATGGAGATGCCTGATGCCCCCTATACCATGAATATGAAGAAGGTGGAGAGCGCTGTCACCAATATCATTCACGGGAGACCGGTTCTCAACAGGGATGCCTTGATGAACCCAGAGGTTCTGGATTATTTTGAAAAGATCGTCCCGGAACTCCAAAAATAGAAAAAGGGTTCGAGGGGTCAAGGGGTCAAGGGGTCTAGTGAAGACCTTAAAAATAAAACCTTGAACCCTGGAACCCTTGAATCCTTGAACCCTATTCATGAAACTGACTCGAAAAGAGTTTGAGGAGTTAGTGATTTTAGCGCTGGAGAGGCTTCCTAAATTTTTTAAAAAGAAAATGAAGAATGTGGATGTGGTGGTGGAAGACCATGCCTCGCGAGAGCTTCTTTTAGAGATGGGTTTACGATCCCCCTTCGAATTATTGGGACTTTATCAAGGCGTTCCGTTAGATCGAAGGGGGTTTTATTACGGGAATGTCCTTCCGGATAAAATCACACTTTTTCAAATCCCCATCGAATCGATGTGTAAAACGAAGAAAGAGATTGAAGAGAAAGTCAGAGAGGTGGTGATCCACGAGGTCGGGCACTACTTCGGACTGGATGATGAGAGGTTAAGGGAACTGGAAAACGAATAAGGATAACAAAACTTTTTTAGGTTCAGGTTTAGGTTAAGGTTAAGATTTGGATTTAGAATGGATGTTAAGTCGGAAGTGATTGAGGTTAGTGACTGAACATTTGATGTTTGCCGATAGGTAAATTTCCTCAACCTCAGCCTTAACCTTATCATTTATATATATGTCTTTCATCAAATTTTTAGGCACGGCAGGCGCCCGATTTGTGGTGATGAAACAACTCCGAGCCTCGGGTGGCGTCTGGCTCTCAGTGGGGAAAACGAATCTCTATATCGATCCGGGACCTGGCGCTCTGGTTCGGTGTCTCAGCAGCAAACCCAGATTAGAACCATCCACATTGGACGGTATTCTCCTCACCCATAAACACTTAGACCATTCCGGTGATGTCAACATTATGATTGAGGCCATGACAGATGGAGGATTCAAAAAAAAGGGGGTTCTGTTTGCGCCCAGGGATGCTCTGGAGGAAGATCCAGTTGTTTTAAAATATGCGATGGGTTATGTTAAAAAAGTGGAGGTGTTGAAGGAGGATTCGGAATATCTGATCGGGGACATCCGGTTCTCGACTGCCCAAAGGCATCAACACCGAGTAGAGACCTATGGGCTCAATTTTAAAATATCGCCCCGTACAATTTCGTTTATCACTGATACAAAATTTTTTCCGGAGCTCCTGAACCTTTATCGAGGAGAGATCCTGGTCATTCATGTCGTTCGGCTTAAACCGATTGGGGATGATCCAATCGATCACCTCTCGATCGAAGATGTGAAAAGTATTCTCAAGAAAGCAAAGCCGAGATTGACCATCCTGACCCATTTTGGGATGACGATGATCAAAGCTAAACCCTGGGTCGTGGCTGCTGAATTAGAGAAAGAATTGGGATTGAAAGTAATTGCTGCCAGCGATGGAATGAAAATTGATTTAGAGGAGGTTTGATGATGGAAAAATGGATGGGAGGAGATATGCATCCGAGCTATCGGATTCTTATGGGCCCCGGGCCGAGCAATGTCCATTACCGGGTTTATCAAGCCATGTCTAACCCGGTCATCGGTTATCTTGATCCCCAAATTCTGGCCTGTATGGACGAGATCAGTGAGATGTTAAGAGGCATTTTCCAGACAAAAAACCAGGTCACTCTGGCTATCTCTGCTACCGGGAGTTCAGGGATGGAGGCTTCGTTTGTCAATTTCGTTGAGCCTGGAGATGTTGTTGTCATTGGAGTAAACGGCTTCTTTGCAGAAAGGATGACTCAGGTGGCTTCCCGCTGTGGCGCTCAGGTCATTCGGGTCGATCAGGATTGGGGAAAGATGATTGAGCCGGAAAAAATGGTCAAGGCCTTAAAGGAACATCCCGAGGCCAAGATCTGTGGCGTCGTTCATGGGGAGACTTCCACCGGAGTGAGGCAGCCGCTTGAAGAGATTGGGGCTAACTGCAAAAAAGGGAGCACCCTTCTGGTGGTGGATGCTGTGACCACTTTGGGAGGATATGATGTGAAGGTTGACGAATGGGGAGTTGACGTCTGCTACGGTAGTTCCCAAAAGTGTCTTAGCGTTCCACCAGGGCTTTCTCCAATCACCGTGAGCCCCAAAGCGATGGATGTCCTCAGGTCCCGCAAGACAAAGGTTCAGAGTTTTTATCTTGATTTATTATTGCTTGAAAAATATTGGGGAGAAGAAAGGGTTTATCATCACACCGCTCCTGTATCGATGTTTTATGCATTAAGGGAAGGGCTGAGGATTGTCTTTGAAGAAGGACTCGGGGCAAGATTTCGGCGCCATGAGGTTTTGGGCGACCGTTTAAAGATGGAACTGGAAGGGTTTGGGTTCAAACCTTTCGCGCAAGATGGGTATCGTTTGCCTATGTTGACCTCTGTGACTATCCCTGATTGGGCCGACGATGCCAAGATACGGTCGAGGCTTCTGAACGAGTATAACATCGAAGTAGGAGGAGGTTTAGGCCGACTGAAGGGAAAAATATGGAGAGTCGGCCTCATGGGAGAGACCTGCAAGCTCCGATATATCCATTGTCTGACGGGAGCATTGAAGGAAATCCTATCGTAAAAAGATTTCAAATTGTAGATTGCAAATTGCAAATTGTTGGGCGGGGGCGACTTCATAAAGTCTGGCCATTAATGAAGATCGAAGACCATAGAGTTCTGAGTGAAAGATTGGAACTCTGTGAATACTTCGTCAACCTTCTTCAGAGTGTATCTTCCTGGCCCATGTTTTCTATCTTCAATCAGTTCTAAATCGTAGATGAACCATGCTATATCTGCTTTGGACCTTGAAACATGCTTCAATTTCGGTAGCGTATCAAAGAAAGTTTTATTTAGAGCCACGGCGATCTTCTTTCTCCAACCGTGAAGGATGCCGCCTTTGAAGAGAAGTTGGGGAGCAAGTCTTTTCCGGGAAGATGAAAGATAATCAGGTCTTGGATAATTCGGCTCCTTTGCCCAATCCATTGATGCTCGTGCTTTCGGATATTTCATGAAGTACTCAAAAGGATCACGCACGTTTCCGGAAATGTAAACTGCCTGGATTTCCAGTGCTCCAAAATCATATACCTTACTTTTGGCATCGTAAGCAACGAGCACAACATCAATGTTTCCAGCGGATTTACCCTTTGAGTCATTCAATCGGACTTCTGTGAGAGAGCTCCAATTCGTTCCTTCGCGAAAGAAAAAAGATGCAGCATCGTCTGTAATTATCCAGTCCTCACGAAAGCGAATGGGGCAGGTGATCACAGGTTGATTTTCGTGATAAATGCTACAAACTCCAAGTGGGTCTTTCGCTTTGTCTTTTGTGCAATTCGGTACCTTGTTGTTAAATGGACAAAGACGACGAGACCGGTATCGATAGGCCTTTTCGGAGTGATCTGTTATCAAATGCCCAAAAACTTCTGCCAGTGGTTGTACTGGGTCTTTCATGTCGCTTTTCCCTTTATTTCATCCCAACATTCTGACCAAGTGGCACGGGTTATCCGCATGCCCCACAGTTTGTTAGGATAGATTAGAATAGCTCGAAGAATGACTCTTTCCCTAAATGCTTTAAATACCTTTTTGTCAGATTCTCCAACTTATCAGGTCCACCTATGTTTATCCAATCGTCTATTGACCCAAGAAAACAATATCTTTCCACTACAAACCTCCTTTTCTCATCATCCGTCAGAACAAACCTCATCATGGGTGAATATTCCAATATGGAATCCAGGGCCTTCTCCGTACCGCCGTACTTGAGAATATACCTTTCAGGAAGTAGCTCTCCTATCGTTTCCATATCCTGATCTACCAAATAAACGATGATGGTATTCTTCTTGATATCGAGCCTGTAATACTCTATGCCGGAATATTTCCTCATGCCTTCATCCACAACTCTGATTTCAGAGTCACTAATCAATTTAGGTTGCTTTTTACATAGGAAGACCTGGCCATTAGGATTTTCATACATTTCATACCCTTCAGGCATAGTATCAGCCAAAGGGCCAGAGCTCTTTAACGAAAAGAAATAGTTTGGACGACCTATTTTTGTTTTGCCTTGATGGAGATAAAAGGTTTGAGATCTTCTGTTTTTATATGTTATCGGTCTAAGAGACATATTATCATCACAAAGGCTTAAGGTGGTGAGTAATCTTTTGTAAGGGGCTTTATGGTAGCAGATGGCCCCTTCTACAGTGATTCATTCAGCGCTTCTTAGTGGCTTTTTATTCTGCCTCTTCGCCTTGAATTCTGAGTCGTCACCCAAATGAAAGAAGATATGTCCTGCCATTTCTTCTCCATCTATCAAGGCCCATCCTCGCCCACTCACAGGATCACATTCGTCATTTCCTTCAAATGAGAATCCAAGGCGAGCACCCCCTCCATGTGACTCTAACCTGCAGTCTATCTCAACGTCGACAGCCCCAAAGTGAATCTTGCCTTGTCCATTCTTGTCTATGACAATGCGGCCGGGCGATTCCATGTCAATGTAATCCATGTCCCATTGATCCATTTCCGTGATTCTCCAGGTCCCAATGTAGTCTTTCATTCTTGTTCTTTTCTTTGTCATTGTTTTGGGAATCTTATCGTCTAATGGGATAGGATGGATAGCAATCGATGATATTCTCGCGCATGTATGATCCAATCGATTCTGATTTTAATAATTCTTGGTATACCTTTTTCGGAACCTCCTCGTATCCCCATGCCTTTCCGCTCCTAAAAACCACTTCCAAGGTTTTCGACTTGGAGTCGTACCCTATTGCATATACCATGCTTGAATTGACTTTCTTCAAATTCATATATTCACTACAAACGACTGAAATCAGCGGCGATTATTAGCCGTCCGTAGTGTCTTGTTCGCTGAAGATTTTCGCTTCTTTTCCATCCAATTCGGAAGCGATGTCCCAGTGGCTTCCGCATAAAGTGTCTCTGGCGCGACGTCTATCCCATCCTGCCAGGTGAGAACCCCGAGCTCTTGGTTTATTTTAAAGTTCCTGAAAAAATTAATATCCTTGAAACGGCTAAAGACGCCCCCTTTGTCAAGATATTTTGAGAAATCTACGACCCCTTCCTTCCCATCATCGAATGTCACTTCAATCTTGTATTCACCCTTATAAGATGCAGAAACAACATCGTGGATCATCATAGACCTCCATCTACGCCAAAGACGCAATTTTCTCTGGGGGTTGGTTATTTTTCGCCAGCTCCCAATTTTGCAGCAACTCGCTCTGGTGTTGAGACGCCCATTCCATTACAAGCCCTAAAGCTCGAGGAGGAATTCGCCCCTCCAATACACGCAGAGAGTTTATCTCGACTGCTACCTTTTCCTTTCCATACCGGGCATGAAAATGGGGTGGGTTATGATCATCAAAAAACATCCCTATAATTATACCATAGAATCGACATATCTCCGGCATCTTTACACCCATTATACTTCAAAATAAATTTCGTTTCATCTAGTCAACGCGAAAACTCAACGGTAGCTACCAGCCGTCTCAGTTAGGTGATACTTCTTATTAATTCAATACTCAAGTCTGACCCTCAAATTTCCTGCTCTTCCTGAAGCAACTGCTTTTGTTTAAGCGCCGATATTGTTTTCCGCATTCTGGCCATCGATCTCTCAGCCCAATGCCCAAAATGAGCAGCGGCTATCAACAGTCCGCTGGGGGAACTTATGAAGTTCCATTGTCTCACCTGCTAAATGGTAGCTGTCGTTGACCCCACTCTCTAAGACGTATAGTTTAGCTTTGACCCCGTTTCTAAGTGTTTAGTTCATTCCAACCGTTCGTTCAGCCGCAGAGACTTAGCGAGAGCCAAGGTAGCCGTCCGCTGCAGGCGGAAGTTAGAATACTACACCACAGGATTTTTTATGGTCCTTATCCCACCATTCCTTACATAAGCGCGGTTTCTTTGGAAAACGTTTATCCTTAAGTTCGCAGCGACTAAGTTGGGCTAAGTTGACTGATAGAGACTGGAAACCGCGGAGGGTTGACATATGTTGAGCTTCCCACTTCGACATTTCATCAGCCAATGGTATCGGCACTTTAAATCCGAATGAGTACAAAGAAAACATAAATTGTTGGTTATTGATAAGCGCCGGCCAATTCTCATCTCCATTCATTCCAATATAATTCCATCCGAGTAACCAATATGGGAACGTTTGTCGACATGCTTCCAATACCCTAACTATAAATTCCGCAACAATAATGGGCATATTAGAGACGTGGACATTGTCGAGGAGCTTATAAATTGAATGATTTCTGGCTTTGGGATGGGTAACCTCACCACGAAGATCTCCATAATCGTTAATTAATTCTACCACTTCTTCTGGAATGCTAATGCTTTGCTCGGCCAACACAGATGGCCATTTTTTTACCTTTTCACGAAAACCTTCATAACGAAGTTTTTTATAAATTTTCTCTTCTTCAATGCCCTCCGAATGCAATTTTTTTCTCATTGACTCGTTGAGAAAGGATTCTATAGACCCGATTCCGAAATATAAACACGCCTTGATATGATGATATTTGAAGAAATCATTTGGGGCTAAGATTGCCTCATTAGACTCTTGGCAAAGAGATGAAAAATGCTCCCATGTGGGATTCACATTCCATCTCCAATGTCCACTTTGATCAGTCATTTGGCCTTTTCCTATAGACTCAACGACTGAAATCAGCGGAGGCTTTTAGCCGTTCGCTGAATTAAGATACATGGTATTGCCAATTTTTGTTGCTTGTTTGGTTCTGCTCACAGCCTCACTTCGAGCAGGTTTGTTTCGACTTCTTTGAACAATTCATCTAAACTTTCTTGTATTCTGATTGTCTCTGCGATGGCTGTTACCACCCTTGTGTAGTGAGCTACTTCTTCGGATGAAAGCTCCCTGCCCTTCCGGTCCTTGAGCCATTTCTCCGAGACCTGATAGCCGCCGGTGTGATATTCCCAGACCTCAAGAGGAATATCGGTAAACCATTTCTCAGGGTTAATGTGAACATGAGCCTTGTTTTGATCGTAACTTACTTTGTCCACACGGAGGTTGCCAGAGCCTTCACACTTTGCGATAGGTTTGAAAAGCTTCTTGGATTTGAGCAGGTGGAGATCAACAAGCTCCTCGCCCTTTTCGGCAAGTTTGTTAAAAAGCTTGTAATCTTTTGTGAAGGGGACGCGGGGAAAATCGGTCTTCAAGAACTCCGCATATTTTTTCCGGTAAGCATTCGAAAAGAGAAGACCATAGATGTAATGGAAGATTTTTTCGGGCGTTGGTTGTCGTTTGTAAGAATTCGCCAGCGAAATTAGCAGCTTAGAACTGAGGTTTGGGCGGCGGACCGAGTACGCTGCTGCCGGTTCAAATATGAACGCAGCTTGATAATGAGAGAATCGGCCCGCACGACCAGAACCGCCCGAGCCAGATTCTACATATAGATACAGCGGAAAACAGTAGTCAATCGTTTTCAAAGAGACAGCAACGTGCTCGACCAGTTGGTTCGACAAGAAAACGTGTGACCAGGGAATAGCGGTTTCAACGCGACGAGGCGAGATAATGGCGAGATTAGGTTGCAACATATGCAGCATGACTTCTCGACGTCCACGTTCAATGACAGCATCATGATAGAACAAGTGCCGGATATCAAACGGACGATAAAGAATTTGGGTGTAGTGTTTGCCTCTTTCTTTGTCATCAATAACCTTCTTTCGTGCGGCCTTTAACTCCCAGGCACCAGAGTCTTTCAGATTAAATGCTTGAGCGATGAAACTATCGTCAAAAGAAGAGTTGGCAAACTGCTCAATGCGACGTTGAAGCGGAGCTTTCTGAAAGTCGATAACAAAATGATCTCTGGCCGTCACAATTCCTACGCTGTTCACAGGGAAAATCGCTGGAATGCTCGGATACGATTGGAACCGCACGTTCAATCTTTCATCTCTTGGAACGAACAGGTAGAAGGGTGAAACGGGTTTAAGCTCGCTCCAATCTGTTTTTTTCAACTCATGCTTTATCAGCCATTCGTATTTACGTTCTCGCACACCCCAAATCTCACTATGCTTCAAGATTTTGGGGGCGGTACTCTGCTTCTTTTTCACAAAAAGGGCAATAGCGACGCCTTGCTGTATGTCAAACACGTTTTCGTCTTTAGAGCCATCAGGAGCTTTTTCTTTTTTGAGTGAATTGCCGTGAAGATCGAGGATGTATATTTCGTCAAATGAGTTCATGAGCGATTGCCGCATCCCTCGGAAGGTAGGGTTATCGAGATAGCTGTGATTCGTGATAAACCCGAGAACACCTTCGCCGATCTGGTCAATCTTCCACTGGGCGAATCGGATGAACTTGACGTAGTCATCCTGAAGCCACTTGGGATTTTTCTCGCCAAGGGGTTTCCCATCAATCCTCTTATAGGTCTCGATTTGATCCCTAATCCAATCGCCTTTGTTTGCTGAGTGTCCGGAGTACGGCGGATTGCCGAGAATAACAAGAATGGGCCTCTCTCTCTTTACTTTGCCGGCAAGGTGGGATTCTTCCGAAAGGGAAGCCATTCCCGGAAGAGATGTTTGGGCAAGCTCCTCCATTTCAAGCGTATTCGTCAGATAGAACTGGAACCGTTCATCGCCTGAGAGCTTGTGGCCCAACTCTTCTAAGAGGTAACCCATCTTCAAGTGGCCTGCTGCGTATGGAGCCATCATCAACTCGAAGGCGAAGAAGTGCTTGAGAATGTGATCCTCAATGAATTTTCCCTTTGAGCCTTCACCGTACTTGCTGACAAATTCCTTCACGGCAAGCCTTGCCGCTTCGGCGAGGAAGGTGAGCGTTCCGCCAGCAGGATCGAGTACGGTAACGGATTGCGTGGCAAACCCGTCCTGCCGTGCGAATTTCTCCTTGAGGATGGTGTTAAGAGAACGGACAATGTATGAGACAACGGGTTCAGGCGTATAATAAACGCCTCGTCGCTCACGCTCTTGAGGGTTGTACTCGGCAAGAAAGGTCTCATAGAAATGAAAAATCGGATCGCTTCCTTTGCCCTCTTTGAAATACTGCTGAAGAATGTTCCTGACATCCGCGACGGCGAGGACTTCCGCAATGTCATCAACGGTCGCCTGGAGCTGCTCTGGTGGGTCGAATGAAACGAAGTGGAAGATTTCGCGCAAGATACCGATAGTCTTGGGAATCAGATCGTAAGCCAGG
>Ga0210056_1003391_pt1 | contig 12968 bp, 11 predicted proteins | sample CryGeyCG2014_080_2_FD_183965 | JGI IMG/M metagenome (GOLD analysis project Ga0210056, IMG submission 183965) | Groundwater microbial communities from aquifer - Crystal Geyser CG07_land_8/20/14_0.80 (SPAdes) (version 2) | ecosystem: Environmental > Aquatic > Deep subsurface > Groundwater | place... | reverse complement strand
TGATTTACGAAACGATGCACTACCGATAACGCGGTGGACATTCCGCATAAACCTGCGATGGCGAGGGTAACTATACTCGTTACGGATGAAAACACCCCCTCACCCTGCCCTCTCCCCATCGGGGGAGAGGGCAGGGTGAGGGGAGGCCCCGACCGTCTCCCCTGTAGCAGGGGCTACAAGGCTGACTATCACAAATCTAACTTACACCCGGGCATCGCCCGTCGATTGACAGCCGTCTATTGCCAGTGCTAAACTCACTCGACCACTGGAGAATCTGAAAGGACTGTAAACGAGTTGCACCTACGAACTGCAGGTTGGCTGCTGACCATTACCGTATTGCTGTTGGCGCCGGGATTCGCGGCGTCCGCCAAGGAAGTTCCTCCCGCCATTCAGAGCGAATCACAGACGACTGGGAAGGCGGACAAGGAGAGGAAGTCTCCGGTGATTGCTGCCAGAGTAAACTCTCAGAAGATTACTACCGCGGAACTGGACAAACGCGTCGACCAAATAATGCAGCGTGGCCAGCAGAACCCGGCGATGGGCCCGCCACCTGATCGAGATGAATTGAGGGTCCACGTTCTGAATCAGATGATCGCTGAGAAGTTGCTGCTGCAAGATGCGGTCAAAAAGAAGATGGATGTTGACTCCGCGAAGATAGACGCGGAGATGACTCTGATCAAAGGAGAGGGCCGCTCGGACGCGGAGCTTGCTGAGATGCTCAAACAATCCGGCATGACCCCCAACGACCTGCGGCACGTCATTCGCAGCAACCTGACCGTGGAGGCTTACATCGACAGCGAAGTCGCATCGAAAGTTAAAATCGACGAGCAACAAGTATCTGATTTCTACGAAGCCCACCCTCGGTACTTCGAGACTCCCGAACAGGTTCATGCGCGGCACATTCTGATTCTCCTCAAAGAAGAGAGCACGGAGGAGGAGAAGACGGCCGCCGAGACCCGCGTCAACGACCTGCTGGCGCGCGTGGAGAAGGGCGAGGACTTCGCTCAGATCGCAACCGATAACTCGGAGGACCCTGGCTCAAAGTTCAAGGGCGGGGATCTCGGGTTCTTTCCACGGGGCATGATGGTGCCGGAGTTTGAGGAGGCCGCTTTTGCTCTCGAACCGGGACGCACAAGCAAGGTCGTCAAAACGAATTATGGCTTCCACATCATCCGGTGTGAGGAAAAGAAGGAAGTTAGGAAGACCCCACTGACCGAGGTCTCCGAGAAGATTGAGCATTACCTCAGAGATCAGGAAATAGGCCGCCTGCTCGATGAGCACATCGCCTCTCTCAGGAAATCCGCCAATGTCAAGGTCAGCCTGCCTCAGTCATGACTTTACTGAACAAAGGCTTTTCCCTGCAGAACACGCAAAATACGCGGAAACTTCAGTGCAGGTTCTGGGCCCCAAACTGGTCGCTCCCTCCTGCAATTTTTGCGTGTTCTGCGGGAGATTTGGTTGTTCGCGGTGGACTCAGTCATGATACGAGCACCGGTTTCCGCCGGGGCCAGCTCTGCATCGCCCTTTCCCACCGTGCGGCGATGGGTTACAATGTCGGGCGGACCGTGGGGATTACGGTATCCTCAAAGCAGTCGCCTTCTCTTGTTGAGGTGCTTCAATGCTGAATTCGGGGCTTTCACAGGTTGACATTACCCCTCCCGTGGGGTGTTCGCTTGCCGGATATTTTGAGGATCGCATCTCCGAGGGGGTTCACGATCCGCTGCTTTGCCAGACGCTTGTTCTCGAACTGGATGAGACCCGCGTCGCTCTCGTCACGTGTGATATCATCGCAATGCTCCCGAACACTGTGAAGGCGGCACAGTCGCTCATCGCCCACAGCCTTCCCTTCCCCGCCGAAAACGTCTTCATCCACTCCACGCATACCCATACCGGTCCAGCCAGCATCAAGGCATTTGGGGTGGACACCACCGAAGCATATCTGGAATTGCTTCCACACCTGATGGCGGGGGGCGTTCGAGCCGCCTATCTAAGCCGGAAGCCCGCACGCATTGGGTTTGGCGTGGGACGGGAAGAGGGTGTTTCCTTCTGCCGCCGATACCTGATGAAGGATGGAACGGTGCGCACCAATCCCGGCGCGGGAGACAAGTGGGAAGAAGGACTGGGCAGAGGAAACCCCAACATCGTGCGCCCGACCGGACCGATCGATCCTGGCGTTGGGGTCATGCGGGTGGATGACGGGCAAGGGCAAATCCGGGGGATGCTCGTCAACTTTGCAAACCATTGCGATACCGTAGGAGGCAACTTCATCTCCGCTGATTACCCGGGAGTGGTCCGCAAAGTTCTCCGAAACGTCCTGGGCGACGCAACGCTTCCGGCGTTCTTCAATGGAACCTGCGGAAACCTGAACCACGTCAACTTCCAGTCGCCCAACGTAAAGCCAGGATACTTCGCGCACACGGAATGGATCGGGACCGTGCTGGGCGCCGAGGCTCTGCGGACAACGGCAAAGATCCACTGCGGAGAGATCGACACTTTGCGCGCCGCATCAAAGACACTCGAGATCGCTCTGCGCAAGCCGACGGAGGGAGACCTTCGTTTTGCCCGCAACCTCGTCGAGCTGGGGCCCAACGGGTTGAGCGAGGAAGACGCAAAGGAACTTGGACGCCGCACCAACCTCTTCGGTAACGAAATGGCTTGGGCAAAAGAATTGCTGTATGTTGCAGAGATCAATGCAAACACTGAAACCGTGTCTGTGGGCGCGGTTCGCATTGGTGACGGGGCCATTGTCTTCCTTCCCGGAGAAATTTTTGTTGAGTACGGATTGCGGATCAAGGAGAATTCGCCGCTCCAGCCGACGTTTGTCGTCGAACTGACAAACAGTGGACTCGGGTATATCCCCACGCGAGAAGCGTTTGAACAGGGCACAGGCTACGAGGAACGTCTCGCCCGAAGCAGCAAGCTGGTGCCCGAAGCCGGGGATAGGATGGTGGATGCCGCGCTGGAATTGCTGGAGCAGATGAAGGGATGAGGGATGAGTGGCGAGTGGCACGTGGCGAGTGACGCGTAAAACGTGAAGCGAAAAGGTCGGTCCGTTTCGCCCCGCATATCTCATCACCAGCGCATCACGTTTCACTCACCAATCCCAAAGGAGGAACAAGCATGGTTAACTGGGGTGTCATTGGAGGCGGCGGAATTGCGCGCCGGCGCACCATCCCGGAAGGGATCATTCCGGCGGGAAATGCGAGGCTGAAAGGTATCATGGACAGCGCAGCGGGCGTTGTCGAGGAGATGAGTCAGGAACTGAACGTTCCCGGGTTCACCCACGAAGACGAACTCCTGAAGGATGAGAGCATTCAGGCCGTCTATATCGCCACGCCTGTCCACGTCCACGCTGAGCAGGTCACTAAATCCTTGCGGGCGGGGAAGCACGTGTTGGTAGAAAAGCCGATGGCAATGACGATGGATGAATGCGAGTCCCTGGTCGCGGAGGCGCAGAAGCACAATGCGCACCTGGGCATGGGGTTCATGATGCGCTTCCACGGTCTCCATCAGAAGCTGCGGCAGATGGTCGTCGATGGAAACATCGGCAAACCGGTGCTCGGTCGTGCGCAGCTTTCCTGCTGGTATCCGCCGATGGAGGGCGCGTGGCGGCAAAATCCGAAACTGGGGGGCGGCGGTTCACTCATCGACATGGGAGGTCATCTGCTGGATCTGCTGGAATACATCTTCAACTCACAGGTTCAGGAGGTCAGTTGCTACACCGCACGCCTTGTTCAGTCGTACGAATCGGAAGACAGCTCCGTGACAATGGTGCGGTTCCGCAACGGAGCCATCGGCGTGGTGGATGCCTTCTTCGCCATTCCGGACAACTCATCCAAGAACGTGCTGGAGATTTACGGCAGCAAGGGTTCGGTATTGACTCAGGGAACCATCGGGCAGGGGGCCGCCGGCGTCGCGATGGCCTACATCGAGGCCGACGACAAAGGGTATGATGCCCAACAGCAGCGCGCCGCCGACTCGTCCATCGAGTTGGACTTCCCGCAGGTTAACCTCTATCAGGCTGAGATCGAGGAGTTCTCCGCCGCCATTGAAGAGAACCGGGAACCGGCCGTGTCGGTTGAGGACGCCCTCTGGTCGCAGAAGCTGTTGCTCGCGGCATACGCGTCTGCACGCACCGGGAAGTCGATCAAAGTGTGACGAGTGGCGAGTAATGAAAGACGATCGAGCGTATCACGTATCACGTATCACGTATCACGCACTCACCCATCACCAATAACCAGAATTGAGGAGGTAAACCATGTCTGAACAGTTAGCCATCGACGGTGGCACCCCTGTATGCGCGGAGCCGTTCCCGATGTGGCCCGCGTTTTCCGATGAGACCATCCAGAGAGTGTCCGAGCCACTCAAGAGCGGGCTGGTCAACTACTGGACCGGCAAGGTTGGCGTGGAGTTTGAGGATGCCTGGGCAAAATGGAACGGCGTCAAATACGCCATCACCACCACCAACGGCACCAGCGCGCTGCACACGGCAATCGCGTCTCTGGGGATCGGACCTGGAGATGAGGTGATCTGCCCGTCGTATTCGTTCATCGCTTCATCTTTCTGCGTTCTCCAGGCGGGAGCGCTGCCTGTGTTCGCCGACGTGGACAAGACCCACACACTGGACCCGAACGCCATCGATCCTTTGATCGCCGAGAAGACAAAAGCGATTCTCGTGGTTCACCTGTACGGCGTGGTGGCCGATATGGACCCAATCATGGAGATTGCCAGGAAGCACAACCTGTTTGTGATCGAGGATTGTGCCCAGTGCTTCGGTGGAATTTACAAAGGTCAAAAGTCTGGGACCATCGGGAACATCGGTTGCTTCAGCTTCTGCCAGAGCAAGCACTTCACCACCGGTGGCGAAGGCGGCGCGGTCATCACCAATGATGAAGACCTCCAGTGGGAGTGCCGTTCCTTCCGCGATCATGGCTACGATGTGAAAGAGCGTCTGCGCCTGCTCGAGCTGGAAGCAAAACTGATGTATATCCACAACCGTGTCGGATTTAACTACCGCATGACGGAGATGCAGTCGCTGGTCGGCCTGTGTGAGTTGGCACGCTTCGACAGTTGGAACTTGCCGCACCGGCAAAAGAACGGCAAATACCTCATTGAGGCGCTCAAGGATCATCCGGCGGTGGCGCACCCGCCCGTCGATACAGACGAACGCCAAAATGCCTTCTGGTGGGCGCCATTTGTGCTGGATACGGATAAGCTGAAGATCACCGTCAAGGAATTCGTGAAGGCGATGGAAGCCGAAGGCGTTCCCGTGTACGGCGTTCAGTGGCCGGAAATGTACCGGGAGAAAGCCTTCGCAGAACAGAACGGTTTCGGGGCTTTGCAGTATCCGTTCAAAGACCCCAACGCTCGGCAGATCGATTACTCACAGTTCGACTGCAAGACCGCGCGGTGGCTCTCCCAGCGCACCATGTCCTTCTTCACCCATCCGGTGTACGGGGAGAAGCACATGGAGGCATACGTCGCTGCGTTCAATAAAGTCGCCGCGGCGTCGATGAAGTAGAGCAGCCGTCTACACCGTATTACAGAAGGGGCGGAGTCCGGGGCCGCACGCTGCGTCGTGCGGGGAACACGTTTGTCTCCACCGGGTCACGTCCAGGTGAGCGCGCGCGCGTTGACTCTCGCCGGAAACTTGTGTACGGTAGTGCATCGTTTTGGAAGTTCCCCTACAAAAGGACACCGGATCGCTTCAGCGTCCGGTAGCTCACACAGGCAGCTACACGATGAAGGCTACCCTCCTTTTCTCCCCTTTCAACCCGTGTTCGTGCCGAACACGGGTTGAAAGGGGAGAAAAGATGTCCTTTCTTGGCGCTCGGTAGTCAGTTGTGTGAGCTACCGGACGCTGAAGCGATCCGGCGTCTAATGGGGAAGAATTTACGAACGGATGCAGTAGTCTTGCGCTTTTGAACGGGAGACACACGGTGAACAGCGTGCAACTGTGCGAACAGGACAGGAAGACACTCAGCCGATTGACTTCGTTCTTGCACAGGCGGTTGGGTGAACGCCTTGTGCAGGTTCTGCTCTACGGATTCAAGGCGCGCGGCGATGGGAGTGTCGCATCCGATACAGACGTGCGGTTGATATTCCGTGACCGGCCGGCGGAAAACGAACTTCGGGAGCTATACTCGTTACGGGTGAAAACACCCCCTCACCCTCGAACCCTTTGGGTTCGCGCCCTCTCCCCGCTGCGGCTGACTCCCGGACACACTTAACACCGCGGTAGGTAATGGTTATACTGTAAGTCGATGGAAGTATACTCGTTACGGATGAAAATCCACCTTTCCCCCTCACCCTGCCCTCTCCCCATCGGGGGAGAGGGTCGAGGGTGAGGGGGTGTTTTCACCCGTAACGAGTATAACAGCGGGCAGGAACTTCGATGAAAAGGCATGGATGATTGACGACGCGATTGAGAGAATCTGGACGTAATTCGTTCCTAACGGTGAAACAAAATGGACGCACGAACGTTACTAATTCCCATTGAACAAACTCGATACCGGCCAGCAACCTGCGTGGATCTCGGCACAACGGCCATGGACGCGGCACGCCTGATGCAGACGAACCGCGTTGGGTGCATTCTGGTCGTTAATGAGGAGCGGCACCTGACGGGCATTCTGACAGACAGGGACATCCTTCGGCTAGCCAGCAAGGGGCGGGAAGCCATGCGTAAGGCAAAAGTGGAAGACTTCATGACCCACTCCCCCGAATTCCTGCACGCAAGCGACCCCCTTGGACATGCAGTGAACCTGATGAGTACCGGAAGATTTCGACACGTCCCGCTTGTTGGCGGCGACGGGGAAGAGCCGGTCGGCTACATCTCGACCGTCGACATTGTGCAACATGCTGCAAAGTCCATTGAGAGTGAAATGTCAGGCCGTAGCCGGCAATCGTGATGTTTGTGGCGCCGGAGACACGTGGAGGATGTCATTATGCTGTACCAAGAGATCATGGAAGACGAACAGGCTGAGATGGATCAGCAGCTTGAGGAACCGACCAAGCGACTGGAACCCCACCAAGTGCAGGTTCCATTGCGTTCCCTGATGCGTCCTGCCCTCACGATGCCTCTCGGCGCCTCCGTCCAGGAGGCAGTCGATGCCATGTTGGAGCACGGACTTGGCTATGTCGTCGTGGTCTCAGAGGATGGTCGCCTCGTCGGGATTTTCGGTGAGCGCGACGTCCTTCTGAAGATACTCGACAAGGTGGATGCGGAGCTGTGCGATCTTGCGGTGACGGACTACATGGCGCCGGGGCCGCAGACGTTACATGCCGATGACTCTCTCGACACTGCCATCGTGCACATGGCCACAGGAAGGTTCCGACACATACCCATCGTGGACAGTGACAACCGGCCCGTGGGTATGGTGTCGATTCGGCACATCATAAAATACCTGGTAGAGCACTTCCCTCAGGAGATCCTCACGCTCCCGCCGCGGCCGGTGCGCGATGCAATGAGATCCCGGGAAGGCGCGTGAGCGTGAACCCATGGCCGGCAATGCGGCCGACCTTGTAGTTGGCGGAACCGGAAGTTAAAGGAAGACGTTCAGGATGACCAAGACGCGTAAGAGCATCAAAGAGGCCACCATCCTCTTTGCAGGCGATTCTGGTGATGGTTCACAGACCATCGGCGCTCAAATGACGGAGACCTCGGCGTTTGCCGGCAACGATGTGTCCACGTTCCCGGATTTTCCTGCGGAGATTCGCGCTCCTGCGGGTTCGCTGGCAGGAGTTTCAGGATTCCAGTTGCGGTTCTCCAGTGACGACATTCACACGCCGGGTGACGCGTGCGATGTCCTCGTCGCGATGAACCCCGCGGCGCTGCGTGTGCATATCGACTCCCTGAAGAGCAATGGTATTCTCATTGTCAATGTCGACAATTTCACTCAGCGCAACCTCAAACTTGCGGGTTACGAAAACAATCCCCTGGAAGACGGATCGCTGGATCGCTTGCAGATCTTTGTTGTGGAGCTCACCCGTATGACCCGCGAGGCCCTGAAGGATACGGACCTCAATGCGCGTGAGATGGACCTCTGCAAGAATTTTTTCGCTCTGGGGATGGTATTCTGGCTCTACAGCCGTTCCATGGATTACACGCTGAGATTCATCGAAAGGAAGTTCTCCAAGAAGCCGAAATTTATCGAGGCCAACACACTGGTTCTGAAGGCCGGATACCATTACTGTGACATGACGGAGCAGTTCGCCACTTCCTACGAAGTGCAGCCTGCCAAGTTCCCTCCGGGCACGTACCGAAATATCACAGGCAATTCTGCAACGGCGATGGGGCTGGTTGCCGCGGCCCACAAGTCGGGCCTCCAATTGATCTACGGAAGCTACCCGATCACCCCGGCCAGCGACATCCTGCACGAATTGGCGCGGTACAGGAACTATGGCGTGAAGACCATGCAGATGGAGGACGAGATCGCCGCTATGGGCGTCGTCGTGGGAGCGGGGTTTGCCGGGGCACTGGGAGTAACCGGAAGCAGCGGACCGGGACTTGCACTAAAGTCGGAAGCCATCAATCTCGCCGTGATGACAGAATTGCCAATGGTCATCTGCAACGTTCAGCGCGCCGGGCCTTCTACCGGGATGCCCACGAAAACGGAACAATCTGATCTACTGCAAATGCTTTACGGACGCAACGGCGACTCGCCCCTTCCGGTGTTGGCGGCAGCTTCCCCGGCAGACTGTTTCGAGACTGCCTACGAGTGCTGTCGTATCGCCGTCAAGTACATGACACCTGTCATCATGCTTTCGGACCTCTATATTGCCTTTGGCGCAGAACCGTGGCGAGTGCCACGCGCAGAGGAGTTGGCGGCCATTGATGTCCAATTCCACTCTGCAGAATCGGGAACAGAGTTCCATCCGTACGAGAGGAATGATGAAACCCTCGCGCGTCCCTGGGCCATCCCCGGCACGCCGGGGTTGGAGCATCGCATCGGCGGATTGGAGAAAGAGAATTGTACGGGCCAGGTCTCCTATGATCCTGAGAACCACGACCTGATGACGCGGCTTCGGTGGGAGAAAGTAGAGCGGGTGGCGAACGAAGCCCCGCCAACCAACATCCACGGAGACGCGTCGGGGCGTCTGCTGGTCCTGGGGTGGGGAGGCACCTTCGGAGCAATCCGGTCGGCGGTCGACCAAAAGCGACAGGATGGCGCCAGCGTTTCGCATGTTCACTTACGGTATCTGAATCCATTCCCTTTGGATCTGAGCAAAATCCTCGCGCGGTTTGATGCGGTGCTGATACCCGAACTCAACCTCGGACAGCTCCGACACGAAATTCGCGCCCGGTACCTTGTAGATGCCATCGGATACAACCGAATCGCCGGATATCCTTTTGAGGTATCCGCCCTGGTTGAAAAAATCGACGCGGTGTTGGGAGACGGGTAATGCAAACGAACGCATCTGGAGACAACGGGCGCTTCGGACAAGAACCGACAAATACGCAGAAACTAACGAAGAAGGAGTTCGAGACGCCGACCGACGTGCGTTGGTGCCCCGGGTGCGGCGACTACTCCATTCTCGCCCAGACCCAGCGCATTCTGCCTGACTTGGGGGTCCCCCGAGAGAAATTTGTGTTCGTATCGGGAATTGGGTGCTCCAGCCGTTTCCCCTACTACATGAACACTTACGGTTTCCACTCGATTCACGGACGAGCGCCAACGATTGCCGCGGGCGTTAAGGCCGCAAACCCGGATTTGTCGGTATGGGTCATAACCGGCGATGGTGACGCGTTGTCCATTGGAGGCAACCATTTTATTCACCTGTTGCGGAGAAACCTCGACATCAACGTCATTTTGTTCAACAACAGGATCTACGGATTAACCAAAGGGCAGTATTCCCCCACGTCTGAGCACGGGAAAGTGACGAAGTCCAGCCCCATGGGTGTCATCGAACATCCCATCAACCCTATCAGTCTTGCCCTTGCGTCGAGCGCAACATTTGTCGCGCGAGGTCTCGACAGGGATCCGCCACATCTTCAGGCCATTATCCGCGCCGCCTACGAACACAAGGGGACTTCGTTCATTGAGGTGTATCAGAACTGCAACGTCTTCAACGACGGCGCGCACTCCAGGTTCACGGAGAAAGACTCGAAGGCAGATAACGTCGTGATCCTGGAGCACGGCAAGCCGCTCATCTTCGGCAAGGACAACGACAAGGGAATTTGCCTGAAGGGGACAAACACGGAAGTCGTCTCACTCACGGACGGTAAGTGGAAGGAGGAAGACCTGCTGGTGCATGACCAGTACTCAGTAGATCGCTCCCATGCGTACTTTCTCAGCCGCATGTCGGACTCTCCGGATTTGCCGCAGCCGTTTGGCGTCTTCCGCAGCGTCGACTATCCGTGCTATGAGTACCAACTCGAAGAACAGGTGCGAGCCGCAAAAGAGCAATATGGCGCGGGCAATCTGGAAAGCCTCCTGGCCTCAGGCGACACCTGGGTTGTTGAGTAGAGAATCCACCGCATTCCCCTATTCGCCGATTCGCTTATTCGCCGATTCGCTTATTCGCCGATTCGCTTATTCGCCGATTCGCTTATTCGCCGATTCGCTTATTCGCCGATTCGCTTATTCGCCGATTCTCAAGTAGATAGGATTTGAGTAGGCGCGTCTCCGGTCGACGGCGAAGCACTCCAGCCGGTAATACGAATTAGCGGCCCGGGCCACGTCCATCACCAACCCCGTGACATGTTGCCTGCCGGCTACGTTAATACTCTTCCATACCTTTCCATCCCGCACAACACGAATCTTCTGCAACCCGCGGCTGTCGGCGCATTCGTATGACAGCTCAACGGAAGATTTTGGGGCGGCGTGGAGCGAATCCCCCATTTTTGCGATACGGCCTGCGCACGTTCCCTGGAACTGCATCCATGGCGCGTCGGAGACAAAGTGGTGTCCCGATTTCAGGGCATCGAGCACGGATTTTCTGCTAACCTTCGGGGTGAAAACGGCGTTCCAGACATCGCCAATGGCCTGCGGCAGATGCGCGTCCGTGTTGCCAAACGCAATGACCCTCTTCCCCCGAGACAGATGATGATCCCAAAGCTCGATGGATTTTGCATCGGTGACATCGAAGGCATCGAAAAGGTTGTTGGCGCCGTTGATAATCTCAATGGCAAACTCGTCCCCCAGCAAATCGAGGGCGTCCATCTGCTCTTTGGTGTACCACGTTACCGGGAACCAACCCGCGGGGTGAGGGATGATGGGGTATCCCCCGAGTTCCGCGACCCGCTTGTAGTCGCGAACCAAATTCATTTTCACCGTGTACTTCTTGCCAATATCGAGGATGAGAAGATGGTGGTGTTGGGTTCCCGGTTCCTGTCCCCACCACACGTTGCTGTAACGCTGACACTCTACTTTCTGCCGAACGGTGTGGTGGTCGGTAATGAACATGAAGTCCAAACCAGCGCGGTCCATCCAGTCTTTGCAGTCGGTGACTGTGCCAATGCCGTCGCTGTACGTGGAGTGGACATGGCAGTCTCCACGCTGGCACTTAAATGAAACGAGGTCCTTCGTCGCGTCGATCCGCTCTCGCATGGAGTCTTTCCACATGGCGAGAACGGTGTCGGTGTAAGTTTGGTATCGTTCGGATCGGTTCTTTGGGCTCATCTTTGCGGGCATACACACACTCCAAGTCAGGATGGCGGCATTAGATACTCGTTAAGGTTGAGGAATGGCCCTGCGGAATCTGATGGGACGCTGTCCTGCCTCAACATGCACCTGCCGTAGAATAAAGTTCCAGCTTCGTCAATCAGGACACTCGCCTCACCGGGAGACAAAGCTGAAGCTTTATCCTACGGCAAAAAACGTGGATTCTCAACCTTAACGAGTATAGGAAACCGAGCAGAGCGTGTCAAACCATGCGGGAATTTCAGGGAGTTCCCGCTTCGCGCAGGACAAACGGATGCTTTGCCCATCGACGAAGGAAAAAACCTGTCGCCCCCTCAAGAATGAGATGACTCAGACCCCCACGGAGAGGAAAAGGGCGCGTTCTTCGTCGGTCAGTGCGCGTCCCCAGGATGTCGCAATGAAGAACTGGAAGAGTCCCTCGCGCTGCCAACCGAGGCGGGTCGCCGAGATCCGATATCGGTTCCGTAGTCGTTCGCGGAGGTCGTCGATGCCTTTTGGAGGGTGCGACTGCCCGATCCACGGCAGCCACTCGTACACCTGTGAAACGTGACATTGCGCCAGCTCGGCCACGGCGTCGAGGGCTTCGGTGATCTCCACCGCGAGGGTAACAAAGTCTGGCCGGAGGTAGGCGTCATCGGTGCATAGGATTGCCGGTTTGACGCGGTCATAGTTGGGTGGATAGTTGTCAAATGCTCGCGGAACGGCAAAAAGGTAGGCCGCGCGCCACACGGCCATGGCCACAGCATAGTGGTCGTTGTGGCACCCGGCGGTCGGGCTGTTGGGCAGTGGCGGGCAGAAGAGCAAATCGGGCTTGTAGCTAACGACAGCGTTCCACAGCGCGGATCGCAGGCGGATATCGTCATCGAGTGTGGCCTCTCTGAAGGTCGTCCCCTGCTCATCCCTCAACAAAAGCAGGTTGCATCCCGCGAGGTCTGCTGACCGTTGCCCCTCCTGCAACCGAGCTGCCGCGGTCTCGGCGTGATCTCTTCCATGGTGACCGATTCCGCCATCGGTCACCACAATCACCTGTCCGGTAAGATCAACGCCACGGCGTCTCCACGCCATCCACGTTGCGGAAGTGGTGAATTCCCAGTCATCAAAATGAGGTTGAATGGACAGAAGTCTAATCATCGCGCCGCATCAATGCCGGCCGCAGGGCGGCCGTCAACGGAAGGAAACCTTATACTCGTTACGGGTGAAAACACCCCCTCACCCTCGAACCCTTTGGGTTCGCGCCCTCTCCCCATCGGGCTGACTCTTACCCACACTTAACACCGCACATCAAGGGCTGGCGCGGGCGGGGTGCATGGTCTGGTAGAGTTGCCA
>Ga0210056_1003389_pt1 | contig 12970 bp, 14 predicted proteins | sample CryGeyCG2014_080_2_FD_183965 | JGI IMG/M metagenome (GOLD analysis project Ga0210056, IMG submission 183965) | Groundwater microbial communities from aquifer - Crystal Geyser CG07_land_8/20/14_0.80 (SPAdes) (version 2) | ecosystem: Environmental > Aquatic > Deep subsurface > Groundwater | place... | reverse complement strand
GAAGCTCAGCCACTGGATGAAGAATTCCTCGAAGCACTCTCATATGGATGCCCCCCATTGGGTGGGATCGGGATCGGGATCGATCGTCTCGTCATGTTCCTTACCAACACTTGGTCTATCCGCGAAGTTATTGCCTTCCCACTCATGCGCCCAGAAAGTAAAAAGGAAAAATAATCATGGTCACACGTGATGAGTTAACCAAATATATCGAAGATACAATCGGACACGATCTGCTGACCAAAGCCAATAAACTTGATCCTCGCGCCAATGGAGTCCAAGTCATAGGCAAAGACAAAGTCGAGAAAATTGTTCTTGGTGTTTCCTGCTCACTCGAATTTTTGACCGAAGCCGTTTCAGCAAAGGCAGATTATTGTCTATTCCACCACGGTCTAGACTTGGCCACATCTAGTCTCGTTGGTTCTGTCCTCAATATTTCTCAGCAACAACAACTCAAACTAGTTTTCTCTCACGAGCTCTCTGTTGCAGGTTACCACTACGTACTCGACGCACAAAGTGAATTTGGCAACAACGCGACGATCATAAAACTACTGGGGGCCAAGAGACTGGACATGCCATATTTCGAAGAATGGGGTTGGGTGGGCGAATTTACTAAGCCAGTCAAATCAACTGAGCTAGCGGCCAAATTGGCGGATATCACTAGTCACGATGTCTTCGCGGTTTATGGCGGGAAAAATTTGATCAAGCGTATCGGAGTTTGTAGTGGCGGAGCCAAAGTATTTGGTAATAATCTCAAAGAAATTTTGGAAAAGAGTATCGACGTTCACGTGACTGGCGAAATTGCCGAAGGTAGTCCAGCACTCGCCAAAGAAGCAGGTTTTAACATTTTCGTAGCTGGCCACTACGCCACCGAGGTTTTTGGCGTGCAAGAACTAGGCAAAAAAATCAAAGAAAAATTTGGTGATAAACTCGAAGTCGAGTTTATCGATATTCCCAATATTTTGTAAGGAGATTTATGACACGTGATCAGGCGCTAGCTATTGTTAGGCAGTATATCAAAAACGAAAATCTTGTCCGTCATATGTTGGCAGTAGAAGCCGCTATGGCGGGATATGCCAAGCAATTTGGTGAGGACGAGGGTCTTTATCGTGTGACAGGCCTCCTCCACGACTTTGATTGGGAGATCCACCCAACATCGGATGGCCACCCTGCACTTGGTATTCCCATTTTACGGGAGCGTGGAGTAGATGAAGAGATCTTGGACGCTATCATGGGTCACGGTAGCCACACTGGCACGCCTCGCACTTCTCGTCTTGCCAAAGCACTGTTTGCAGTCGATGAACTCACGGGCCTGATCACCACCACCGCACTCGTCAGGCCTAGTAAAAAGATTGCCGATGTAGAAGTGAAGAGTATTAAAAAGAAATGGAAAGACAAAAGTTTTGCCGCCGGCGTCAATCGCCAAGAAGTAGAAGATGGTGCCAAAGATCTCGGTGTTGATCTCTGGGAGGAGCATGTCCCGTTAGTCCTCAAATCCATGCAATCTATCGCTACTGATTTGGGATTGTGAGATAATAAACATATGTTAGATATTCAATACATCAGAGACAATAAAGAAGCAGTCAAAAATGCCACCATCGACAAAGGATTTGATGGTGCTGTCGTAGACAAAATTATAGAAGTAGATATCGAACGTCGCAAACTCATAGGCCGGGTCGAAGAAATCAGAGCCAAGAAAAACAAACTAGGTCGTGACCAAATCGAAGAAGGTCGTGCTCTCAAAATAGAGCTCAAAGCCATCGAAGAAAATCTAAATATCGTCACAACTACTTTCAATGACTTGATGCTCTGCGTCCCAAACCCATCAGCCCCTGACGTCAAAGTAGGTAAAGAAGAAGACAATGAAGTCATCAAGCAAGTAGGCAAGCCTCGTGAATTTAGTTTCCCTGTTCGCGATCACCTAGATCTAGGTTTACTAACAGGCACAATAGATATCCCAAATGGCACAAAAGTTGCCCAATCTGGTTTTTACTACATCAAAGGGGATGGGGCATTGCTTGAATTTGCTCTCATGCAGTATGTCATGATGAAGTTAGCTGAAAAAGGTTTCATCCCAGTCATCACTCCAAATGTCGCTAGCGAAAAAAGTGTCATTGGTTGTGGCTTCCAAGCTCGCTCTGACAAAGAGCGTCAGATTTATCATATCGAAGGAGAAGATCTCGATTTGATCGCCACCGCCGAAATCACTTTAGTTGGTCAACATGCAGACACCACTTTTAGCCCGAGCGACTTACCTCTCAAATATGTTGGGTATTCTTATTGTTATCGCTACGAGAAGGGGAGTTATGGCAAAGATGTCCGTGGTATCTTGCGCGTACATGAATTCCGCAAAGTCGAGATGGTAGTCTTTTGTTTGCCAGAAAATAGCGATGCGCTCCACGAGGAGCTGAGAGGTATCGAAGAAGAGATCTGGCAAGAGTTAGAAATCCCCTACCAGTTGATCAAAATGGCGACAGGTGACCTCGGTAATGCTGCCTCGCGCAAATACGATATCGAAGCATGGATGCCCTCTCAGGGTAGATATCGCGAGGTTACCTCGACCAGTAACACCACCGATTTTCAGGCTCGCAGACTCGGGATCAAGGTTCGCCGCAACAACGAGAATGAGTATGTCCACACTATCAATGGGACAGCACTAGCTCTCGGTCGCGCCATGATCGCCATCTACGAAAACTACCAAAACGAGGACGGTAGTATCACAGTGCCAAAGGTTCTGCAAAAATGGATGGAAAAAGTCCTAATCCCAGTTAAATAGATAACTGGAACTTGATTCCCAGTGCCCCGCTAATCCTCTTGAGAGTAGCTAGACTGGGATTGGCATTTTGTCCTTCGAGTTCACATATCCTTGCTTGGGTAGTTTTGGCTTTTTTTGCCAGAGCTCGCTGAGATATTTTCTTTTCAAGTCTTGCTTTGATCATTTGTCTCGCAATCTGATAATCGGCTTCACTAGCTTCCCAAACTTTTCTAAATCCAGGATCCTTGAGTTCTTCTCTTAAGTGCTCCTCAAATGTTATGCCTAACTTATTATTTTTCATATTTAAATGATATCATATATGATATCGATGTCAATGGCGGTATTTCCAATCTTCGAGTCTTTTGCTCGCTACTCCAATTTCTCGAGATGGTGTTTTTTGTGTTTTCTTTACAAAGCCATGTAAAATCAACACAGTACCATTTACTACGACAGCAAAAAATATCCGAATACTATCTTTCCCCAATACTCTTATTTCCCAGAGTGGTGTTCCGACCAACTTCTTAGCGTTTAACAAATAGCTACCCAAGCCAAACTCGGTCAATGGTTTGATCGCACGAAATACTTTATCTTTCGGTACTTACAACCCCGGGGGTTATAAGTTCAGGTAGTAGCCAACTCTCCGTGTTACAATTCATCCATGCTCAATTTTTTCTCCAAACTCTTCGATAGTAACGCCAGGCAACTAGAGGCTTTTGCGCCCATCATCAAGCAGGTCAATGAGCTAGAAGACTCTATCAAAAAAATCAAAGACAAAGAGATGCCAGGCAAAACTGCCCAGTTCAAAAAAAGGCTCGAGGGCGGAGAGACGCTGGATGATATCCTCCCAGAAGCCTTGGCAACTATTCGTGAAGCCATCCGTCGCACTACCGGTGAACGTGCCTACGATGTCCAGCTCTTGGCCGCGCTTTCTCTCTATAGTGGTCGTATTGCTGAGCAAAAAACCGGTGAAGGCAAGACGCTCTCTGCCACGCTCGCCAGTTACGTCCGTGCCCTTGCAAATCAAGGTGTCCACATCGTCACTGTCAACGACTATCTGGCTCGTCGTGATGCTGGTTGGTATGGCCGCGCCCATCTCTTACTTGGCCTCTCAGTTGGTGTGATCTACTCAGGCATGGGAGATCAGCCAGGTGGATTACTAGATATGGATTACACAGATGAGACAGAGGAAGATGATCGTCTGGCTCATTTCCGCCTTGTCCCGCGTGGGGAGAGTTACCGCGCCGACGTGACCTACGGTACCAACAATGAGTTTGGCTTTGACTATCTGCGCGACAACATGGTCCATCGTCTGGGGGACAAGGTTCAGCGTGGTCACTACTACGCTATCGTCGATGAGGTCGACTCTATCTTGATCGACGAGGCTCGTACTCCTTTGATCATCTCTGCGCCCGACGCAGGCTCGACCGACAAATACAGTGAGTTTGCCAAGATGGTCACCACCCTCACCAAAGATACCGATTACGATGTAGACGAGAAATTAAAGTCTGCTACTTTGACGGACTACGGTATCCGTCGTCTGGAACAAAGACTAGGAGTCAAAAATCTCTACGAGGAGAGCTACGACTCAGTCCACCATGTCGAGCAAGCCCTCAAAGCCGCCACTCTTTTTGAACGTGATCGCGACTATGTTGTCAAAGATGGGGCTGTCATCATCGTCGACGAACACACTGGGCGCATGATGTATGGCCGTCGTTTCTCCGACGGTCTCCACCAAGCGATAGAAGCCAAAGAAGGAGTAGTGGTCCAGCAAGAGTCGCGCACCATGGCGACCATCTCCCTCCAAAACTATTTCCGCATGTATGAGCATCTATCCGGTATGACCGGTACCGCTAGTACAGAAGGGGAGGAGTTTAAGAAAATTTACAATCTCGATGTCGCAATCATTCCTACCAATCGAGCGGTTGCACGTATCGATCACCCCGACTTTATCTTCAAAACAACCCGTGCCAAGTACGCGGCAATAGTTCGCGAAGTTGAGGAACTTCACGCCAAAGGACAGCCAGTCTTGATCGGTACCAAGAGTATCGACAACAACCAGATCATCTCCAAATACCTAAAACGCAAAAACTTGCCTCATCATGTCCTCAATGCCAAAAATCATACCGAAGAAGCCAAAGTGATCAGCAATGCCGGCTCATATGGTGCGATCACTGTAGCCACCAACATCGCCGGGCGTGGTGTCGATATAGTCTTGGGTGGCGCCAAAAGCGAACTAGACCCCAAAGTCTGGGCCAAACAACATGACAAAGTAGTCTCAGTAGGTGGGCTCCACGTGATCGGCACCGAGCGTCACGATAGTCGCCGCATCGACAATCAGTTGCGGGGTCGCGCCGGGCGCCAAGGTGATCCCGGCTCTTCACGTTTTTATGTCTCACTCGAAGATGATTTGATGCGCATCTTTGGTGGTGACAAGATTGCTAGTATTATGACCATGCTCAAGATCCCCGAGGATGAGGCTATCGAACACTCGATGGTTAGCAAGGCCCTCGAGTCCGCTCAGGTCAAAGTCGAGGGTTTCTACTTTGATATGCGCAAACGCGTGGTCGACTATGACGACGTCATGAACAAACACCGCGGGGTCATCTATCAGCTCCGCAACAAACTACTCTCCGATGCCGAGGCCTCTCCCGCTAGTTTGCGTACTCGCACCATGGATCTCATCAATGAGGAAATCGAGCTCCTTGTGAACTCTCGTATCACGCAAGGTTTGTCAGCCAAGGAGCTAGATGCCATCGTCAAAGAATTTATCACTATTATTCCTTTCGATGATGCCTCCCAAACGCATCTAGCTAAGGAGCTGGGCAAAACCAAAGATTCCAATGCAATCATTCAAGCACTCAAAGATATCGCGCGCGACACTTACGACAATCGGGAAAAAGCAATCGGGGAGCCAACCACTCGCGAAATAGAGAAGTATGTTTATCTAACCACCCTTGATGAGAAATGGATGGATCATCTAGACAACATGGAGAGTCTGCGTGACGGGATCGGTTTACGTGGTTACGCACAGCGTGATCCGCTAGTTGAATATCAAAAAGAATCCTACTCTATGTTTGAACGCTTGATCGGTTCGGTCGAGAGCGAAGTGGTCAAAAAAATATATAGATTGAATCCCGTTGCCGCACCCCAACCTGCTCCCAATATAATTTTACGCAAAGACGACGTAGGGGCAGGGCTTGCCCCTGCCCGTGAGACCTTGGTCGTAACGCCCTCGCCCGAACATTCCGCCCGTATTGGCCGCAACGATCCCTGTCCCTGCGGCTCCGGCCTCAAGTACAAAAAATGTGGCCTGATCTCTGCCAAAGAACACAGAGCCTGACTAGGGCTGATATAATCGGTTTATGATTATCACAACTACCGTGCCTTTCACGCTTGAACAAATCGAGAGACTCAAAGAACAATTTGATATTTATATTAAAACAGTTATTGATATAAAAGATAAGATTTGTGTGGCAGGCATGGATAGACATTTTGAAGGTGAACAGATCTTACTAAAAAATGGATCCAAACAGAGCAATCTCTGGGGAGGAGGTATCGAAATTGAGACTGGCACTATCGACTTTAATTCTTTTATCAATATTCGACCCCATGATAACAACCCAAGCAATGAAATTCTTGATGCTAATATTCGCAATAGATATGAGCAGTTAACTAGACTATTTTTTAAAGGTATTTTATGACCGATGATCAACGACTTGCATTACAAGCTCTATCTCAAGATTTAACTCGCATTGCGCTTGGAAGATATCGTAATCAACCCAAAATGGCTACTCGTTTTACAGAAGAAGCCAAGAAGCGTCTCATGGAATTACCAAGAATCAAGTTTTATGATCAGATCCTGTCTTCACTCAATTCACCTCTAGAACGCAGTGCCGAAGATATACTCATGTACAGCACTCTGATTCGCAACCGCGCGACTCTTGTATAATCACCCAATGATACTTCGATCATGGTGGGGCGACCCAGTCAACAAAAATTACGTCTACGCGTTTTTCAAAAATTTCGCGTTCTTTTCTGGTGTCCTCGTACCCTTCTTCACCGACTGGGGTCACATCTCTCTTTTCCAAGCCCAAATTCTCCAGTCATGGTTTAGTGTTTGGGTATTTGCGTTCGAAATCCCGACCGGCGCCATCGCCGACAAAATTGGTCGCAAACACAGCCTCATCCTCGGAGCTATCTTTATTGCAATCGCAACCCTAGTCTACGGTAGTGTTCCCTCTTTCGCCATTTTCCTCCTCGCAGAGTTTCTTTTTGCCATCGGGTACGCCCTCAACTCTGGCGCCGACCAGGCTCTCTTATATGACACACTCAAAAGTCTAGGGCGGGAAGGGGAGAGTAAAAAGGTCATGGGTCGCGCCGATGCTCTTATGCTCGCAGGCATGATGTGTGCCGCCCCGCTTGGTAGTCTCATCGCCTCACGCTGGGGCTTGAATGCACCTCAGCTCATGACAGCAATTCCCATGTTGATAGCAGGAGCCATCGCCTGGTCTATCCCTGAGCCACGTATTCACTCCGAGTCCGAGTCCCGCCGCTACAGCGAGATCATCAAACGCGGCTTTAGCGAGATTCATCACAATCCCATTATCCGCACGCTCGCCTTCGACTCAGTGGTGGTCTCCTCCTCCGCCTATTTTGTGGTGTGGTACTACCAGCCGTATATGACGGGTTTGGGCATATCAATTATTTATTTTGGTTTAGCTCATGCCTTTTTGTTGTTATCAGAAATCCTCGTCTCTTCCAATTTTGCCACACTCGAAAAAGTCCTCGGCAGTGGCAAATCATATCTCAAAAACAGCGCACTCCTCGTTACCGCTTCCATTATTTATGCCGCTATTTTTCAACACTGGAGCTCGTTGATCATTCTCATCTTAATCGGCGGGGGTATCGGTTATACCCGAGCCACCTACATCAGCAGTATTGCCAATAAATATATCGACTCGCATAGTCGGGCGACGGTTCTCTCCTCGATTAGTATGTTACGGCGCCTTGTGCTCGTCCCACTCAACCCAGCAGTTGGTGCAGTCGCCACCTACTCACTCCCATTAACACTAATAATTATCAGCTTATTTCCCCTTAGTTCTCTCTTAATTAAAGAGGCAGTCGAATAACTCGTGTTAAACTAAGAGTGTGGAGCAACAAGTCAAAATAAATTTCAAACGCGCACTGGGCATTTTTCTCATTATTTTTGGTATCTGTGGACTCATTCTCCCTATCCTCCCAGGAGTTTGGGTAATACCAATCGGGCTCGAGCTCTTGGGTTGGCGACTCGTCATCGACCGCAAAAAACCTTGGCGCGAAATCTTTACCCTCCACGATCGTACCAAGGATCAGGACAAACTAAAGTGAAAAATACCTCTTGGTCACCCGTTGCCAAATGGTACTCTGGGATAGTCGGCGAGGGTGGCCACTATTTCCACGAACACGTCATCTTCTCGAGTCTCAAAAAAATTCTCAATCCCAAAGATCATAAGTCAGTTCTAGATATTGGTTTGTGGGCAAGGAGTCTACGCACGCACGCTCTCTCCAGGGGTCACTTACACTGGTATCGACATCTCCAAAGATCTCCTTACAGAAGCCAAAAAGCTAGATAAAAATAGCCAACACTCCTACTACGTCGCCGATGCCGCTCGTGGTATCCCGACTCCTGCCGACTCATTTGATCATGCAGTCTGCATCTTGGCGATCCAAAATATGCAAGATGCCGCGCTGACCATAGCCAATATAGCGCTCTCACTCAAACCAGGTGGCGATTTAGTGATAGTCATGAATCACCCTTGTTTTCGCATTCCTCGCCAGAGTAGTTGGGAGATAGATGAGGCGAACAAGCTAGAGTACCGCCGGGTCAATCGCTACCTCTCGCCCCTTGAGATCCCCATCAATGCTCACCCAGGACTATCTGATTCTCCGCTCACTTGGTCTTATCATCAGCCCCTGCAGTACTACGTCAAAGCACTCAAAGCCACGGGGATGTTGGTCAACGATCTAGAAGAGTGGACCTCGAACAAATTGAGCGTAGGCAAAGCAGCCAAAAGTGAAAATCGCGCCCGCGCCGAGTTCCCGCTCTTTTTAGCCCTCAGGGCTGTTAAAATAAGTGTATGACCTGGAAAACACTCAGTTCCAAACCCGTGTATCAAAACCGCTATATGACGGTTACCGAAGATGAGTTGGAGACGGATAATGGCGACAAAGTAGTCTATGGTATCGTGCGCAAAGAACCTTTCTCTATTGTTATTCCATGGGATGGAACCAAGTTGCTTTTAGTGGGGCAGTATCGACCCTCGGCCGAAATTTTCTCCTGGGAATTCCCCATGGGTCACGCCGAATTAGATTCTCCACTAGTGGCTGCCCAAAAAGAACTTCAGGAAGAAACTGGCTTAATTGCCCATGATTTGACGCAGATTGCTAGCTTTTATCCGGCACTAGGTACGATGAATCAGCTCGGTTATCTCTATGTAGCGACGAGTTGGACACTAGGAGAGCGTGATCTAGAACCGTCCGAGCAGGGGATGCAACTCAAATGGGTCTCTCTTCCAGACCTCACAAATTTGATTGCTGACGGCACTATCAAGGATGGTCCAACCATCACCGCCCTCAAATACTTTGAACTATACCTCGCCAAGAATCACCATGAATAACCAAAAATTCACATCGCTTCTCATCCTCTATGCTGCCTATGCTTGGTTTAGTCGTGTCAGCTCCTCCATTATTCCAGCCTATTTGTTGGGTCAAGGAATCACTATCAATCAAATGTTTTTGGCCAATGCTTTGCAGTTTATTCCTATGCTCTTGGTTTTACTCTTTGTCAGGATACCCTCAGCCAAATTATCTTGGCGTCTAGCCATTATTTCTGATTTATTTGCAGTTGTTTCTATCGTAAACGCTCACTTCGCTTTTCAAGTTTATTTGACGTATATTTTTGCCGGCATTTCCTTGGCTCTATTTTTCGTTTATTACAATGTAGGCCATTTCCTCTATACTCCCAAAGGCAAAACCGGCATCAGTGGGGGAGTCATGTATGCCGTGAGTCCTGTCATCTCTGTTTTTGCTCCGCTTCTCGCCGGTTTCCTCGCAACCTACCACATCAATTATCTCTGGATGATCTCTCTTCTTTCGTTTTGTTTGGCTTATGCCTTTACTTTTAAGCAGGTTGATTTCAAAATCACCTATCGCCTCTCTCAATCACTACAATCAATTCGCGCGATTCGTATTCCTATCCTCATTGAAGGTATTTGGGAATCCGTTATCTTTGCTTTTATCCCGCTTTCAACACTTCATTTTATTTCAAGTCCAGCAGGATATGGCAAGTATCTAGCCTACCTTTCACTCGTCGGAACTATTGCCGGATTATTGCTAGGCCATTTCTCCGACAAATCAGGCAAAAGGAGTTATCTATTGACCCCAATTACTCTCATTTTGTCGCTATCTACCATTGGGCTTATTTTTGGTCTCAAATCGCTTCCAATCTGGATCATCATTACTAGCATCATTCAATTTATGATTCCAATCTTCTGGAATATTACAACTGCACTTATGGTAGACCAAAATTTGGATCTGAAAGTAGCCTTCCCTGGTCGCGAAATCGTCCTCGCCTTTGGTCGCTTGCTTGGCTTGGCCTTTACCTACATCTGTATCACAAATTCTCAAATCAATTTACTCCTCATTGTCCTCGCCCTCGTCATCCTTTCCCTCCCCGTCTATTTGTATTACCAATCAAAGATCACCAAACAATTTGCTTATAACTAATATTACAGTGTATCGATGATTCGAATCATCGATACACTTCATTTTGGAATATAATTACTCTCATGTACAAGAAAAATATCCGCCTACTAAAGATTTTCAATTTTCTCATTGGGTTTACTTTTTTTGCGCCTCTAGCGATCATCTATTTTTCGCGGGTTTCTGGCTCTTACGCTCTAGGAGCTTCAATTTTTGGTATCACCATGCTTGCCTCAGCAATTTTTGAAGTTCCGACCGGTATCTGGTCTGATCGAGTGGGGCGACGCGGTACCATTATCCTTGGCTCCTGGGCGAGGGTGATAGCTTTCGTTCTCTATGCCATCGGTCTCTCATACTGGTGGCTCGTGGCCGGAGCCATTTTGGAAGGCTTGTCTCGCTCTTTTTATAGTGGCAACAACGATGCCTTCCTTCACGACACCCTCGCAGATGAGGGGCTAGAAGGCGATTATGATGAGCATCTTGGTAAAACCAGCTCTGCGGAACACATAGCATACGGGATCTCTGGATTGCTTGGAGGTATAGTAGCTAGCTTTTCTTTTGATTACGTAATGTGGCTATCAGTTATTCCTCAAATATACATGACATACATTAGTTACAAATTTATTAAGCTTAGAATCCGCTTCAAGCTAGATACCAATGTATACGCTCATATTAGAGAAGCAATTAAATTATTTATTCACAACAAAAAACTCCGCTTATTAGCCATTACTGATGCCATCTCATTTTCAACGGGAGAAGTATCATTTCAGTTTCGCTCAGCATTTTTGCAAAGCGTCTGGCCACTATGGGCAATCGGTCTTGTTAGTACTTTTACAAGCATTGGAGCTTCGTTAAGTTTTTATTTCAGTGGCAAAATTATCAGAAGATTTGGACCAGAAAAAGTTTTGTTAACCAGAAGCATATATGGAAAAATTTCCAGCCTCATAGCATATGGAATACCCTCAATCTAATCTCCGTTAATAGTCATTACACCATCCATAATATATGGGGCAGGTCAAGTTGCAAAAAATGAATTAATGCAAAGAGAGTTTACTGATCACCAGCGAGCGACTATGAGTTCGCTCAACTCGCTAGTTAGCAGTATTGGATTTGCCATTATGAGTTTGTTTTTAGGTGGACTAGCCGACATCATGGGCCCTGCCAAAGCCTTGATTATTTTAACTATAATTTCTCTTCCAATTATCTATTTCTACTATCTACTTTTCAAAAATGATCGTAAAATATAAGCATGAGGAAAAACTCGTACGCATTTTGTGGAGGTGCATTTGGAGACGAAGGCAAGGGTAAAATAGTTGATGAATACGTCAATATCCTAAGTAGTTCCAGAGAAGTTATAGTCTACCGTGACAATGGAGGAGCTAACGCTGGTCACACTATCGAACTAGAGAGTGGCAAGCGACTAGCCTTGCACCAGCTACCATCTGGAGTAGTTTCTAAGATCGCGACTGTCGTACTAGGCAAAGGTATGGTCATTCATCCCGGTGACTTACTAGGAGAAATAGAACAAGTCAAAAAGTTAGTCGGCAAAAATCATGGGACAATCATGATCGATGAAATGGCTGTCCTATCTCTCGATACTCACCGTGCTTTTGAGTCCGTGCTTGTCAAATGGCAAACAGGCTATGGTGCAACAGGACGTGGCATCTCGCCTGCCTATGCAGACATCCTCTATCGTCATCCACTGCGTGCTAGCGACTTAGTTAATTTTGATACCGAGAAAATTGCCAAGCACTATCAGCTATATCAAGCACTGATTTCTGGACTCGATGGAGATATTGCCACTACTTTGGTACCAACGGGTGATGGCAACACGATTGCAGTTGGTACGCAGTCAGAGTTTATTAGTCGGCTCAGGATAGAGTCAAAAGAGGTATTTAAGTATATCCACTCAGTCGATAGTTATTTGCGCTCCCGTTGGCAGGATGAAAATATTCCCTTCATTTTTGAAAAAGCCCAGGCCATCGGCCTAGATAGTCGCTGGGGAGTCTATCCCGATATCACCGCCTCCGATACCACCTTCGCTGGTATTCTGCATTCCACCGAAGGGATGATCAATCCTTTGGATATAGAGGTGCGTGCAGCCGTCATCAAAGCCACCTACATGAGCACAGTCGGATTCCGGGTGCTCCCCACCATGATGGAGGAAAGTCTGGCAGTGCGAATCAGAGAAGATGCTCACGAATACGGGGCTACCACCAAAAGACCTCGTGGTCTCGCTTATATTGATATTCCCATGCTCCGCTTTTTTGCGCGCGTCGGGGATGTCAATTGTTATGTCATCACTCACATGGATATTGTTTACCCAGGAGTTCCTGTCAAAGTCTGCGTCGGCTATACCAAAGACGGTAAGAAAGTGGATTATCGACCCGACCAACTCTATCTCAATACGGTCACACCGATCTATAGAGAATTCGCCTCGTGGAGCTCAGACAATATCCGCAAAGCCAAGTCAGAAGT
>Ga0210056_1003388_pt1 | contig 12971 bp, 11 predicted proteins | sample CryGeyCG2014_080_2_FD_183965 | JGI IMG/M metagenome (GOLD analysis project Ga0210056, IMG submission 183965) | Groundwater microbial communities from aquifer - Crystal Geyser CG07_land_8/20/14_0.80 (SPAdes) (version 2) | ecosystem: Environmental > Aquatic > Deep subsurface > Groundwater | place... | reverse complement strand
TGGTTTCAGCGCTGGCGCTAGTACCACTAATTAAAACCGATAAAATCTTACAGCCGCCGGCCGCGGAACAGACATTAACCGAAGCCGAACCCGAACCCACGCCGGTGATATTTAAGATATTATTGTTAAAGCTGCCGCTTAAAATATTTTCCGAATAGCCGGAAATGCTATAAGGCGTTTGCCCGCCGGAAACCGTGATACTGGCGGATTGGCCGACCAGGAGCCATAAATTATTCTGGCTTAAGCTGATGGAGCCGCCGCTCGTGGTATTGTAATTTACCGACACCACTTCGGGCGCGCAGTTGCCCATGCTTGAGCAAACCGTAATTGTGGCCGAGCCGCCGTTATTGGCGGTTAAGACCAGGGCGCTACCGGAAATATTGGCGCTCACCGCGTTGGTGTTGGAATTGGAAAAAATGCTGTAGTTGCCGCCGGCGCCGCCGGAAATGGTAATGCTTAAATTCTGGCCGATGTTCATGGTCGGATTGGTGATGCTAAAAGTCAAGCCCGACGAGCTGACGTTGCCGATGACCGCGTTAATGATGCCGCAGGAGCTGATGTCCGAGGAGCAAACGGTAATGGCCGAAGAGCCGCTGGTGTTAGTCGTGCTTAAAGTAACCGCGTTACCGCTTAAGCTGGCCTGAATAGTATTGGCGTTGGAATTATTAAGCAGAGTGTAAGTGCCGGTGCCGCCGATCACGGTAATGACCACATTTTGTCCGGCCGCCACCGTGGGATTATTTTGGCTGAAAGCCAGGGCCTGGCCGCCGGTATTTTGCACCGTGACATAAACGCTGGCGCAGCTGGGCGTGCCCACGCCGGCGCAAACGTTCACTTGAGTGGAACCGAAATAAAACGCTTTTAAAGTAATTTTATTGCCGTCAATATTGACGTTAACCACCGGCGGATTGGAGTTGGAAGACAAATAAATAAAATTAGTGCCGTTGTTATAAGCGGTGAGTTCAACGGAATTGCCTAAAGGCAAAACCACGCTGGTCTGACTTATGGATAAAACCTTGGCCGCGGCCAGATAGGGCCAAGCCCGCTCGTTTGATTTTTGGCCGTTAACCGTGACGTAAACAAAAGATTCGGCGGTAATGCCGTAAGCCGCCGTGCTTAAGGAAGCGAAAAAATTGCCGCTAGTGTCGGTTTTGCCCAAATAATTCATCTGCAAGTTTGAGCCGGTTTTAGAGTAATAGAAAACCACGTTAGCGCTGGCGTCGCCGGTGATGGTTAAAGTTACCGAATCCCCGTCTGAAGCGCTAGATAAGGTTAGGATGGGCGCGGCGGCTGAAGCCGAGGACGCCAGAATTAAAAAGGCCAGGCTTAAAACAAAAATCGCTGATTTTTTGTAAATTTTCATAAAATTATGAGATTTAAAATTATTAAAATATGTAAAACTAACTGCCTCTATTATATCACAAAGCTAACTTGAGGAAAATAGCGCGTCTTAGTCAAATACTTTGTTTTGACGAAGGGGTGTAAAACTGATAAAATATCAATAACTAAGATTAAGTTTTGATATTTAATAAGTAACCTTAAAAATATGTTTAAAAAAATCTTTTTTCTTGCTTTAATTTTGGGCTTAACTCTGGGAGTTTCCAGCTTAAGGGCGGAAGAAAAAGCCACACTTCAAGTTCCCGGCGTGACAACGGAAAAAACCAGCGCAGAAAGTTCTACCACTTTAACGGAAGTGAAACCTGACTTAATCATTACGGATATTTATTTTTCTCCCAGCACGCCGACTTTCGGCCAGCAATTTAGCGGAGAAGTAAAAGTAAAAGTAAAAAACCAAGGTCAAGGCGCGGCCAACGCCTCTGCCGGAGCTCCGGGAATTCCGGTGATTATCACCATAGCTTACGCTTCCACCGGCGATAATTCGGACTGGGCCAACGCCGGCTTTGCTTACCTAGGCAGCCTGGCGGCCAGCGCCTGGGCCGAAGCCAGTTTTCCGGTTAAATACACTACTTTCAATTCAGATGTTTTACGCATCAAAGCCTGGGTGGACAGTAATTCGCTCACTGGCGATCTAACTGACAATCTCTATGTTAATGAAACCGACGAAACTAATAATTTTTTCAAAAAAGACATCGTGCTTAACGAAACAGCGGCTAATTTACTTAGTCTAGAGTTAGACAAGGTGGCTTTAAATTCAACGGAAATTGAACCCGGCTTTGTCCTGACTCACTTAACCTATAATGCTTCTGATGTTTCCTCGGCTAATTCTGGTATTCCCCAACCTTCCGAATCTATTAGACAAACTTATCAATCGAAAAATGTTAATGCCGATCGCCAATCTTTTACCACCGGCTTAAGAACGCATAAATCAATCTCTGACGCTCGCAGGCATTTTGCGGTCATTAACACCCAGCATGGCAGGCAGGTCATTTCCCTGTTGGCGGAAAAAAAGGAAACTTTCGGCGATGAGATCTTCTGCCATACTTCTCCTGATGATTATACTATCATCAATCGCAAAGCCGGCTTTCAGGATATTTATTATTTTATCTGCGGCTTTAGATATAAAAATATTTTTATAGATTTACAGGCGGAGCTCATTACCAATGATTATAAAATACCTTTAAGGAATTTAAGAGAATATTTTGACAATATTATTAATTATGACTCTTCCCGCAAGCCGCCCCTGCCGGTTTCCAGTTCAACCACCACCACCAAGCCTGCGCCAACGTCTTCCACGGCGGTACCGCAAGAAACCACATCAACAATAAACCGTTGCGCCGGAGATTATAATAAGCCGGTCTGCGGTATTAACGGCAAAACCTATGCTTCTAGATGCGAAGCTGAACAGCAAAATAATGTTAAAGTCGCCTACGACGGCAAATGCGTTACCAGCGGCAACGTTGAACCAAGCCAAGTTGAGACCCTGATTCTAAAACTGGAGCGCACTATCTCGGCTCTAGAACAAAAAGTAGTGGAGTTGGAAAAAAGGCTGGTTGCGGTAATAGACAAAGGGCTGATTAATCGCATTAAAGGCAGAATCTTGCTTCAGGTGGAAGCCAACGGCGAAGCCTGGTATGTTGACCCGGAGTCGGAGAATAAACTTTATCTTAAAGACGGGCAAGCGGCCTATGACATTATGAGAGGTCTGGGTTTAGGCATCAGCAACGCCAATTTGGAAAAAATACCGCTTGGCATCCAGGAAAAACTATTTAATTTGAAAGACACTGACGGCGACAAGATTCCCGATAACACCGAGATCGCCATCGGTTCTGACCCGACTAAAAGCGACAGTGATGGCGACGGGATTGATGACAAAACAGAAATCTTGAGCGGCTTCAGGCCAAATAGCCAGGAAAAATACCTTTACGATGCCAAACTAACTAATCGGCTTAAAGGCAGAATTCTCATTCAAGTCCAGTCTCACGGCGAGGCCTGGTATATTAATCCGGCCGACGCCAAAAGATACTATCTGGGCGACCAAGAGACTGCCTACAGCGTCATGAGATTTTTAAGCTTAGGCATTAAAAATAGCGATTTAAGAAAAATCCAGGTGGGCGAGTTTGAAGAGAAATAAAATAAATATTTGTTATAGATAAAACAAAAAAATACTGATTTAAATCAGTATATTTTTGTTTGCTCCCCAAAAAAAATTTCAGCGAACCTTTACGCTCGTTCTGCCGAATTTAATCCACAAAGCAAGGACTTGCCTGCTAAGGTTTCGGCGCAGGCAAAAAAAGAATTTAAGCTGAAAAATATATTAAAATAATTTAAAAGCAATTAATTACCCCGCAGATGCGGGGTCTAACCCCCAGAAAAAGCGGGCGGGCAAAAAGGACGGGGTTTAAGGGGAGGGAATTTTTGCTCGCCCGCTTTTCCGCCCCGCCCTCGGCGGGGAACTTTTTCAAGCCAAAATTATTTTTCGTATCCCGATTACGGGATGCGCCGCCATTAGGTTGCGCTTGACCCGCCCACCCATTCGCGCGCAACTATAAGGAACTCCCGCATTTACGATTTAATAGTTATCTGATAAAATATAGATAATCTAATGAAGTAGGAATATGAGCAAATCATTTACTATTCACGATTTACCTAAAGAAGAGCGGCCGCGCGAGCGGCTAGTTAAATTTGGCGAGCAAGCTCTTTCGGCCCAAGAACTATTACAGCTTATTTTGGGGCGTGGTATTGCCGGCGAATCGGTGGTAGTTACAGCGCAAAAACTAATGTCGCAATTTGGCAGTCTTCAGAAATTAGCCGAGGCTAATATTGAGGAATTGTCTTTAATTAAAGGAATTGGATTGGCAAAAGCGACGCAAATTAAAGCCGTTTTTGAAATTGGCCGCCGGATTTCCACCCAGACCCCGTCTTATAAGAGTAAAGAACTTACCGACCCCGAAAAAGTGTATCAGTTGATAAAAAGCAAGCTCAGGGATTACACGCGAGAACATTTTTATATTATCGCCCTTAACAGCAGAAATTGGTCGGTCGCGGAAGTTTCAATTGGTAGTCTTAACGCCAGTATTGTTCATCCGCGCGAAGTATTTGCAGAAGCTATTAAAAATAAAGCGGCATCAGTTATATTTGCTCACAATCACCCATCAGGAGACCCCGAGCCATCAGAAGACGATTTAGTAATTACAAAAAGGTTAGTAGAAGCCGGTAAAATTATTGGGATTGAAATAAACGATCATATTATTGTTGCTCAAAGTGGATTTTTTAGTTTTAAAAATAAAAAATTGATTTAAATATCTATGCCAATTTTTAAAATTGAGAGTAATAAAACTAAGCAGCTTAAATCCTCTAATTTTAGAAATGAAAAAGAATTGCAAGATTTATTTGAACAAAATTTAGAGGATATTTTTGGAGTTAAATTTATTGCCTCTGAAGTTTCAACGGGCGAAAAACATGGGGGTAGAATTGATACTTTGGGGATAGATGAAAATAGCTCGCCGGTAATTATTGAGTATAAATGGGGAGAAAAAGATAATGTAATAAATCAAGGATTATTTTATCTTGATTGGTTAGTCGATCATAGGGGCGATTTCCAAATTCTTACAGAGAAAAAACTAGGAAAAAAAATAAAAATAGATTGGGGACAACCAAGATTGATTTTAGTTGCCTCTTCTTTTAATAAGTATGATAAATACGCAATTAACCAGATGGCGGAAAATGTTGAATTATGGAATTATACTTTTTATGAGAATGGTATCTTGGATATAGAAATGGAAGCGAGTTCTCGTGTTGGAGAAAAAAGGGGCCGTCAAATAACCGATATTGATTATTCTCAATATGATATAAACTTTCATTTGAATAAAACAAATAAGGAGTTACAACAAAAATTTCAAGAATTAAGAGAAAAAATTTTAGAGTTGCCAAATACATTAGAAAGAGCAGAGCAAAAAAGTAGTATATCTTATCGCACAACTAAATGCTTTGCTAATTTTACATTTAGAAAAAATTCTATCGATCTTCTCTTACGGCAACCAAAATATAATGATCCTAAAAATTTAGTAAGAGACATAACTTCTTTTGAATATGGTTATAGAGGGTTAGTTAAGATTGATATAAAAAGCGATTTAAATTATATAATAAATTTGATAAAACAATCATATGAAGAAACTTTATGAGTAGAAAATCAGAACTTGAAAAATTAAAAGGCGAAATTGAACGGCTGAAAAAGGAGTTAAAGAGAAGAAAAAAGTACGGTTTGGTTTGGGAAGAAAAGCCTGAAGAAGTGGTTGAGATGTGTAAAGAAAAACTGCCGGTACTAAAGGAAGTAAAGAATAAAGAAATAATCACGGACAAAAATAAGCCGGCAAATTTACTTATTGAAGGCGACAATTATCACGCGCTTTCGGTTTTGAATTACACTCATGCCAAAAAAGTTGATGTGATTTACATTGATCCGCCATATAACACTGGCAATAAAGATTTCATTTTTAACGACCGCTATGTTGACCGCGAAGACGCCTATCGCCATTCCAAATGGCTTGCTTTTATGGAAAAAAGGTTAAAACTGGCAAAAAATTTATTAAAAGATACCGGCGTGATTTTTATTTCAATTGATGATAATGAAGTGGCACAGTTAAAGTCGTTGATGGATGATAAAAATAGAGGAATGTTTGGAGAAAATAATTTTGAATCTTTAATCTGTTGGCGTAGAAGAACCAATCAGCCTAACGATAAGGCAAAGATGATAGCCAAGGTTGCCGAGTTTATTTTGGTTTATGCTAAAAACTCAAATGCTCTTAAAGAAAAAAAAGCATTTAATACTATTCCCCTCGGAGAAACAAGAGTAGAGAGTTATTCTAACCCAGACAATGATCATCGTGGTCCTTGGAGTACTACTCCTTGGAGGGCGAGTAGAGGGCAAGGAGGAACAAAATATAAAATCATAACTCCTACGGGGAAAGTTTATGATGAAGTTTGGCTAGGAATGAAAGAAACATTTAAAAGATTATTAAAAGACAAAAGAATTATATTCCCGAATAGTGGAAACGGGAAACCACGCAAGAAAGTATTTTTACGCGAAAGACAACGAGAAGGGCAATCGGCCATTAATTTTTGGTTTGGTAGAGAATATGGAGATAATTTAACAGCATCATCTGAATTGAATGATCTTTTTGGCGGCGAAAGAATGTTTGATAACCCAAAACCAGTTAATCTTATGAAAATGATTTTAAGAATTAAAACTAATAAAAATTCTGTAATTTTAGATTTTATGGCTGGTACAGGTACAACGGGTCAGGCGGTTTTAGAACTTAATAAAGAAGACGGTGGCAATAGGAAATTTATTTTATGCACCAATAACGAAAATAATAATGGAAGTGGTTATAAAATTGCGGAAGATGTTTGTTACCCACGAATTAAAAAAGTTATTGGGGGATATAAAAATTTGAAAGGTGATAAAGTTGCTGGTTTAGACGACAACTTAAAATATTTCAGAACCGATTTTGTTGATTATGATGAGCCGACAGATAAAAACAAAATAAAACTTACGGAGCAAGCAACGGAAATGCTTTGTATTAAGGAAGAAACTTTTGAAAAGGTGATTAATCAAAAGAATTTTAAAGTTTTCAAAAACACTAATCATTATACTGGAATAATTTTTGACCAAGCGGCAATTTCGGCTTTCAAAAAGACGATTAAAGACATAAAGGGAAAATTCAGTGTCTATGTTTTTTCTTTGGGGGATGAGACGTTTGACGATGAATTCAAAGATATAAAACAAAAAGTCCAATTATCCCCCATACCCGAAGCGATTTTAAGGGTGTACAGGAGGATTTTTAAATAGTAACCGCAGACGAACACAAATAAATATAAAATTATAAATATAAAAAATAATTATGTCTAATGAATTATTTAATGTTCCGATAGAACCAACGGTTCTTAAATGGGCGAGAGAAAGTATCGGGTTGAATATAGACGAAGTAGTCAAGAAATTAAAAGGAGTAACGACGACCACTATAGAAGAATGGGAGAAGAAAAATGGTAAGGCGAATCTCGCCTTTGTCCAGATTGAAAAGTTATCCACGATTTATAAGAGACCGCTAAGTGCTTTCTTATTGTCTGCACCACCGAAAGAAGCCCCTCTCCCTAAAGATTTTCGAACATTTTCTTCTGATGAAAAAAAACCACTGCATTCCAAAACATATCTGGCTATAAGGAAGGCTAGGCGCTTTCAATATTCTATTATAGAGCTAGTCAAAGAGTTGGACAAATCGAGTAAAAAATTATCTATAAAAGCAGATTTGTCTGTCAATCCTGAAATATTAGCAGAAAAAATCAGAGAGCAGCTAGAGGTTAAAAATTTTTTTTCCTTTACTTCTTTCAATAAAGAGGCCGTTTTAGATGAGTGGATAAAAATATTAGAAAACAATGGGATATTAGTATCCCAGATTAGTATTACAAAAAACAAAGAAATAAGAGGGTTTTCTTTAATTAATGGAGATATTCCATTGATCGTTTTAAAGAGGGCTGACGCCACGGCTGCCAAGATTTTTACACTTTTTCATGAGCTGGCGCACATCCTCTTAAAAGAGGGTGGTATCTGTGATTTAAGGGAGTCCGACATTTCTCACGAAAAATTTTGTAACCACTTCGCCGGAGCATTTCTAGTACCGAAAAACGAGTTATTAAATCATTCTGTGGTTAAAGCGAATAAACAAATAGGGGAATGGCCCGAGAGTCTTCTGGCTGACATTGCGCAGGATTTCAAGGTCAGCAGAGAAGTTATCTTAAGGCGATTGTGGATTTTAGGTTTGACTACCAAAGAATACTATCTATATAAACACAAAGAATGGGAGAGTGAATATAAGGAGCCATTTAGGAGGGGCAAGAGAAATGAAATTAAAATTTGTATTCAAGAAAGAGGAAAAAGATATATTTCTATGGCTTTTGATGCCTATGAACGTAAAAAGATTGACAGAATGGTACTATCTGATTATCTAGGTGTAACATCCGATAAGATATCTAAAATTAAAGAGTCAATATAAATTATGAAACTAGCTTTTGGGAATAATTATACTGTTGATACCAATGTTTTGATAACTCTGATGACATATCATCCTCAGGATAAACCGGCCTACCAGGCTATTTGGGATGAGATAGAAACTCTTATTAAACAGAAAAATATTTTTTCTACAATAATTGTATATGAGGAAATAATAAAATATTTAGGCAAAAACGACCAACTAAAGAAATGGGCAATATCGCATAAAAAATGTTTCTTTATTTCACCCGATAAAGAAACATGGCGGCTCGCCCAAGATATTATAAACAAGTTTCCTGATTTGCTCAACAAGAAGAAACTACAGACAGGCGAACCCGATGCCGACCCATTCTTAATTGCTTTGGCTAAATCAGAAGGAGCTATTATTATTACCCAAGAAAAAAAAGACCCTTCTAATAAAATACCGATGGTTGCTTCGTATTATGGCGTTAAATCCATAGACCTTCACGAGTTTTTAGAAGAGCGTAAATTGAAATTTATTAAGGAACAATAATCTATGCAACTTAAAATTTATCAAGAAAATGCAATAGATGAGTTATTAACCAAGGCAAAACGGCTTTTGAGTTATTTGGGTAGTAAAAAATTGGTTTTTAAATCGCCGACTGGTTCGGGCAAAACAATAATGATGGCGGAATTTTTAAAGCAATTGGTTGATGATAGAGAAGTTAGGCAATCACTCGGTTTTATTTGGACGGCTCCAAGACAGCTTCACATTCAAAGCCGAGAAAAGTTAGAGAATTATTTTGAAACAAGCCGAGCGTTAAAATGTTCCTATTTTGAGGATTTGGACGACAGAAAAATTAGCGAGAATGAAATTTTGTTTTTCAACTGGGAAAGCATTAATAGGGCGGACAATATTTACATTCGCGACAACGAGCAGGAATTTAATTTATCAAAGGTATTAGAGAGAGCCAAAGAGGAAGGGCGAGAACTAATTTTAGTGATTGACGAAGCCCATCATCACGCCACCAGCGAAATTTCGCAGGGTTTAATTCAAATGATTGGGCCAAGATTGACAATTGAGGTTACGGCAACACCGGCAACTATTACCAATGAAGACGAAAAAGTATTTGTTCAATTAGATGATGTTAAAAAAGAAGGAATGATTAAAAAAGCTGTTATTCTGAACGATGATTTTGATAATTTTATTAAACAAGGAAAAATCAAAACGCAAAAATTAAGCGGTGGAAGTGAAGAGTTAGTTATTGACGTAGCGTTGAAAAAAAGAAAGGAATTATTAAAAGAATTTCAAAAAGAAGGGGTTAATGTTAATCCTTTAGTTTTAATTCAGTTGCCAGACAGGAAAACAAGTCTGGAAGATAGAATAAGAGAACGGGCGGAGAGTATTTTAAAGAATAAATATAAAATTTCAGCCGAAAAAGACAGCAATAAGTTGGCTATTTGGCTATCGGGCGAGCACATTAACAAAGAGAATGTTGAGAGACAAGATAGCGAGGTTGAAGTTTTAATTTTCAAACAGGCAATTGCTCTAGGTTGGGATTGTCCGAGAGCGCAAATTTTGATTTTATTTAGACAGTGGCACAGCCCGATTTTTTTCTATCCAGACCGTTGGCAGAATTATGAGAATGCCAGAGCCGGATAAAGGACATTATGAAAATGAAATTTTGAATTATGGCTATGTTTATACCAACTTAGATAATATAGAAATTCAGGAAGACATTGCTAAAGATTACATCACTATTTATACAAGCAAAAGGCGCACTGATTATAAACCCATAAATTTACTTTTTTGCTATCCGAAAAGACACCGCGAAAAAACAAGATTATCACCATTTTTTAATAAGATATTTTTGGAAGAAGCGAAAGAATATGATTTAAAAAAAATTCATTGATACTAAAGCCAGAAAATTTGACCTAAAAATTATTTCTGATTACAAAGCCGAAGATGTTGATGCTTTATCAGGCGCAACTATAATTGGCGATAGAGCAATAAAAGTAAGTGGTTTTGATTTGCAAAAATTATTCGACTTTTTTGTACGAAATAATTTAACTCCTTTCTACCCCGAAGATAGATCGGTTGGCAGAGTTAAAGAAGCAATTTATAAATTTTTTGAGCAGGAACTAAAAATGTGGTACGGCAAGGTGTGGGAAGAAATTGTTCAAATAGTTTTAAGTGATAAAAATTCTCGGCATTTTGTTAATGTTTTAGATAAAGCGAAAGAAAAATATCAGGCAGAAGTTGTAAAAAGAGAAAACGAAATGGTTAATCTAAAAAATTGGAATGTGCCGGAAACTTTATCTTTTGGCAGAGAATACGTGAAGGAAGATTTAAAGAAATCAATTATGCAACCATTTTATAGCGATGAAAAATGGAAATCGGAGACGGCTTTTACTCAATTTTTGGAAAAAGCGGAGAAGGTTGAATGGTGGTTTAAAAACGGAGATAGAGATGCGACATTTTTTGCTGTGCCTTACGACAACGGAGAAAAGAAACCTTTTTATGTTGATTTTATTGTGAAGTTGAAAGACGGGAAGATTGGCTTATTTGATACCAAAGCAGGACTGACTAAACAAGTTGCCGGTCCAAAAATTGATGGATTATGTAAATACATTCAGGGCGAAAACAAGAAAAGCAAAAAATGTTTTGGCGGGATAGTCGTCAACACCGACCGGAATTATCGCGGGCGATGGGTTTATTTTGATCAAACCAGCAAGGATTTTAAAGATAATTCTTTTGATAATTGGAAAGATTTAATTCTATGAACTCTACGGCCTCGTGCCAGAGGGAATAGGAATTGTGGAAAATAAGGTAAAATAACCGCTGTGTATAACTTTTTTACATTCGCTCTTGACAAATAATTTTACATAGGCTAAATTGAAAGTAGCTAATAATTAAGAATAATTTAAATACTATGGCTACTAAAAAATTTAGTCCAACGAAATCCATTGCAAAAACCAATCTTGAAAATGTCCCCGAAGATAAACCCGGTGTTTATAGAATAAAAAACGCTGGTAATGATATACTTTATGTTGGTATCGCCAAAAGAGGCCGGCTTCCAGATCGTATTTACGAACATAAAGGAGAATTTGATGGCGGAACTAAATTTCAGTATATAACCACAAAAAGTAAAGAAGCCGCCGAGAGAATAGAGAAACAAGAGATAAAAAAGCATCAGCCGTCCGAAAATAAGGATAAATAATATTATGCTTGCAAAATTTATTCAACAATTAAGGAAAAAGAATGATCTGACGCAGGAATTTTTGGCGTCGGAGCTAGGTATTTCTCGGCCGACTTATGTTCAAATAGAACAAGGCGAGCGGGACTTGACTATTACCGAAGCGGAAAAACTGGCTTCTATTTTTGGCATTTCATTTGAAGATTTTAGGCACGGAAAAGATTCTGCCATTACCGCTGAAATCAAAAAGGATAAAGCAAAACCTAAAGCAGAAAAACAAGAGATGAGAATCAGCGTCCCTCAAAAAAATCTTAAAAAGTTCAAGGAAGTGCTTTTGTATGTTTTATCCAAAGTTGGCGGCAAGCCGAATGTCGGCGAAACGGTTTTGTACAAACTTCTTTATTTTATTGACTTTGATTTTTACGAAAAATTTGAGGAGCAATTAATTGGCGCAACCTACGTTAAAAATCATTATGGCCCAACACCGGTTGAATTTAAAGTGATCGTTGACGATATGATAGAAAAAGGCGAATTAGCAAAAGTAGAAAGTAAATATTTTAACCATTTGCAGAAAAAATATTTGCCGGTTCGCGAACCCGATCTGACGAAATTAAAAGACGCAAGGGAATTGCGCCACATTGACGAGGTGATAGCAAGATTGGGCGATAAGAACGCCACAGAATTAAGCGATTATTCTCACGAAGACACTCCTTGGCTTGTTGCCAAAAAAAATCAGCCGCTTGATTACGAGGCCGTATTTTACCGCACCCCTAAAACTTCCGTGAGAAATTATGACGAGCAAAATTAATTATGGCGAAACGCCGGAATTTCAAAAAGATTTCAAAAGATTATTCAAAAAATTCAAGTCGCTTGAGGATGATTTAGAATTAGTAAAAATTGCGGCGATTGAGCTTTATCATCTTCAAAAGATAAATAATTTAAGCGTTTTCCCGATACAAGGTTTTTGTACGGAAGAAATACAGATTTGCAAAATTAAAAAGTTTGCTTGCAGGTCATTAAAAGGGCGAGGTTCAAAAAGCGGCATTAGAGTAATTTATGCTTTTCATTGCTCTAACCTAAAAGTTGATTTTATTGAGATATATTTTAAAGGCGAAAAAGAGAACGAAGACCGCGAAAGAATTATGGACTATCTGAAGAATTTTAAGGCGGCGCGCCAATAATATTGGCACGAAAAATAATTTTGGCTTGAAAAAGTTCCCCGCCGAAGGCGGGGTATAAAAAGGGCGGGCAAAAATTCCTTCCCCCCGACCCTTCCTTTTTGCCCGCCCGAGCTTAAAAGTTTTTCAAAATTCAGCGTTCGGATTTTCGCTAAAAAAAGTTCGGATTTCGTTCAGCGTTCGGAGCCA
>Ga0210056_1003385_pt1 | contig 12973 bp, 12 predicted proteins | sample CryGeyCG2014_080_2_FD_183965 | JGI IMG/M metagenome (GOLD analysis project Ga0210056, IMG submission 183965) | Groundwater microbial communities from aquifer - Crystal Geyser CG07_land_8/20/14_0.80 (SPAdes) (version 2) | ecosystem: Environmental > Aquatic > Deep subsurface > Groundwater | place... | reverse complement strand
TTTATGGCATTAAGCGATGGCACAGTAAAATGGAAAATATTGAACATCTTACTGACGCTGTTAAATTTTATGATTGCGACATAAAAGATCCGCACAACATCTATGAGGTCATCAATGAAATCAGGCCTGAAAAAATTTTTCATTTAGCCGCTCAGAGTTATGTGCCAGCATCATGGGAGGCGCCGAATGAAACTCTTTTATTAAACATCTCTGGTCAAACAAATATTTTGGAAGCCGTAAAAAGCATTAGGCACAGAGAACCAGTCTATGATCCGATCATATTAATTGCCGGCTCTTCTGAAGAATATGGTTTGGTCAGACCGAATGAACTGCCAATTAAAGAAACAAACCAGCTAAGGCCTTTATCGCCCTATGCCATTAGCAAGGTTTGTCAGGATTTTCTAGGTTTTCAATATTGGAATTCATTTAAAATAAAATCAATTAGAAGCCGCGCTTTTAATCACAGCGGCCCGCGGAGAGCCGAAGTTTTTGTTGATTCAAATTTTGCTAAACAAATTGCTAAAATTGAAAAAGGATTGCAGCCGCCGCTGATTAAAGTCGGCAATTTAGAGGCCAAGAGAGATTTTACAGATGTCAGAGACATTGTAAGAGCATATTGGTTAGCCACTGAAAAATGTCAACCAGGCGATGTCTATAATATTTCCGCCGGCAATTGTTACAGTATCCAAGAAGTTTTAGATAAGCTCATTTCACTTTCTACTATAAAAGATATCAAGGTAGTCAAGGATCAGACTCGCTTGCGGCCTTCAGATGTTCCAATTCTTCAAGGTGACAGCTCCAAATTCAGAGCGGCTACCGGCTGGCAGCCCAAAATTGATTATTTAAATCAAACGCTCGCTGATATGCTCAATTACTGGCGCGCGCGCGTTTAATATGCAAATTAAAAATTTTAAATTTACCCCTGAAAATATCATTTATATTCTGCTGGCCGTTTCTTTTTTTATCGGCCTGCGGCATGCCTTGCCGATGCTCACAGTGGTTGGCGACGAGATGTATTTTGTCGGCGGAGTTTTGCGCGCCATGGAAAATCATACAATTTTGCCGGCAATGGGCGATGTGCCTTACGGCATCCTGACTTATTTTGCCAATTATTTTTTGATTGGCATTTTTTTAATAATTTTATGCCCAGTTTATGGCTTTAGCCTGGCTAGTCTTAAATTATCGCTAGCTATGCAGCCGGAAATAGTTTATCTTATTCCCAGAATTTTAAGCGCTTTTGTCAGTATAGGCCTGTTGTTTATTTTTAATAAAATCCTCAAAAAAGAGTTTCCAGACAGCCGCATCAGAATTTTTTTGCTCCTCCTGCTTTTTACTAATATGCTCACTACCCTAATTCTTCACACGGGTAAAGTTTGGGTGGCGAGCGTGTTTTTAGCCTTGCTTTCTTTTTATTATTTATACCGCTCGCTAGATGCGCCCAAAAACAAATATATTTTTTTGTCTATTTTTTTTGCTTTTTTGGCAGTTGCCAATCTGCCATTTTTTGGATTTGCTTTTATCAATTTGCCTATTTTATTTTTCTATCACAAAAAATTAAGAAAAAGAATTATTTATTATACCTTCATCTCGTTAGTAATTTTTACCATAATTTTGGCTTTAAATTTTTCCTCAACCAAAACTCTAATTATCAATCAGCTGACAAATTATAATCCCATTCTTGGTGAAACTATTATTTCAGACAATTTAAGCGTCCCTGCCTCGTTTTGGCTTAATTTCAAAAAAATATTAGCCTTTTTCCCGTTGCTGCTTATCACACTTTTAATTATTATAAAAAATAAAATTAAAAACAAGCCATTATTTATCATGGCTGGTTTATATTTTTTAGCTTATTATATTTCTCTTTCCATTCTCGGCACTTGGTCAACTAGTCTTGATAGCTATATTAGATATTCTTTTCCCCTGGCTTTCTTTTTAATTTTAATTATTTCAAGTTTTAATATTAAATTTAAAAAAATATTTTATTTTATCGCTCTTATTTCTCTTATCTATTTTATCCCTACTCTTTATTTTCTCTCTGCGCCCACCACTTTTAACCAAGCAAGAAATTGGATTATCAAAAACCTTAACCAGGAAAATATCATTATTGTCAACAATATCAACCATCTTGAATTACCTAAAAATAAAGCATCTTATGAGCTGTTGACTGACTATTATTGCGCCAGCAAATGCCAAAATGTCATTGAGCATGACTTAAACCAAGAATATAAATATATCGCCACAGACAAATATGTTAGGGATGATATTAAAATGCCTGCAGGTAAAGAAATTTATTATCTGGATTACCAAACAGGGGATGGCCAACTGATGTCCAGTTTTACCAATCCCACTGAATCAAGTTTTAATCTTGACGGCCGTATGGCTAACTATTTTGACTTCGCTTTTTTCCGTATCAAAAATTTCGGCCCGGATATATATATTTATAAAAAATAATACTTTTCCACATTGACAAAATTCACAAATAGTAATAAAATACAACTAGTATGAAAGTAGGAACAATAACTAAAACAAATAATAAAGGCCAAATCGTAATCCCCAAAGAAATGAGGGATGATTTAGGCATTGGTTTGAATATGCCACTTAATCTTATTCCCAGAGGAGGGGGTCTTTATATCTATCCAATTAAAGAAGTTGTTGGCAATCTAGAGAGTGAGAATTCGTATTCTGAAATTTTAGCCAAGACTCAAGGCACATGGGCAAATGATAATTGGGATAAAACCAGAATTAAAAGAAGAAAAATTGAACTTAAAGCCTCGCAGTTAAGAAAAAAAGCATGGTAATTTTAGATACTAGTATTATCATTGATCATCTTAGACGATCCCAAGGCAAAAAGACTAATCTCATGTCTCTTGCCAGCCAAATTGCTAAAGAGAATTTGGCAATTTCAACCATTACTATTCAAGAATTATACGAAGGCCAAAGTACAAAACATAAGGACAAGGAAACATCTCTACTGTCCACTGTCACGCCACTTAAAATACTACCCTATACTTATGAAACAGCTCAACTAGCTGGCGAAATTGCCCGTGATTTAAAGCAACCCATTGAATTTACTGATGCCGCCATTGCCGCCACTGCCATTATTAACGGAGCTCTTTTAGCCACGCTCAATAAGAAACATTTTCAGAGCATCAGAGATCTAGAGTTATGGGATAAATTTTAATCCGCAAGGTAGTTTTAATTCAGTCGGCCATATGGTCAATTATTTTGACTTCGCCTTTTTTGCATCAAAAATTTCGGTCCGGATATATACATTTGGCAATAAAAAAATTCTTAAAATAAAGCCGAGGTAATTTTCTGCTGGCTCCATAGTTCCTGATGAAGCGCAGCTCCATCAGGACTGTGGAGCCTTAATGCTTTAGAAATGTTTTTTGGTTTAACATTGGGGCTCCACAGCCTCCCCCGCGTCCGCGGGGTCGGACTATGGAGCCAGCTGGAAGTTAGGGATGATATTAAAATGCCTCAAGATAAAGAAATTTATTATCTGGATTGCCAAACAGGGGATGGCCAGCTAATATCCAGCTTTACTAATCCTACCGCATCAAGTTTTAATCTTGACGGCCATATGGCCAACTATTTTGACCTTGATTTTTTCCGCATTAAAAATTTTGGGCCGGATAGTTATATATTTGAAAGGTGAGAAAAATTTAGATATACACAAACTTAATAAAATAGCTCATATTAGCTATTTTTTATTATCTTGACACCTATTGACACCTATTGACACCATAAGATACAATATAAGTATGAACAACAATGATGAAATAAAGCCCAACGCAGTTTATACTGTTCAAGAAACACAGGAGCTGTTAAAAGTTTCCAATAGTACTATAAAGCGCATGCTCAAACACGGGCTAATTAAAGCCAATAAAGTCGGCAAACAATACCGTATTTTAGGCATAGAAATATTGCGCCTTGTTTCGCCAGCAGTTGAAAAAAAAGCTGTCAGAACCTATCTTAATCTTAAAAAGAAAGTTGTGGATAAGATAAATAAATGGTAATCTATGATTTTTATCAAAGACAAACGGATTAATTCTATTATCAATCTTTCACGGCAAGCTTTTGGAAAATATAAGCTGCAGATTATTGTTTTAACGATCCTTGGTTTTTTGAGCGGTATTTTAGAGGGCATTGGCGTTAACGCGCTTATCCCATTATTTTCTTATGCCATTAATAAGGACAAGGCGGCGACAGATTTTATCTCGCGCTCAATTGAAAAATTTTTTACAAGTTTAAGTTTGGAGGCAAACGTCAATACGCTCTTAATTTTTATCATCATTTTGTTTATCGGTCGGGCGGTGATCTCTGTCATTCTAAATTATATCAAAATGAGAATTGAAGCGGATTATGAAGAAAAAACAAGACAGAACGTTTTTCAAAAAATTCTTATGGCCGACTGGCCTTACTTATTAAAACAGAAACTTGGTTATTTAGAAACTGTCTTAATTGTCGATGTGCCGGCTGGCGCAGTTCTTCTAAGTGAGATTAGCAACGCCATTATGATCGGTACCAGTTTGATAATTTATATTTTAGTCGCTCTCAATATCTCACCGACTGTCACTCTTACTACTTTAATTGTCGGTGCTGTGCTGCTGCTAACTTTTAAACCATTTATTTATAAAATGAAACAGCTTTCTTATAAAATAACGGCGCTCAACAAAGAGCTGGCCCATCATGCCAATGAAAATATCATGGGAATTAAAACAGTCAAGGCGGCTTTTGCGGAAAAGGGGGTTGAAGGCAAGGGCAAGGATTATTTTGCCCAGCTTAAAAAATTACGAGTGGACATTTCTCTGATCAAAAGCATCACCCGTTCGTTTATCCAACCAGTCAGTTTAATTTTCATCTGCGCCATTTTTTACTTTACTTATCACTCTCCGAATTTTAATTTTGCCGCCCTGGTGGCCATTGTTTATTTAATTGAAAAAATTTTTACCTATATCCAGCAAGTGCAGAACAATCTTCACACCATCAACGAATATGTGCCGCATTTGCGCAGTGTGCTTAATTACGAAAAAAAGGCTAAAGATTACGAAGAAATGGATCGGGGCAAAAAGAAATTTGTTTTTAACAAACAGCTGCAATTTAATCATGTCAGTTTTGCCTATAACGACGACAGACAGATTTTAACTGACATTGATTTTAACATCGCCAAAGGCGAGTTAGTTGGTTTAATCGGGCCATCTGGCGTTGGCAAGACAACTTTAGTTGATCTTATCTTGCGTTTGTTAACTCCCACTCAAGGACAGATTTTGCTTGATCAACAGAACATTAAGGATATTACCCTTAAAGACTGGCGCCAGAAAATTGGTTATGTCTCACAGGATATTTTTTTAATGAACGATACCGTTGAAAATAATATTAGATTTTATAATAAAACTCTGACTAAAAATGAAATTATTGCAGTCGCCAAGATGGCCAATATTTATGAGCAGATTATCAATCTGCCAGATAAATTCAACACCATTATCGGGGAGCGTGGCATTATGCTTTCCGTCGGCCAGCGCCAAAGAATTGTTATCGCTAGAATTTTGGCGCGTCAGCCGGAATTATTAATCCTTGATGAAGCCACTAGCGCCCTGGACAATGAATCAGAAATAAAAATTCAAGAAGTAATCAAAAAACTTAAAGGTAAAATTACCGTGTTAGTCGTGGCTCATCGTCTTTCAACGGTCATTGATTCTGGCAGGCTGATTGTTCTTGAAGATGGCCGCATTGTTGAGCAAGGTCCGCCGGCTAAGTTACTTGAAGATCAGGGCTCTTATTTCTCTAAAGTTTATAATTTAAGAAAGTAACTCGCGCCTATGTTTACCAACAAAACAGTCTTAATTACAGGAGGCACCGGCTCATTCGGCCGTAATTTTACTAAATTCATCTATAATAATTACAACCCTAAAAAAATTATAATTTTCAGCCGCGATGAAAATAAACAATTCAGAATGGCCCAATGTTTTTCTGATTCAAAAGGCATCCTCCGTTTTTTTGTTGGCGATGTGCGCGACCAGGAAAGACTGGAGCGCGCTTTCAATGGCGTTGACATTGTCATTCATGCCGCCGCCTTAAAACAAATTCCCATCTTGGAATATAATCCGTTTGAAGCGGTTAAAACCAATATTCTCGGTAGCAAAAATGTGATTAATGCCGCGATTAATCAGGGCGTGAAGTGTGCCATTTTGATTTCCACAGACAAAGCCTGCCAGCCAGCTAATCTTTATGGCTCAACTAAATTATGCGCCGAGAAATTATTTATCAACGGCAATCTATATTCAACTGGCAAAACCAGATTTAGTTGCGTCAGATATGGCAACGTTCTCGGCAGCCGCGGCAGTATCGTTGAGACTTTAATAAAAAAGAAATTTAATGGGAATATTAAAATCACTGACGAGCGCATGACAAGATTTTGGATCACTCTGCGCCAAAGTTTTGAGCTCGTTCTTTTTGCCTTAGAAAATATGCAAGGCGGGGAAATCTTTGTCCCCAAAATACCCAGCATGAAATTAGTTGATCTTTTTAACGCCCTGGCTCCAAATATCAGCAGAGAAATTATCGGCATTCGCCCGGGTGAAAAAATTCATGAAATACTCATCAGCAAAGAAGAGAGCCGGCATGCGCTGAAATTAGAAAGATATTTCGTCGTTTTGCCCGAGTACCAAGAATTATTTGAGCTAAATAAATTTTATGAGCATTACCATAACAGCCGCAAACCGCCTGAAGATTTTTATTTTTCAAGCGATACCAACAGCCAATGGTTAACCATCAAAGATTTGAGAAAGATGCTCATTAGGTGATTGGCATATTTTATTTAACCCCAACTCTTATGATACCCTACGGCCAGCAAACACTCAATGCTCCAGATATCAAGGCGGTTTTAGCCGTCCTCCGCTCTGATTTTATTACCCAAGGCCCTAAAATTGCCGCTTTTGAGCAGGCTTTGGCTAAATATTGTGCCGCCAAATATGCCGTTGTCTGTTCAAATGGAACAGCTGCCCTTCACCTTGCTTATTTGGCAGCAGGCTTGAAAGCGGCTGACCAAGTTATTACTGCTCCTAATACTTTTGTCGCCACCAGCAATATGCTTTTAGCACTGGGGGCCAAGCCAATTTTTTGCGATATCAGGCTGGATACATATAATATTGATGAAAATAAAATTGAAAAATTAATTAATCAGAACACCAAAGCAATTGTGCCGGTCCACTTTGCCGGTCAGCCGGCAGTAATGGATAAAATTCATACTATTGCCCGGCGTCACCAGCTGATTATTATTGAAGACGCCAGTCATGCTTTGGGCGCAAAATTCAAAAATTCTAAAATTGGCGATTGCCGATATTCAGACATGGCCATTTTAAGTTTTCACCCAGTCAAGCCAATCACTACTGCAGAAGGAGGCGCCATTCTGACAAACAGCAAAAAATATTATCAAAAATTAATTTTATTTAGAAATCACGGCATACATAAAAATAAGCAGGGCAAAAATGTGATGACCGAGCTTGGCTATAATTATCGCTTGACTGACATCGCTGCCGCCCTAGGAATTTCTCAATTAAAAAAATTAGATAAATTCATCAAGGCAAGAAGACAGGTTGTTAACTGGTACGGCCAAGAACTAAAAAACGTTAAGGAAATTATTTTACCCCAAGAATTAAAGGACAATTATTCAGGCTGGCACATTTATGTTATTCGCACGCAAAATGCAAAATTAAGGGATAAATTAATGGTTTACCTTAAATGTAATGGCGTTGGCGTTAATTTTCACTACCCGGCAGTTTATTCACACCCGTATTACCGACGGCATGGTTTTAAGAATATCAGCTTAAGGAACGAAGAGATTTACCAGCAGACTTGTCTCACATTGCCTTGCTATCCCAAACTAACTCATCAGCAAGTTAAATTTATCAGCCGCCAGATTAAAAAATTTTATGATTAGAGAAGTTGCCCGACCAAGATTAAGAGATTTATTTGATTTTCATCAACCAAGCGCCGAATTTTTTAAAGATATTCAGCTGACCGGTTCGGGCAAAGGCGCTCTGGCCATTATTTTACAATACTTATACCGCAAAGAAATTATCCAAAACAAGCTAGCTGAAGTGATTGTCCCGGATTGGTTAGGTTATTGGGTTTATAATCAAATTCAGTCATTTGCCTTTCCAGCTAAGAAATATTCAGAACGCACCAAAGCAATCATGGTTTATCACCAATATGGTTTTCCGCAAGACATGGATAAAATTTTGGATTTTGCCCGAGATAAAAAGTTAATTATCATTGAAGATTGCGCCCACGCCATTGACAGTTCATATAAAGGTAAGCCTCTGGGTACTTTTGGGGACTTCACGATTTATAGTTTTTCCAAATGGTTTTTCTGTTTTGCTCTCGGTGGAGTCAAATCAAAGTTCCCGGATTTTGATGATTACGCCCGAGAGACGATACGGCGGACGCCTTGCGGTCTGACTTTATTCAAGGATACGGCTAAATTTATTTATGAAAAAAGCACTTTTTCAAAAATAAAAATTTACCAGCAATCCGCCAACTTCTTTCTGGCCAGTTCTTATGCCTTGTATGGGCAAGCGCTCAAGACAAGTTGCTTTGCCCGCCGCTTGTTAAAGCAAAAAATTGAGCAGGAAATCAGTCTGCGCCAGAAACGTTATCAATATTTTTTGCAAGAAACGGAAAGTCTCGGCATCTGCCAGCACCTGGAAAGAGAAGGAGTCACTCCCTATGTCATCCCGATTATTCCCAAAGAATCAAGAATGCCATATTTGCTCAAAGATTTAATCAGCCAAGGCATTAAAACAGGTATCTATCATTTTGATCTCAACCGTAATTTACTAGCTCCAAAATTTGTCAAATCTATTTGGATACCATGCCACCGGGATATCAGCGATCAACAATTTGAAGGAATTATCAGCACTATTAAAAAAAGACTTTCAACATAAATATGCCTGCAGATATTATTAACAGAAAAGACAATCAACGGCTCTTTGCCCAATATTGGCAGGAGTTTGTCGCGCACAATAAATTAGGACCGGAATATCTTTTAACCAACATTGATTATTTGCTTGCTTATTCAGATAAATTAGTTACTGACCGAAGTTTTATTCTTGCCAAAAATAATCAGCCGGTAGCAGTTGTTTTTCTGCCCATAGAAAAAGATGAACAATATAAATCCATGACGATTGCCCAAAGCTTTGTTCCCGCCCCAGTATTTTTGGCCCAAAAAGATTTAGAAGCTAACATCATGCACAGCATTGACCAAATCGCCAGCACAGAAAATGTGGCTAAAATTATGTTGCGCATTGATCCCTTGGAACACCAGCAATATCCCTATAATTTTCTGATAAATTATGATTATCTTGACGCGTCGCTTCTTGGCTATTTGCTTGATTGTCAGCAGCCTGAAATGAGGCGCAACCACCGGCGAGCGGTTAAAAAAATTCAAGACGATCCTGATTTTTCCATTTTTATCATGGATCAAAAAAACAGCGATTATCAAATTCATGAGACATATCGCGCATTCCATCATAAATGCGCTGGCAAAATCACCCGGCCCAAAGCAACTTTTGATTGGCAATTTAAAATGCTTGAACAGGGCAATGCCGTTCTAGTTGGTTTGAAATATAAAGATCAGTTTATTGCTTTCACTTATTTTACTTATCAGGCTGATAAAGCCGTTTCTTTTTCAGCTGCTGACGATCCGGCCTTTGACCACCTGCCTCTTTACCATATTATCAATGCCCAGGCTTTAGCATATTTAAAAAATCATGGCGTTAAAGAAATGGACATGGGTCAGCCCCTGACCATTTCAGACCAGTTTTTTTACCATCCAGACGCCAAGCAAAAAAATATCTCTCTTTTTAAAACAGGTTTTGGCGGACGCTTTGTCCAAAATTTTTATGGCGTCAAATATTTTTCCCAGCAGTTATTTGAGGCTGATCTGGCAGATTTTGTAAAAAAATATAAGATAGCTGATTATGAACAAAAAAAGTAAAATATTAATCATTGGCTTTGGCTCCATCGGCCAAAGGCATTATAAAAATCTGAAAAAATTAGGTTATAAAAATCTGTACGTTTTTGATACTAATAAAAAAGTAATTTCAAATTCCAAATTTCAAATTCCAAATTTCAATGCTGACACCTTAAAGGAGTTTAAAATTGTATTTATTTGCACGCCTAATAATTTACATATTAAGCACACCTTAGCGGCGGCTAGGGCCGGCTGTCATTTATTTATTGAAAAGCCGTTATCACACAATTTAAAAGATATAGATAAATTAAAAAAAATTATTAAAGCAAAAAAACTAATTAATCTGATCGCCTGCAACCTCCGTTTTCATCCTTGCCTGCAGTTCGTCAAAAGATATCTGGATTCAAAAAAAATCGGTCAGGTTTATGCCATTCATCATGAATTCGGCTATTATTTGCCGTATTGGCGGTCAGGCATTGATTATACAAAAAATTATGCCGCTAAAAAATCTACTGGCGGAGGGATAATATTAGACGATATCCATGAATTTGATTTATTGTTCTGGCTCAATAATTTTAAGCCCGTCAAACAAAGTAAATTTATTTATAATAAAATTAGCAATTTAAAAATAGAAACGGAAGATTGCTGTGTTGCTTCGTTTAAATTTAGTAATATTATCGCTTCGGTCAGATGCGATTATCTGCAGCAGCAGGAATCGCGCCATTGCAAGATAATCGGCGAGCAAGGAAATTTAGAAATTGATTTACTCAAGAATACAGTTTATTTAAATAATAAACAAGGTTCAAAAAATATTTTTGCGCTTAAAAGAAAAGATGACAACGATGATTATCTTGGCCAGCTTAAATATTTTTTAAACTGTGTCAACAACAAGAAACAGACATTTAATGATATCTCAACAGCCCAAAAAACGCTGGAATATATTTTTAATAGATAAGTTATTTTTATTACTTTTCTTACCAATTATGAATCTTGCTATTATCCAAGCCCGCATGGCTTCAACCAGATTACCAGGCAAAGTATTAAAGAAAGTCAACAATACTCCGCTTTTGGCCTACCAAATAAAAAGAGTCAAGCTGGCAAAAAAAGTAGACAAAATTATTATTGCCACTGGCCAGGGCAAGGCCAATGATCCCATAGAAAAATTATGCCGTAAAATTAAAATAGATTGTTTCCGCGGTTCGGAAGACGATGTCCTGGACCGTTACTATCAGTGTTCACTTAAATATCCAAAATACGAAAATATTATCCGCCTGACAGGCGATTGTCCTTTAATAGATCCATCTGTCATAGACGAGGTTATCGCTTTATTTGAGCAAACCAAGCCAGACTATGCCAGTAATGTTCCCACGGGCAAAGAAACCTATCCTGATGGCATGGATGTGGAAGTTTTTTCTCGGCAGGTCATTACGCTCGCTAACCAAAAAGCCAGCCTGCCGTCCGACCGCGAACATGTCAATGAATATATTTTAAGAAATAAAAGATTCAGCAAGGCATATTTAACAGCCCCCCATGATTTTTCCCGCTACAGGCTGACGGTAGACAACCCGGAAGATTTTGCAGTAATTAAATTTTTAATCAAACACAGTAAAATTACGGACAACTATCTGCGTTATATTTCACTCCTGACAAAAAATCCAAAAATAATGTTGAGCAATATGCATCTTAAAAGAAACGCAGGCTATTTAAAATCATTAAAAAAAGATAAATTATTTAAAAAAAAATAAAAATATGAGACAAAAACCAGTTAAGGGCATTAAATTATATAATCAAGCCAAAAAATTTATTCCCGGCGGTACCCAATTATTGTCAAAACGTCCTGAACTATACTTGCCCAATCAGTGGCCGGCATATTTTTCGCGCGCCCGAGGGGTTGAGGTTTGGGATTTAGACGGCAACAAATACATTGATACCCAGGCCAGCATCGGTGCCTGCATTCTCGGTTATGCCGATCCGGATGTCAACCAAGCAGTTAAAAATGCCATTGACAAGGGCAACACCTCAACTCTTAATTGCCCTGAAGAAGTTGAGTTGGCTAGGTTGTTAACCAGTCTTCATCCCTGGTCAGATATGGTCCGCTATGCTCGCAGCGGCGGAGAAGCCATGGCCATCGCCGTGAGAATTGCTCGCGCCTACACCGGTCAGGATAAGATTGCTTTTTGCGGCTATCATGGCTGGTCTGACTGGTATTTAGCCTCAAATTTAGCCAGCCAAAAAAATTTAGATGGGCACTTATTGCCCGGCCTTGCCCCGGCTGGCGTACCACGCGGTCTCACAGGTACCAGTTTGCCTTTTCAATATAATAAAATAGAGCAATTAGAGAAAATCGTTAAAAAGCATAAATTGGCCGCCATTATCATGGAGCCTTTAAGATATCAAGAGCCTAAAAATAATTTTCTCTCACAGGTAAGAGCGATTGCCACTAAACATAAGACTATCTTAATCTTTGATGAGATTACTATTGGCTGGCGGCTGGCTTTGGGCGGAGCACACTTAAAATACAAAGTTAATCCAGACATGGCTGTTTTTGCCAAAGGCATGAGTAATGGTTATCCCATGGCCGCTGTCATCGGCCGTGAGCGCGTTATGCAAGCCGCACAGCGCACTTTTATCAGTAGCTCTTCCTGGACAGAGCGCCTTGGTTCTGTGGCCGCGCTGGCCACTATCAAAAAGATGAGAGCCAGCAAGGTTCAGACACATTTAAATAAAATCGGCCGCCTGTTCATCACTGCGCTGAAAAAATCAGCCAGACAGGCAAAGATACAGATTTCATTTGAAGGCTTGCCCCCCTTATTTATTTTTTCCTTTAATTATGGCGTAAAAAATCAGGCAGTTAATACCCTATTCACCCAAGAAATGCTCAAACGCGGTTTTATTGCCGTTACTGGAATTGATGTCAGCTATGCCTTAAAGCTCGAGCATGTCAAAAAATATTGTCACGCAGCCAAAGAAGTATTTGATATAATTAAAAAAGCAGTT
>Ga0210056_1003384_pt1 | contig 12974 bp, 10 predicted proteins | sample CryGeyCG2014_080_2_FD_183965 | JGI IMG/M metagenome (GOLD analysis project Ga0210056, IMG submission 183965) | Groundwater microbial communities from aquifer - Crystal Geyser CG07_land_8/20/14_0.80 (SPAdes) (version 2) | ecosystem: Environmental > Aquatic > Deep subsurface > Groundwater | place... | reverse complement strand
AGATATTGCATTAATCTGTCCATATTGCGCCCAACCACTTTCGGTTTTACCAAAAAAGGCAATTGTAGTCAGAAAAGTATTGATTCTAAACCTTGAAGCTGGTAAGCCTTTTGTTAAAGAAGCGCTTGAAAAATTTGAAAATGAGCTCAAAATGGCGCGTGCTAAAAAGGTTGGACTAATCAAAATTATTCACGGTTATGGCTCTTCTGGAACGGGAGGGAAAATAAAAGAAGCCTTGCACATTCATTTAATTAGTATGCTCAACAACAATACGATTAAGGGTTTTATTGCAGGAGAACACTATTCAAAGCTGACAAAAGCCTCATCTAGCAACCAAAAATTAGTTGATTGTTACCCCGAATTAATGGAAACCCAACATTCAGATTGCTATAACCCGGGAATAAGTTTTGTGGAGTTGTAAGCTTTTATCAAAATTTACCTAAAAGTAGTCAAGACTAAAATTATTAGTATTATCCTACCTGCAAGGTCTTTTTTTGACCTTGTAGGTATTATTTTAACCTTTTAGGTATTATTTTAACCTTGCAGGTATTATTTTAACCTTGTAGGTATTATTTTAGAGCTTGTAGGTATTATTTTAACCTTGCAGGTATTATTTTAACCTTGCAGGTATTATTTTAAGACCTTTCAAATGGTAGGATTTTATGGCCCGTTAGCCTTTTTAGATTTATAAAAAACCTAAAAGGTTTTGAAAACCTTGCAGGTTGGTTTGATTAAAATGGGATTAGTTTACTTGCAAGTCGTCAAGACTAAAATTAATAAGTAATATTGTTCCCACACTAGGCCTTCGTGGCAGTAATTCGTGGTCTGCGTCCTGTCAGCCGACAAAAAAACTTGCAAGCGAGAAAGAACGATACACCTTTCAAACTTAATGCCATGAGGCTTAGTGTGTGTTAGCAAATGACCTTATTTTTTCATTTCTATAAACTGTTTTGCTGTCATTACTGGTAATCTTGAATTTTTAAAATCTTTCAAGTTTCTTGTTATTATAATGTCTTGATTGTTTTCAATTGCTGTAAAATATTGCAATCCATCTTCAAAGTCTTTAAAAGAATCTTCATTTAATGCTAAACCAACAACTTTATCGTCTAATGGCAATATTGTAACAATAAGTTTTAATTTTCTTAATACTTCTTTAGCTTTTGTTGCAGCCATTAATCTTTGCAACGTATAACTTGTATTTGCTATCGATAATGAAGAAATACTTAACTTAATTATTTTTTTATCTGCCATTGAGAACAACATTGCTGATTCATCATAATATGGCTCTCGTCGTGCAAGTAAATCTATCAAGATATTAGTATCTATAAATAACTTTTTCATTTATACTTTTCCATTATATAATCACTATAACCTTTTTTATAGTCAAAGTCCGAAGGTAAATTTATTACCCCACTTAAACTTTCTACTAACGGCGTAATATGATTCTTTTTTTCACTTGTTGATGTTACGCTATCAAGATAAGATTCTATCATTTTCGACAAACTTATTCTATGATTACTGGCATAAACTTTAGCCCTTTCAATCACACTGTCATTTAATCTTAATGTTAATTTTGTTTCCATAATATTTCTTTTACGTGCAAATATAATTTATCTATACGTCAAATACAAATTTTTCTTAGGCTTTTTGCTAACTTACCTACAAGGTCTTTTTTAGACCTTGTAGGTATTATTTTAAGACCTTTCAAATAGTTTGATTTTATGGCACGTTAGCCTGTTTAGATTTATAAAAAAACCTACAAGGTTTTGAAAACCTTGCAGGTTGGTTTGATTAAAATGGGATTAGTTTATTTGCAAGTCGTCAAGACTAAAATTATTAGTATTATCTTACCTGCAAGGTCTTTTTTTGACCTTGTAGGTATTATTTTAAGACCCTTCAATTGGTAGGATTTTATGGTATGTTATCCTTTTTAGATTTATAAAAAACCTACAAGGTTTTGAAAACCTTGCAGGTTGGTTTGTTTAAAATAGCATCCTTATCTAAAAAGTTGCGTTAAATAGCTAATTAATAGTCATTAAAAATGGCATTCTTGCCTGAATTCCTTCTAATTGCACCAAGCTTTTAAGGTGTTCATAAATCATTACATTTTCATCACCAAGCTCAGTTTTAAGATTTTGTTTTAAGCTAATAAAGGGCACATTTTTAAAGGCATCTTTAAAATCTTTTGAAAAGTTTGGATAACTTACGCGTTTATAATCGGTGGTACTAGCCATTTCGGCGGCAGCTAAAACGGCATCGTCTAAAGTCCCCAATTCATCTACCAATCCGTTTTGCAAAGCTTGCGTTCCTGTCCAAACACGACCTTGTGCTATGGCATCAATTTCTTCAAAAGTTTTGTGCCGACCTTGGGCTACTTTGGTCACAAAATTATTGTAAAAATCCTCAATATATTCGGTGACTTCACCTTTAAAATGATCGGACATAGGTTTAAATGGACTGTAATTTTCAGCGTTTTTATTCGTGCCAACTTGCTCTGAATTGACACCAATATTTTTAGCAAATCCGCTGGCATTCGGGATGATACCAAAAACGCCGATAGACCCTGTAATGGTTGTGGGTTGTGCAAATATTTTATCGGCGTTACACGCCATATAATAGCCACCAGAAGCGGCGTAATTACCCATAGAAACCACTACAGGTTTTTCTTTTTTGGTCAATTCAATTTCGCGCCAAATGATGTCGGATGCCAATCCGTCGCCACCCGGTGAATTGATACGCAACACAATGGCTTTAATGTTTTTGTCTTTTCGCGCTTTTGTAAGATACTTAATCATGGTTTCTGGCCCAATGTAATCTTCGTTGCCTTCGCCATTCTTAATTTCGCCTTCGGCATAAATAATGGCAATTTTGTCTTTAGCCGTAGAGGTGATAAGTCCTTTGCCACTATCAATATAGTCCATTAAATCGACTTTTAACAATTTTTCATCGTCAGTAATACCCGTTAATTTTTTTAATTTTGAAACGTATTCGTCGTGATACAAAGCGCCGTCAATCAGCTTATTTTGCAAGGCGCGTTTTGCATTTCGAGCGTCTAAATTATCGGCAATCACATTCAATTGTTCAACGGTTTTAGACCTGCTTTTAGCAATATCGGCAAGCATAGTTTGCCAAATTGATTGTAAAAAAGAGGTTATTTGTTCGCGATTTGCATCGCTCATTTTGTTTTCTAAAAATGGTTCAACGGCGCTTTTATATTTGCCGTGACGAATGACTTCCATTTTAAGACCATATTTTTCTTGAAAGTCTTTAAAATAGAGTATTTCGGCTGATAATCCTTTAAAATCAATGTTGCCAATTGGGTTGATATAAATAGAATCGGCAACCGAGCTGAGGTAATAATTTTTTTGAGAATATCCATCCGCGAAAGCGTTGACAAATTTACCCGAAGTTTTAAAATCTTCTAATTTATTGCGAATGGCTTGCATTTGGGCAAAACCGGCGTTTAGGTCTTTTGATTCGATACTGATGCCCTCAATACGGTCGTCGTTTTTAGCGTTTTCAATGGCAATTAAAACCTTATCTAAGCTTAAAATTTTGTGGTTTTTTATGCCAAATGCGTCGATAAAGGGGTCAGAAACGCTGTAATTATCACGCATTTCATAGTCTAAATTAAGAATTAAAACGCTGTTATTATCAATGGTAACGGCATCTTTATCGCTTAAAGCGGAACCAAAAACGCCAATAATAAACACAAAAACGACAGTCATTAAAATAAAGGCGATAAAAACACCTAATATTGAGGCTAAAAGATTTTTAAAAAAGGACATATTATTAAGGTATAATGTTTATAAGTTGGGCTGTAAAGATAAAATATTATGCGATAGATTTAGTTAATTTGTAGCGCACAAATGAAAATACAAAGAACAACCTATTTATCGTTAGGAAGCAATCAAGAAAACTGCATGCAAAATTTGCAAAATGCGGTTGATTTAATAGCTCAAAATGTTGGTGATATTACCTGTATTTCATCGGTTTATAAAACCGCTGCTTGGGGTTTTAAAAGTGATGACTTTTTGAATATTTGCCTTCAGTTAACTACCAATTTAATACCGGAAGTCTTATTGGAGCGATTATTAAATATTGAACAAAAACTTGGGCGTATTAGGCCTTTTGAGGATGTTTATGAGCCGCGGATTATCGATATAGATATCTTGTTATTTGAAGATGAAATTATTGTTTCAAAAAATTTTATTGTGCCACATAAAGCGATGTTAAACCGCCAGTTTGTGATGGTTCCGCTTGCCGAAATTGCGCCTAATTTAATGCACCCCATTACAAAAAAAACAATTTTAGCAAACCTTAACGAAAACTGTGAAGATGCTTCTAAGGTTGAGAAAATTGAAGCACAAATAATACGGCCACTTTCATTGGTTGAAAAATATAATTATATTGCCATAGAAGGAAATATTGGCGCTGGAAAAACCTCATTAGCCAAAATGATGTCGGATGATTTTAATGCAAAAATTGTGTTAGAACGCTTTGCCGAAAATCCATTTTTGCCAAAATTTTATGACGATAAAGAGCGCTTTGCCTTTCCGTTAGAGATGAGTTTTTTAGCCGATAGGTATCAACAATTAATGGATGATTTGGCGCAATTCGACTTGTTTAAAAATTTTATTATCTCTGATTATTACATTTTTAAGTCGCTTATTTTTGCTCAAGTAACCCTAACACAAGATGAATACAATCTTTACCGACGCATGTTTGATTTGATTTATAAAGAGATTTCTAAGCCCGATTTATATGTGTATCTCTATCAAAACACCGAGCGTTTATTAGAAAATATAAAGATGCGTGGGCGCGATTACGAGCGAAATATTACGACTGATTATTTAGAAAAAATCCACCAAGGCTATGCTACTTTTATAAAATCAGATCAAAAATTAAAAACCTTAATTATAGATATTTCTAATTTTGATTTTGTAAATAGGCCAGAAGATTATGAAAGTCTCATACAAAAAATTAAAGCTTTTAAGACTTAATTTTTCTTTTTTAAACCCTGATTTTCGGCAAAATATTCACAAAAATCGTGCATGGTAGCACTCATTTTTTCATCGTTTGTAGCGCGCTGGTAAGTATCGGCTAACGACCTTAAAGTTTGGTAGAAAAAAACTTTCATCTCTTGCAAGGGCATTTCTTTAGTCCACAAATCCATTTTCAAGGTTTCGTGTGTTTTTGAATCCCAAACCGATAGTAAAAGCGCCTTGGTATCGGCATTAAAAATGTTGTTATCTTGAGAAGTCCAATGAATGGTTTCCGGAATCTGGTTTTCGTCTAGGCTAACGTTGAATTCTATTTTCGAACTTTTATTTGTCATCATTTCTAGGTTTGTATTTAGATTTTTTAAAGAGGGTTTCGTTAGGCATCAGCAACATATTATTAAGGCTAATAGCGTTATTTTTCACAAATGATTTTACAATTTGAAAACCGATATAAGTGCCAATTTCACTGGGAGTATCTCGGTCATTTTCAAGATAAAATTTTGAAAAGGGCGCTTGGTTTATAAAGCGCGCCATCAAGTTTTTATCGGTGCTAAAAAGCAGTTGGTTTTCTACAAAATATTTCCAAATAAATTCTTCATTAGCACGTGCCCATTGAAGTTTTTGAGGGTCATATCCCAACAAAGTACTGTCGGCTAGGCTTGGCAAAAAGGCTTTGCTTTGATATAACAATTTGCCTTGCTGAATGCAACTGCTAATAAATGTTTGGGTATTTTGAGGCGGTAAATTTTTTTGAGCAATGGCTTTAGCGACCTCGGCCATTAAATATTTTTTATCAAAAGGGGCGCTTAAATACTGAGGAAACCCTTCATATACGTCGTGTTTGCTCCCTAAATACATGTCTAGCGAAATTAACAGTAAACTGTCGGCATAAATAACCTTGTTTAAATAATCGACTTCCGAAATTAGGGTGAGCACTTTGGGTTCATTAAATTTTGGATAATAGTATTTTATATGCTTAAACAGGCTGGTTAAATCAACCGTTTGCTCCTTAAAATCGGGAAAGGTTTTTTGCACTTCGGCATAAAGAAAGCGGTTGTCTTTATTTTTTATTTTGTTTAGCCACACGCTATCGGGTTCTTGATTCGGAAAAAGATAGGGAAATTGCGCTTTTATCTCCGCCAAGGTTTGTGGTGTCGCACTGTAAAATAGCTTGTCAAATCGGCTGACTTCAATTTTTACATCAATTTTTGAAGTGTCAACCGCCAGTTTGTCTTTGTTTTTGCAAGCCCCCAAAACAAGAACGCTTAAAAAGAACACAACAAATAGTTTAAAAAGCTTCATAAATTGATGTAGTAAAAAATATTAATCCTTATTTTTGCTGGCAAAACTACTAAATAGTTTACACAATGCAGGTACAAAAAATCACAAAACATCTCGTCAATTGGTTAAAAGCGTATTCCGAAAAATCACATACAAAAGGTTTTGTAATTGGCGTTTCGGGTGGAATTGATTCGGCGCTAACTTCCAAGCTTTGTGCCTTGACGGAATTGCCTGTTATTTGTGTTGATATGCCTATTCACCAAGCACAAAATCAGATTGATAGGGCACATGCGCATATAAAATGGTTGCAACAAAATCATCAAAATGTGCGTTTTGAAAAGGTGTCCTTAACGGAGGTTTATGATGGTTTAATCGCCTCTTTGCCTAAGGTAGAAAACGAAGCGATTCGCGTGATGGCTTTAGTCAATTCAAGAGCGCGCTTGCGAATGACGACATTGTATTATTTTGCCGGATTACACAACTATTTAGTGGCGGGAACGGGTAATAAAATTGAAGATTTTGGCATCGGATTTTTTACTAAATATGGTGATGGTGGTGTAGATTTAAGTCCAATTGCCGACTTAACCAAAACAGAAGTTTACACCTTGGCGCGCCATTTAGGCGTTAATCAGGCAATTATAAGTGCGCCACCAACCGACGGACTTTGGGGCGATGACCGCACGGACGAAGACCAATTGGGGGCGAGCTATCCCGAATTAGAATGGGCGATGAACATGCACAACCAAAACTTTAAACCCACTGATTTTAAAGGTCGGCAAAGAGCAGTTCTAACGATTTATACCAAATTGCATCAAGCCAATAAACATAAAATGGAACCGATTCCGGTTTGTTTGATTCCTAAGGAATATAAACAAAGCCTTTAAAAATTACACGACCCTTTTTAACTTTTCGCACAGCAATTTTTTTAAGTGGATGTAGTTTTGAACTTGCTCAAGTAATTGTAGTTGAGGTGATTCTTGCACTTCTTTTTTAAGGGCTTCAATTTTTTGTAAAATCAATATCCGACGTAAATTTAAAATAGTGTCGGTTACCCATTGCGATAATTTGTCGGTTATTTTTGGAGGATATATTTTTTTTAGTTCCCAATTGCTGATAAGATATTTTTCATCTTCCATTAAAATATCGGTAATAACCTGAGCGATATCAGGCGATTTGTGAGTAACAAACGCATCAATATTAATTTTTTCATCTTGGTTTAACTGATGAATGATATCGAAATAAATTGTTTTAAAAAGTTCGTTTGAAAATTCAATTTCATCTTCCTGCAATTGTAAATAGATTTCTTTTGCCACTGTGTTGACAATGATTTGTTCTTCCATAAGTTCCAAACCATCGGCATTGGTATTGGCGACAAAATCAACAAATTCAACCTCATTATTTCCGTAAAGTAGCAAGATTTTTATAATCGCTTTTTCTAAAACAAACAAGGTATTTATATCAGATGGAGCTTCTGTTTTAACAACTTGAAAGGCTTCCTTTTGAATTTGTTGTAGCTGTTGAATGGTTTGGGTATTGCTTTTTTTAAGATGCTGAGCGAGTTCATTAAATAGCACACTTTCCGAAATATTCATCAGCCGCGCACATTCTTGTAGGTAAATTTCTCGCTGAATTAAATCGGGAATTTTAGAGATGCTCAACACAATTTCTCTAATTAATCCCGCCTTTTTAATGGGGTCATTTTTGGTTTCTTCTAGCAATAACGAAACCTTAAAGGTGATAAAATCTTTTACCTGGGTTTCTAGAAATTCTTTTATTTCGGCTTGAGAGGATTTTCGTGCAAAACTATCTGGGTCATCGCCATCGGGAAAGGTGAGTACTTTCACGTTCAAACCTTCGGCTAAAATTAAATCAACTCCTCTAAATGAGGCTTTTATTCCTGGTGCATCACCGTCATAAAGCACCGTGATATTTTTTGTCAACCGACTAATTAAGCGAATTTGGTCAGGTGTTAATGCCGTGCCTGACGAAGCTACCACATTTTCAATACCATTTTGATGTAGCGAAATCACATCGGTATAACCTTCAACTAAATAGCAATTATCAGCTTTGGCAATGGCTTGTTTTGCCTCAAAAAGACCGTACAAAACTTTGCCTTTGTGGTAAATATCGCTTTCGGGTGAGTTTAAATATTTGGCAACATTTTTATCAGATGTTAAAATACGTCCACCAAAACCCAAAACTCGTCCACTCATACTTAGAATCGGGAATAGGACTCGGCCTTTAAAGCGGTCGAAATCACTTTGCTCATTCACAATGGTTAGCCCTGTTTTTGCGAGGTAGTCTATTTGAAAGCCCTTGTTTAAAGCGGCTTTGGTAAAGGCATCACGGTCGTTAAGTGCATAACCTAACTTAAATTTTTTAATGGTTTCATCGGTAAAACCACGTTCTTTAAAATAGCTTAAGCCAATGGCTTTGCCTTGTGATGTATTTATAAGGTTTAAATGGAAGTAATCGGCAGCAAATTGGGTAACTAAAAACATGCTTTCGCGTTCGTTGGCTTCTAGTTTTTGCTCGTCGGTTTGTTGTAATTCCTCAATTTCAATATTGTATTTTTTGGCGAGGTATCTAAGCGCTTCGGGATAGGTAAAATGTTCGTGCTCCATCAAAAAGGTAACCACACTACCGCCTTTGCCCGAGCTAAAATCTTTCCAAATTTGTTTGGTTGGCGATACCATAAATGAGGGGGTTCTCTCATCCGAAAATGGACTGAGTCCTTTATAGTTACTGCCCGCTTTTTTTAAATGTACAAACTCACCTATCACCTCATCTATTTGTGCGGTTTGAAAAATAAGGTCTATGGTAGCTCTGCTAATCATTTAATATTGAAAACCTAAAAGTATGTTTCGTTTATTAAGAAACCGCTTTTAATTTTTTGAGAGTGGATTTAGTCAATTTATGTTCGGCATATTTTTTATTGATACTCAAAAATTTGGTGTCGGTACCGGGTAATTCAAACATATCATCGGTTAAAATAGCTTCACAAAGAGAACGCAATCCACGCGCGCCTAATTTGTATTCTATGGCTTTATCAACTATATAATTTAAAGCACTTTCTTCAAATTTTAATTCGATGCCGTCCATGTCAAAAAGTTTGACATACTGTTTTACGATTGCATTTTTAGGGTCGGTTAAAATAGCTCTTAGCGTATCGGCGTCAAGCGGACTCATATACGATAAAACAGGTAAACGACCGATTATTTCGGGAATTAATCCAAAGCTTTTTAAATCTTTAGGGATGATATATTGCAACAAATCATTTATTTCTATTTTGTGGTCGCTAATGGAAGCGCTATAACCAACAGCCTGCATATTAAGGCGTTTGCTAATAATTTTATCGATACCATCAAAAGCACCACCCGCAATAAATAGAATATTTTGGGTGTTTATTTCGATAAATTTTTGGTCGGGATGTTTGCGTCCACCTTTTGGCGGTACATTTACAATACTTCCTTCAAGCAATTTTAAAAGCGCCTGTTGCACACCTTCACCCGAAACATCTCTGGTGATAGATGGGTTATCACCTTTACGGGCAATTTTGTCGATTTCGTCAATAAAAACAATGCCTTTTTCGGCTTTTTCCTTATTGTAATCGGCGGCTTGTAATAAACGCGTTAAAATGGTTTCAACATCTTCGCCAACATAGCCGGCTTCGGTTAAAACGGTCGCGTCAACAATGGCAAATGGCACATTTAGCATTCGGGCAATGGTTCGGGCAATGAGTGTTTTGCCGGTTCCCGTTTCGCCCACTAAAATAATATTGCTTTTTTCTATCTCAACATCGTTTTCCGATGGTTTTTGAAGCAGGCGTTTATAATGGTTATAAACGGCTACTGACATCACTTTTTTTGATTGTGATTGACCGATAATGTATTGATCAAGAAAGTCTTTTATCTCTTTTGGTTTTCGCAAAATAAGTTCTGCAGCAAGGTTTTTAACGCTGCTATCGCTCATTTCTTCTAAAACAATGCCATGAGCTTGTTCAATGCACCTATCGCAAATATGCGCTTCAATTCCGGCAATCAATAAATTGGTTTCGGCTTTTTTTCTACCACAAAATGAACAAGTTAGAATTTCTTTTGCCATATTTTTAAATTAGTTTCTTTTTAGTATTTCGTCAATCATACCGTATTCTTTGGCTTCGTCGGCTTTCATCCAATAATCGCGGTCACTGTCTTTTTCTACCTTTTTAAGGGTTTGGCCTGAATGATTTGCGATAATGGCATATAATTCACCTTTTAATTTTAAGATTTCGCGGGCGGTAATTTCAATATCGCTGGCTTGGCCTTGTGCACCGCCAAGTGGTTGGTGAATCATAATTCGAGAGTGGGGCAATGCCGAACGCTTTCCTTTAGTTCCGGCGCACATTAAAACCGCTGCCATTGATGCGGCCATTCCGGTACAAATCGTTGCAATATCGGGTTTAATAAATTGCATGGTATCATACATCCCTAATCCGGCATAAACGCCACCGCCAGGGGAATTGATGTAAATTGAAATATCTTTTGTGGCATCCACACTTTCTAAAAATAGCAATTGCGCCTGAATAACATTTGCCACATAATCGTCAATCGCCGTTCCTAAAAAGATGATTCTATCCATCATTAAACGCGAAAAAACATCCATTTGCGCTACATTTAAATGGCGCTCTTCTATAATGTAAGGCGTTACACTGCTTACCAATTTATCGTAATACAAGCTATTAATACCGTGATGCTTGGTTGCGTATTTTTTAAATTCATTGCCGTAATTCATTCCGAAATATTTAGATGGGTTAAAGTGGTAAAGATAAGAACAATTTATTAATTGAAAGTGTCAATAAAATCCTAAAAGTACACTTTTAAGTTGTTGCTATAATTTGATTAGGATAAAACCGTGTAGGTTATAAACGACACTAAATATGCTAATCCTGTCATAAAAAAGAGTTGCAACATTGGCCATTTCCAAGAATTTGTTTCGCGTTTCACAACTGCTAAAGTGCTCATACACTGCATGGCGAAAACATAATATAAAAGCAATGACATGCCGGTTGGAAAATCAAAAAGGGGCTTGCCGGTATTTTGGTTGATTTCGTTTTTCATGCGTTCACGAATGGTTTTAGTATCACCTTCGTTTTCTACACTATAAATGGTTGCTAAAGTGCCGATAAAAACTTCGCGCGCTGCAAATGAGCTAATTAAGGCAATGCCTATTTTCCAATCGTAGCCCAAAGGTTTTATAAGGGGTTCGATGATATGACCCATAGTGCCAATATAGGAATGTTGTAATTTATAAGAACCTAATTTTTTGGTAAAGGCGGTACTTGATTCAGGTAATTCGGGATTTTCTTGTTTTACAATTTGTGTAGCATTTTTAAAATGGTAAGGTCCGTTTGAGGCTAAAAACCACAAAACAATTGAAAGCGCCAAAATGATTTTTCCCGCACCAAAAATAAAAGCCTTTGTCTTTTCTATTATGGCATAGGCCACATTTTTAGGTGACGGTATTTTGTAATTGGGCATTTCAATTATAAAAAACTTTTTCTTTCTGATTTTGAGTGTTTTGTCTAAAATATAAGCCGACAAAACTGCGGTTAAAAATCCAATTAAATATAAGGCCATTAAAACCGAAGCTTGTAAACTGATGAAGCCAAAAAGACGTTTGTCGGGAATAATAAGCGCAATGATGATGGCGTAAATAGGCAACCTGGCTGAGCATGTTATAAAAGGCGTTACCAAAATTGTGATTAAACGCTCTTTCCAACTGCCAATGTTTCTAGCGGACATAATGGCCGGAATGGCACAGGCGGTTCCCGACATTAAAGGCACAACACTCTTGCCGTTCAATCCAAAAACACGCATGATTTTATCCATTAAAAAAACCACGCGGCTCATATAGCCGGTTTCTTCTAAAATGGAAATAAACAAAAATAGGATGGCGATTTGTGGAATAAAAATGGCAATGCCGCCAATTCCGGGTATGATGCCATTGATGATTAAATTAGTTAAAACACCAGGTGCTAATTGTGTTTTTGCCCAGCTACTCAACTGCAAAAAAACATGGTCTATTAAATCCATAGGCAAACTTGCCCAGTCAAAAATGGATTCAAATACTACAAAAAGAATTAAAAAAAAGATGAGGTAGCCAAACACTCGGTGCATCAAAATGCTGTCGATTTTAGCGCGTAAATCGGTTCCTTCAACGCGGTTTACATCATAATCTTTTTTTAAGATGTTATTAATTTGTTGGTAACGCAAAATGGTTTCGCGATGCTGAAGTTGTTTTACCTTAGAGTGATTTTTTAGAAACGCCTTTGCAGCTTCTTTTTGCGCTTCATCTAAATGTTTCAAATTTCGAAATTGCGTAATGGTAAGCCATGCTTGATATAAAGGTAATTTTGGGAAAGCCCGTTTTAAGTCCTCAAAAAACGCTTCGTCAATTTTAGCAGATAAATCATCTAAGGTTATGGTACTAAATTTTTTATAGTTTAAGATAGCTTCTTTCAGAATTTCAATTCCCGTATTTTTGCGGGCACTTATTAAAACTATTTCGGTATTTAAATCCGCTTTAAGCGCTTCAATAGCTATTGAAATTCCTTTTTTATTCATTTGATCGGCCATATTAATGGCTAATACAATGGGAATTTCTAAATCTTTTAATTGAGAAAATAATAAAAGGTTTCGTTTTAAATTT
>Ga0210056_1003366_pt1 | contig 13026 bp, 3 predicted proteins | sample CryGeyCG2014_080_2_FD_183965 | JGI IMG/M metagenome (GOLD analysis project Ga0210056, IMG submission 183965) | Groundwater microbial communities from aquifer - Crystal Geyser CG07_land_8/20/14_0.80 (SPAdes) (version 2) | ecosystem: Environmental > Aquatic > Deep subsurface > Groundwater | place... | reverse complement strand
AGCTATAATCTTCCCGCTAAAAATATTCCCATCCCTCAAGAAGGTTATCCCTCACTAAAATCTCAAAACTGTCAGTAAATTAGTTCCCTTTAATACCCTGAAAATACAAAAAGTTTACACCTATGCTCTTGGGAAACTCCCCCTATACTATGAATAAGAACATCTGTAACCATCACTTGAAGATACTACAATTTTAAAACATATTCTCTTGTTATTGTAGTGGTCGAGCTTGCTCTACTTTGTTCAGAGGAATGTTTAAACGAGTCAAAAGTTGAACAACCGTTCTTATCCAGATTTCGTCACTTTTGACCTCTGATAATGAAGCCGGGAGATAAATAGAAATAACCTTCTTCCTAAAATCCTCTTTTAACTTTAAGAAATCTCCTCTTTTCAATTCAATCTCTAAAATCTCCTCTGAGGGAATATTTTCAAATTTTTTCTTCGTCCCGCCAAAATTAAAGACCAAAACCTGACCGTTTTTCTTAAAAATCCAGTTTTCAATCTCTTTTTCCTTTTCGACAGAAGCAATTATTAAATCGGAGGAAGGAGAATCATTAAAGCCAATTCCTCTTAAGAAAGAAAAGAGTTCATCATTGAGAGAGTTCAAGTAACTGGCTTTGCGCCAGGAACAAGGTTTTAATTCCACCATTTTTTCCAGAGTCTCCTTGAAAATTATTTGGGCTATTGGCTCTTCAAAGAATTTTTCGGCAACTAAAGATTGGTTAAAAAGAAACCAGCCTTTTCCATAAGGAATAAGCAAAAAGATGGCCGATTCTTCCTCTGAAGTTGCTAAAATTAGAAAATTACCCTTACTTAAATTGGTAATTTGGAATTGGCTTACTAAATCATCATTACTCCAGTTTATAAAATCTTCATCCTTTAGTTGAGTATCGGAAGAGATAAAATTAACTTTCTTTATATTTCTCTTTACTAAGGAGAAAGGGATAGGTATTTCCTTGGGGAAAGAATTCTGGGCTAAACAGATTACCTTGGCACCACCAGCAACTTTCCCAGTAAAGAGGCGAAAAAGGGGATTGCTCCTTTCTTGAAAAGCATTCGGACCGATAATAATAAATTCTCCGGAGAAGAGTTTCCACCCCCAGAAATTATTAATCAAGGTAAAAGGAACGCCTATTTCTTTGAGGATATTTGTTGCTGTACCGGTAGGGTCATAAAGCCCCACCCCCTTTTTACCAAGATAGCTTGCTAAAGCAGAGAATCTTGGCCTGGGAAAAATTTGATAAAGAAGACTTTTAGTAGCCAACTCATCACCTGATGCCTTAATCTGCCAGAGATAATCCATCCGAATCTTCACTGGAGGAAGTTTCAGAAGGACAGGTATCATCTTTTTTTCTCCGGGTGATAAAGTTAACTCCTTTTCTTCTCTTTCCACAACAGCCAAAAGTCTCGGAGAAGGACCACTGAGAACACCCCCTTGCCAGAAGAGAATAACTCTTTTTTCATTTTCGGAATCATTAATCAAAACGATATTTCTTTCTATCTCTTCTTCTGACCAGAAATGAGAATTTTTCTCCTTAACTTCAATTCTTATTGATGCTGAACTTCCTTTTGCAGAGATTGAAGAAATAAGGAATAAAAATATAGAGAAAAAAGTAATTTTTTTCATATTAAGCTGTTGCCAAAATTAAAAATTGCTTGATTTTACAAGGGTTTTAGCCTTGTAAATTTTACAAATTGCGATACATCCTTGTTATTCTTGCTTAATTACTCGCCATTGTTTCCCTATCCGAAGGAGAGCAATGGTTGATGAATTCACTTGCATAAGATGTATCAGTCAACAATTTTTACAACCCCTGATTGAACCTATCAGGGGTAAATTTCTGTTCTTTGACAATTAGAAGCGGAAAAACGCAGCACTATTGATAAAAGAGCAAAAAGTATCTTTCTCATACCTCCTTTTTATGATAACATAAAAAACTAGAGTTTGTAAAAAAGGAGTAATATGTAAAATTGGTAATAGAATAAAGCGCGAAATAATTTGTAGCGGTGGCATTTATGCCACGTCTAATTACAGTGCGATAAATCGCACCGCTACCTTTTTGGGCAATTTGTAAAATTCGCTTCTGATTTTCAAGGAACAATTATCTCGAATCCCCTACAGAATAAGGGTTTCGTGAGTTTTTGCTAAGAATTTAAGTTTAATTCTGGCAACGGCTCATATTGTTATTTTTGATGATGATGCTTTGCCTGAGAGGATAAAATAGATACAGAGGTTTCTTCAATCATCCTCAGTAATTCTTTTTCCGCAGGAATTCTTTTCTTGGCTTCGCCAAGCACCTTTTTAAGGGAAGATTGATAATCGGTAACATCTTCGCCTTGCCGGCAGCCAATTTCCATCAGATAAAGGTAAGTAGCGGCTTTCATATTAAAAGGACAGGGTAATGTCATTCCTAATGTCCCACTTGTAGACCAGAAATGCCATTTTGTATCACTCTCATTTGGTGGCCAGTCCTTTTCCATTATCTTAAGAAGAGATAGGAATTTCTCTTTTGCTTTCTTTAGATTACCTTCCTGGAAAAGAAGGGATGCCTGGCGAAAATGGGAGTATTCTCGTAAGATCTTATCAACTCTTGAAGATATTGAAGAGAACCGATAAAGAATTTTTTTCTCTAAAACTTCATAGGTCGCGATTGCTTCTTTTGAATAACCAGCCTTCTCCTGAAACCGAGCTTTCATATCAAGGATAGTAATTGGCATATCTTTTACTTTTTCCAAAAGGGAAAGAGCAGTTTGATAATCTTCTCGGTTAAACGGTTTCTTTTTTAATAGAATTCTTAAAAGAGTAAAGTAACTTTTGTTCAAATCCTCTGGCTGAGAAAGATATTTCTGGCTCTGTTTTACCAGGTTAAGGGATTCATCGTAATTTCCTAATTCACAGTTAGCTACTCCCAGGTAATAAAGAAAATGACCCTTAAGGAAAGGCGAAGAAGTTTCAGAAAGGATTTCATTGCAGAGAGGGCAAATGAACTTCATCTTTTTTCTTTCATTTTTAATAAGTCTCTCACTCTCACGCCCCCAACGTGGGAAATCAGAAGCATAATAAGGTTCAGGGAACCAATGAATAAAGGGGCTTACAAACTGATACTTACTTAAACTGGTGGAGATTATCGTCCACTCAATAATGTGGGTTTTCTTAATCAAAGAGCAGGAATAGAAAGAAGGTTTGACAGATAGAAGTTTACCTATTAAAGAGAGAATGAGATTGCGTTCAACCAATGGTTCAGTGTGTGCATGCCAAGAAAGAGCACTGGTTGGAGTTTCATAAAGATGATAAAAATTGGGTGAAAGAACAACTTTTCCTTTTGGCAAGGATAGTAGAACCATTACCGGATAACTCTTTGCTTCTGCCAATACTTCACCTTCACTGTAGATGGGATAGCCATTGAAAAAAGGTTGATAAGAAAGGTCCGAACTACAATAACTTTCATCGTAATGTTTATAGGTAAATTTAATATTCCGATAGGGTTGAAAATCCTCAAATAAGGAATGGAAATTCAGTTTTGCATCTCCTGAAAGTTGCTTTTTGGTATCAAGTCGGCAGTTCAACTCTTTTAATAATTTTTCAGTTTCTTCTAAATTTTTATTGGTATCAATAATGAGGATAAGGTTCTGGTTGTCAAGATTCTGGAGGAAAGAGGAAAGGAGAGGGAAGGAGAGGAAGGTATCGGAGGTAGAAAATATAAATAAGGGATAATTTCTTAAGTCAGTAAGAGTTAAATTAGAAGAGGTAAAGGTGGTTTTGAAATTCTCCTGTTCTAAAACGGTTGCCAGATTTTCAATGTTGGCACTGACTAAAATATGCCTTTTTTTCTCAGGTTTTTTGATTGGAATGAGAGCAGGCTTTTTTTCTGAAGTTAAAAGTTTGAGAGCCTCACTGTATTCCTGGTGAAGAGGATGATTTTCTGGCAAAAGAGGAAGATATCTACTCAGAAACTCCTTGTGGTAACGGAATGGAAGACAGGGTAAAAAGGCTTTTAGAAGAAGACCGCCAGAATAATAATCCTTGTTTTTCTTTAAAATTTTATCTATATAATCGTCAATATCTCTATAAAGATTGGCTGAATGTACATCTTTAAGTTTTTCTAACCAGATTTTTGCAATCTCTTTTGCCAATTCTTCCTTATTATCTTGCTTCTGAGATTCAAACTCTTCCTGAAGTTGAAGAAGGTGACTATAATGACCGGATAAGGAATTTGGTCTTTTTTCTTCCACCTCTTTGAGGAATTCCCTTGCTTCCTTTTGGGGGAATTTCTTTTCTGGTAAACTACGCCAGAGAGCATAAGGAAGTGTGCCTTCTGGATAAAGAATGGATGCTTCCTTTAATAAATTAAGGAATTCCTCTTTACTTAATTTCTTAAGGACCATCCGATAAAAATCTTTTTCAATTAAGTAGTGGAACCATTCTCTATTCCCAAATCTAAAAACTTGCGTTATAAGGGAGTTAAAGTCGCCTTCTGAAAAAGAAAGGGGAATCTTCTCCATCAAAAAGTGCCAGCATAAAACATCATCATACTGGAATTCAGGAATAAACTCTTTTTCTCTTAATCTTTTTAATTTTGTTTCAATATCTCTGTCTTTACTGAGAAGGTAAAGGTAAGAAAGGTAATGGGCTAAGGATTCTTTTCGCCCAAAAGGGTCATCTCCTTCATAAACAATTTCTTCCATTATAGATATCCAGCGGAAGGTTTCTTCAATTTTAGGGCTGGAGAAACAAAGAAAAAGACTTAATTGGTTAATATAAAGCAGGGGATGTTCTTTATAGGAAGATAAAGATAAGTATGTAGTAAGATAATTCAGGTGCTTTTCTCTTTCTATTTCAGAGTTGAATAAATGATACCACCTTCTCCACTCAGGTTCGGCTAAATAATACCAGTAGAAAGAAAAATCAGGGTAAAGGTAAAGTGCTTTCTTAATCTCTTGCTCTGCTCCTTCATAATTTTCCCAGAGTCTCTGCTTCAGACAGTTCTGGTAATAAAGGAGCGATTCTAAAGATGGTGAACTCCTCTCTAAAATTTCCTGTGGTGCTTTTAGGTTAAATTCACCTAACAAAAATTCTATTACCTCTTTTTCTATCTTATTTATCTCCTGAGGAGAACCGCTGAACTCCTTTCCTTCGGTTTTTAAGTGAGAATCGCCAGTTAGATTATAGAAATAGCTAGAAAAGGTGGGAGGACAATGGCGAGGAGCAGCAGAAAGACCAAACGAAACAAAATAGGAATGAGAGGTTTTAGAGATTTCTGAAATTTTTTTCATCTCCTCCCAGGAAAGGTTATCCATCTTAACCTGGCAGGTTATTCCGCAATCTTCCAAATCTTTTTCTATCTCTTCTAAAAAGATTTTAGGAAAGGGGTATTCTTCGGTTCTGCCATTAAAGACTTCTTTTTTTAGATTCCAGAAGAGCGTAACTTTAAAGTTAGTTGCTCTTTTTGGTGGAATTACTTCTTTTAATAATTCTTTTTGGCCTAACTTTAAATATAACTCTTCTGATACTTCTTTGAGGACTTTTTCAATTTGAGAGAGGAGGAAGTTGAACTTTAATTCTTGACTTCTACACACCTGCCGGTTATAAATCCGGAGAGTAAGGTCAATCTTTTCGCCCTTCTTGGTAAAGTAACCACTAACAATGAAGTCTGCTACCTCCACCTTTCCTTTTTCTATTTTCTTCTGTGGAGAAACAAGTCCACTCTGAGACAGCATAACCTCTTTTAAAGGAGATTCCACCTGTTCCCGCTCTAAGAGATTTATATCTTTTTCTTGTAGGGAGGGTGATAAAAGGTGGGGGATGAGTTTACTGAGATAGTTAAGGTTCTTATCCGGGGTCCTATTCTCAAACCAGAGGATAGCTACGGTGGGCTTAGCGTAAGCAGGTCTATAGAAAAGGAAGGAGAAAGAAAAGAAGATAAGAATTATTAAAATTTTTGGAAGAAGTTTTTTCATTTATTAAGATTTTCTTGTTTGGCTATTTTCTGAATCTGGAAGACCAATTCTTTGAACTCTTTCCCTTTATTAACTGCTCTTTTCTGGATTGTCTCAATAAAATCAGCCAGTTGCTGCTGATAAAGAAATCTTTTTCCTTCTTTTTCGGCAATTTCCCTTAAGTAAAAATAAGAAGCAGCTTTCATTTTAAAGGGAGAGGGAATAGTGTTGCCGGTTGAGTAGAAGCTGTTCTCATCCCAAGTGTCAGGTTTTAAATTCCACTCTCGGGAGATGAGGTCTATCAATTCAAGAAAGGATTTTTCCGCTTCTTTGAAATCACAGGATTGATAAAAAAGAGAAGCCCTGCGGAAGTAAGCATACTCGAAGAATCGGCGCTGTGCACCATATGTGGTTTTGAAAAGAAAATTAACCATCTCCTCATAAGCAGAAATTGCCTTTTTATAATCTTTTATCCTTTCATTTAATCTTCCTTTAAGGTCATAGAATACCAGTGGCGAGAACTGTTCTATTTCTTCGTCAAGATGTTTGCAACAAAATTTGTAGTCCTTATTCCCAAAAATTTCTTTTCTCAAGAGAGTATCAATCAAAAGAATAAAAACCTCACTACGGTCACGATGTTTAGATAAACCTTCCTTCATTTTTGCGAAATGGTAGGCCGCTTCTTTATTTTTACCAAGAAAACGATTGATTATTCCCAGACAATAGAGACAATGAGTTTGAATGTAGGAATCTGAACTTTCTTTCAGAATCTCCTCATAAATAGAAATAGCCTCTCTCCCTTCTTTAATGATGGATGGAATTGCCTCTATCTGTTGGGTTAAACTCTTAAGAAACATAGAATAAATTTCATCCTTATTCAGCCACGGGAGAAATGGTTCCAGATAAAGGTAGCTTTCAGAGATTTGATATATTTTCCAGTGCACTTTATAAAATTTTTCTATTAAAGGAACAGGAGTAAGAATAGGTTTTTCTTCAGAGATTTCAGCGAGCAGTATCCGCCAGATATTGTGGCTAATCAATTCTTCATAAAAACAACGGGAAGTAGGAGCTAAAGAAGCTCCCCAGAATAGCTCCATATCTCCAGAGATGATAAAATCACCATTGGGCAAAGAAAGAGAAATGGCAAGCGGATAATTTTCTTCGCTGCTTTTAATCAAGACCTTGCCTTTTTCACTATAAATAGGATAACCTCTTATAAAAAATCTTTCCCATCTCCTATGTATCCCAGAAGAAACTTTAAGAGAAGAATGATAGGCGATAGCATCCTTTAATTTGCCGGGAAAAAGGATTGCTTCGCTGGTAATTTCTTTCTTATCATCAATATAGCAGTTAAATTGAGAGAGAAATGAACTTAATTGAGGAATTAACGAAGCTTGAAGCTCTCTTTCATGGGGTACAATTAAAATGAATATCCCCTCATTTAAGTTTTGAATAATTTGATTAAGAATATCTATCCTAAGATCCCATCTTTCACTATAAAAGGCTATATCATTAAGACGAAGAATAATAAGTTTATAATTGCCTGTCTTGTTTAAATCTTTTTCTTTGAAAAAAATTTTTATATTCCAGCCAGCTTCGGCTATTATTTCCGCTAAGCCTTTTAAATTAGAACTCAAAAGTGCTTTTGGGCCATTTTTTTCTCCCAAAGATAATGTTGGTTCTTTTCTTTTCTCCTTCTCCTTTTCTTCTGGCTGTTTCAAACCGAAAGTAGTTTCAAGGCGTGGTTGTAAATTCTCCGGAGCCATTTTTATAAGATAGATTCGTTTACTGAATTTTTCTCTTTTTATAAATTCAGAGAAGATATAAAAAAGATTTCGTTCATCTATACCTTTTTTAATACATTCTTCAAGAAAACTGACAGGCATCCACTTATCATTTAAAATCTTAAGGTTGGAAAGAGGGCCAAAAGCAATTTCCGCAATCTCCTCAGCCAGTTTTTCCTTATCGCCCTCTTCAGAAAGAAATTTTTCCTCAAGTTTTATAAGTTTACTGTAATAGGCAAGTAGAGAATCGGAACTTTCTCTCTCTATCTTTCCCAATTCTGCTCTGACTAAATTCTGGTCAAATTTCTTTGTAGAATGCTTAAAGATGTAAAAGTTAGTTCTGGCTGACGGATATCTCTTTGTAGACTCACGCATAATTGATAGGAACTCCTTTTGTTTATTTTTGGAATTTTCAAATCGTTGAATCAGAGAGGAAGGTAAGTACATAAAGTGCAAATAGGTGTAATTACTGATATCTGCAAAGTATTCTAACAATGCATTAACAAGATATACTTTTTCTTTTTTAGTGAAGTTTAATCTTTCTATTAAAAAGGATAAACACAGGTCACTCTGAAATTCTTCATTTGAGATAAAATCTTTATCTCTTAAATTTTTAAATTTAGACTTTTCCACTTTATCTGATAATAAGTAAATTCGGCAAAGTAGAACCGCCATCTCTGTTTTTTGCCATTTTGTTATTTGACTCTCTTTAATAATTTCCTCCATCAATGGGATTACAAAAGATGCATGCTGAGAGGTAAAAACCCTTTTATTCCCGAGTTTCTCGATATACTCACAGAGAGTATCTTCATAGATTAAGCGATGTTCTTTCCAGGAAGAAAGAGATAAATAAACTTCCTGAGCCTTCATTGTCTTCTCAGGTTTATCAAGACAACGATAGATACCATTAAGAACCCACCAGTAGAAGGAAAAATCGGGATATAAGTAAAGACTCTTTAAAATCTCATTGAAGGCGGCTTTGGAATCAGAATATCCTGACTGTCTTAAATAGTTCCCATAATAAACAAGGGATTCCATCTCTGGAGAAGATACCTCTTCCATCAGACTTTCTCTTTCTAAAGAGCTCAGGATATATTTGGCTACCTCCTTTTGCAACGAGGTAAAATGGGAAAGAGGAGCAGAAAATTCTTTTCTTTCAGCCTTTTCCCAATTGAGAGGTTTTTCACTTGACCCAAAATCATAAATAATAACTTTAGCAGATGGAGGAGGAATTGTAGCAAAGTTATCAGGTGCATCAATGTAAATGTGATATAACTTTCTGGAAGGGAGAGTGGAACCTTTTAATATCTTTTCCCATTTGTTTAATTCCGTGATTATAGTGCAATCTATTCCATTTGATTTAAGGTCATTTTTTAATTCCTTTAAGAAGATTATTCCATAGGGATAGGCATAAACCGCAGGATCCTTGGGATTGAGATATTTTTCAAAGAAGATAGTTACAGCAAGATCGCTCTCCAGGATAGCCTGCTCAATACCTTTTTCTGTTTTACCTTTAATTTCTTTCTGTAAGTAATTTACAATATCTTCTCCGGCCCCTTTAATCTCAGAGAGAGGATAACAGAAATCTATAGTTTCGCTAAACCCTTTCTTCCAATTGTATAGTCTTACTGAGATAATAAGGTCTTCTCCTTTTTTGGTAAAGTCGCCACTCAGAAGGTAATCAGCGGTCTCCACCATCCCCTTTCTGATCCTTTCTCTGGGAGAGATAAATCCTTCCTCAGAAAGAAGAATTTCATTTAAGGCATTCTCTATCTCCTCCCTTTCCAATATAGTGCAGAACTCTAATTTAGAAAGTTTGGTAGTGATTAAATCAGGGATGAGTTGATTTAAGTAATTCAGGCTCCGGTCAAGGGTCCTATTCTCAAACCAGAGAACAGCAACAGTAGGCTTAGCGTAAGCAGGTCTATAGAAAAGGAAGGGAAAAGAAAAGAAGATAAGAATTATTAAAAGTTTTGTAAGATGTTTTTTCATTTTTGATGATGATGCTTTGCCTGAGAGGATGAAATAGATACAGAGGTTTCTTCGATCATCCTCAGCAATTCTTTGGGAATACTTTTCCTGGCTTCGTTAAGCATCTTTTTAAGGGAAGTTTGATAGGCAGCAATATCTTCCTCTTGTTGACAGCCAATTTCCATCAGATAAAGGTAAGTAGCGGCTTTTATATTAAAGGGGCAGGGTAATACCATTCCTAATGTTTGACAGCTTATAGACCAGAAATGCCATTTTGTATCACTCTCATCTGGTGGCCAGTCTTTTTCCATTATTTTTAAAAGCGATAGGAATTTCTCTTTTGCTTTCTTTAGATTGCCTTCTTGAAAAAGAAGAGATGCCTGGCGGAAATGGGGATATTCCCATAAGATCTTATTAACTCCTGAAGATATTGAAGAGAACTGATAAAGAACTCCTTTTTTCAAATCTTCATAGGTCGCGATTGCTTCTTTTGAATAACCAGCCTTTTCCTGAAACCGAGCTTTCATATCAAGGAGAGGAATCGGCATATCTTTTACTTTTTCCAAAAGGGAATGAGCGGTTTGATAATCTTTTTGGCTAAATGGTTTCTTTTTTAATAAGATTCTTAAAAGGGTAAAATAACTTTTGTTCAAATCTTCTGGCTGAGAAAGATATTTCTGGCTCTGTTTTACCAGCCTAAGGGATTCATCGTAATTTCCTAATTCACAGTTGGCTACTCCCAGGTAATAAAGAGAATGAGCTTTAAGGAAAGGCGAAGAAGTTTCGGAAAGGATTTCATTATAATAAGAAGAAACAAATTGCATCCCGGCGATGCTTTTTCTATTAAAGACTGGCTCAGCAAACCAATGAGCAAAAGGGCTTACAAATGAGTAATCGCGTAGACGGGGTGCGTTCCAGTCTGCAATATGGGTCTTCTTAATCAAAGATTGGGAATAAAAAGAAGGCTTTATGGATAAAAGTTTACTTACCAAGGAAAGAATAAAGTTTCTTTCAATCAAAGCTGGATCAAGACCTCCAAGATAGGAAAGGGGACTGGCTGGGGTTTCGTAGAGGTCAGAATCTGTTGAAAGGATAATTCTTCCTTTTGGCAGGGATAGTAGAACCATTACCGGATAACTATCTATTTCTGCTAATACTTCACCTTCGCTGTAAATAGGATAGCCATCGAAAGAAGGTTGATAAGAAAGGTCAACCTTACAATAACTTTCATCGTAATCTTTATAGGTAAATTTAATATTCCGATAGGGTTGAAAATCCTCAAATAAAGGATGGAAACTTAGGTTTGCATCTTCCCGGAGACTCTTTTTAGTATCAAGCCGGCAATTTAATTGCTTCAACAATTTTTCAGTTTCTTCTAAATTTTTATCATTATCGGTGATATCAATAATGAGGATAAGGTTCTGGTTGTCAAGATTCTGGAGGAGAGAGGAAAGAAGCGAAAAGGAGAGAAAGGTATCAGAGGTAGAAAATATAAATAGACGATAGTTTCTTAAGTCACTAAGAGTTAAATTAGAAGAAGTAAGAGTGGTTTTGAAATTCTCCTGTTCTAAAACGGTTGCCAAATTCTTACGGTTGTCGCTGACTAAAATCTGCTCTTTTTTCTCAGGTTTCTTGATTGGAATGAGAGCAGGCTTTTTTTCTGAAGTTAAAAGTTTGAGAGCCTCACTGTATTCCTGGCGAAGAGGATGATTTTCTGGCAAAAGAGGAAGGTATCTCTCCAGGAACATTTTCTGATAACGAAGTGGGATATATTCCAGAAAGGCTTTTAGAAGAAGACCGCCAGAATAATAATCCTTCTTTTTTCTTAAAATTTTATCTAGATAAGTATTATCTATATCTGGTGATAACCTCACATCTCTTTTAAGTTTCTCAAAACGGATTTCTGCAATCTCTTTTGCCAATTCTTCCTTATTATCTTGTTTCTGACTTTCAAACTCTTCCTGAAGTTGAAGAAGACGACTGTAATAACCGGATAAGGAATTTGGTCTCTTTTCTTCTACCTCTTTGAGGAATTCCCTTGTTTCTTTTTGGGGGAATTTCTCTTTTGGTAAACTACGCCAGAGAGTATAAGGAAGTGTGCCTTCTGGATAAAGAATTGATACTTTCGTTAATAAATTAAGGAATTCCTCTTTACTTAATTTCTTGAGGACTATCTGATAAAAATCTCTTTCTGATAAGTAAAACCACTCTCTACTTCCAAATCTAAAAACTTCTGTTACAAGGAAATTAAGGTCGCCTTCTGAAAAGGAAAGGGGAATCTTCTCCATCAAAAAACGCCAGCATAAAACATCATCATATTGAAATTCAGTAATTAACTCTTTTTCTCTTAATCTTTTTAATTTTATTTCAATATTTCTGTCTTCGCTGAGAAGGTAAAGGTAAGAAAGGTAATGGGCTAATCCTTTTTTCCAAGGGTCATCTCCTTCATAAATAGTCTCTTCTATCACCGGTATCCAGCGGAAGGTTTCTTCAATTTTAGGGCTGGAGAACTGAAGAAAGAAATTTAGTCGTCTAATGTAAAGCAGAGAATGTTCTCTATAAGAAGATAAAGATAAATATGTAGTAAGATAATTCAGCCGTTTCTCTCTTTCAGCATCGGATAGATGGTACCATCTAATATCCCAATCAGGTTCGACTAAATAATACCAGTAGAAAGAAAAATCAGGGTAAAGGTAAAGTGCTTTCTTAATCTCTTGCTCTGCTCCTTCATAATTTTTCCAGAGTCTCTGTCTCAGACAGTTCTGGTAATAAAGGAGCGATTCTGAAGCCGGTGAACTCCTCTCTAAGATTTCTTGTGGTGCTTTTAGGTTAAATTCACCTAATAAAAACTTTATTGCTTCTTTTTTTGTATTTCCTATTTCCCCTGTCTTCAAAGGAAACCCCACAAACTCTTTTCTTTTAGCTTCAGAGAGAGAATTGCCAGTTAGGTTATAGAAGAAAAGATCGGAGAAAATAAGCCTAAATGAGACGAAGTAAGAATGAGAGGTTTCAGAGGTCTCTGAGATTTTCTTCATCTCTTCCCAGGAAAGGTTATTCATCTTAACCTGGCAGGTTATTCCACAATCTTCCAAATCTTTTTCTGTCTCTTCTAAAAAGATTTTAAGGAAGGGGTATTCCTCGGTTCTGTTGAAGCATCTATCGTAATTAAAGATCTCTTTTTTTAGATTCCAGAAAAGTGTAACTTTGAAGTTACCACTCTTTTTTGGTGGAATTACTTCTTTTAATAATTCTTTTTGGCCTAACTTTAAATATAACTCTTCTGATACTTCTTTGAGGACTTTTTCAATTTGAGAGAGGAGGAAGTTGAACTTTA
>Ga0210056_1003363_pt1 | contig 13029 bp, 8 predicted proteins | sample CryGeyCG2014_080_2_FD_183965 | JGI IMG/M metagenome (GOLD analysis project Ga0210056, IMG submission 183965) | Groundwater microbial communities from aquifer - Crystal Geyser CG07_land_8/20/14_0.80 (SPAdes) (version 2) | ecosystem: Environmental > Aquatic > Deep subsurface > Groundwater | place... | reverse complement strand
GCATATTGAATCGCCATGCCCACCAAACGGCGCGTTCCGAAACGGCTCATGGGTTTGAGCCCTATCCCCGAGCCTGGACGGATTTTTTTCCCCGTCTCTTCTTGAACGAGGGCGATGATTTTTTTGGCAATCGCCGAATCAGCCTCCCATTCCAACCCTGTATAAACATCTTCGGTGTTTTCCCGGAATACGACCATATCCACCTTTTCCGGGTGACGCATGGGGCTGGGTACCCCCGGGATATATTTTACCGGCCGGATGCATGCGAAAAGGTTCATCTCCAGGCGCAGGGCCACGTTAACACTGCGGATCCCCTTTCCAACAGGGGTCGTCAGCGGTCCCTTGATGGCGATACCGTGTTCCCGGATGCTCTGAAGCGTCTCATCCGGGAGGAAACTCCCGGACTCCCGGAAGGCCTTTTCACCTGCCAGCACCTCCTTCCAGCGAATACCCCGTTTTCCTTTATAGGCATGGCCCACGGCCGAATCCAGAACCATACGGGTGGCCTTCCAAATATCCGGACCGGTGCCGTCCCCTTCGATATACGGAATTTCGGGAAAGTCCGGAAACCGGCGACGTACAGACTCTGAATCCGGTGCAGTCTCTTTCTTCATCGATCTTTACTCCTGATCCCATGAACAGGGCCCTTTGGAACCCGAACCAAAAGACCGGCGTTGGGAAGCACGGCCATGGCCCCTTTTCGGTTTTGAATGTATCGTAACGCCTGATTATGCGAAACCTTTTTAACCCCAATGATCCGGCAGGTTTTTTCGTCAAGGTCCGTAATCATGATAATTCTGATCCGGGCGGTTTTAGTCATCATGGAAAGGGCGGTCCCACCGTTTCCCTCGTATCGCATAGAAAGCCTCTCAAATGCTCCGGCAAATCCCTCCATGGAAAAATAAGGTAAGAAGGTGCTGGAGCCCACCCCATCCCGGCACCGGGCCAATGCCACCAGCGTCCCCCCGTCCTCGACGAAAAGAGAGGCGTTCTGAATCGCCTTGTGGCTCTGGATGAAGTTGATGTCCCTGGGATGACCCCCGCATGACGCCAGAACCCACGAATACCTCTTTCCATCGGGGAGTTCGCAATTTCGCGCATGCTCGGCGCAGGCTTTCCGAAAATCGGAAGGACCGGCCCCGAAAATCAGCTCACAAACCTTCCCGTTTCGGTCCAGGATGCCATGGATGGCCATATGGGCTTGAAAAAAGGCTTCATGCTCCTCGAGGTCCTCGGCCAAAGGGTTGCCGTCCAAAACTCCCGGTCGGCAGCCCGGCGCCAATCGCTTCTCGGCCCTATCCAGGAAAAGGGCATGATTGAGATAGACAGCCTCCCGGAACCCCAAACCCGGAAAGATCAGCTTCCGCCCACCCCCATATCCAGCAAAATAATGGTGGGAAATCGCACCGAAAGTTAAAACAAACGTACACTCCAGAAGATCTTTTCGCATCAAAACCGGGATCTTTCGGGATGTTTCACCCAAGAGCGCAAAGGAGTCCGGGTTGCTGCCATCGTGATGGATAAAGGTAAAACGGCGATAGACTTCGCCGTAGGCGACAAAGCTTTCAGCATCACTTTGCCGGGCATGGGTGCTGTAGGCAATGAAAAACCGGATCCGGCCGGAATCGATGCCTCGCTTCTCAAATGCCTCCATCAACCTGGGAAGATAAATCGGATAATTGCACAGGCGTGTTTTATCCGCGACAACGATGCCGACCCGGCTCAGGTCCGGTCTGGCGGAATCTATGGCCTGACCGGCTTGAAGAAAAAAGCGTTCCGGGTCGCACCGGGATTTTGGGTCCCGGACATCGAAAAGAACAACATCACCGGAAAGGTCCCAATCGATGAGGTCGTTGCCGTATCTCAGCGAAATTTTATCCAAGGATTCGGCCTGGCTCAAAGCATGAGGCGGACATCAGTTCAGAGGACCCACGGCGTCTTCCACGGCATCGACGATGGCGCCGCTTCGAACCAGGTCCGTTAACGCGGCGATATCCATCGAAAGGACGCGGTCGATATCCAGATGGCTGACAGTCTCCCGGATGATCCGATAGGCCGTCCGTGTCCCTTTTCCCGGTTTCATGTTGGTGAAAAGATCCATGGCCTGGGCAGCGCACAGCATCTCGATGGCGATGACGTGCTCCACGTTTTTCAAGATCGCCCGGCACTTTCGCGCCGATATGGTCCCCATGGAGACATGGTCCTCCTTGTTGGCCGATGTGGGGATGGAATCCACACATGCCGGATGAGCCAGGACTTTGTTTTCCGAGACCAGGGCCGCGGCCGTGTATTGGGCGATCATAAAGCCGGAATTTAAGCCGCCGTCGGCCACCAGGAAGGCCGGAAGCCCGCTGAGCTGGGGGTTTACCAGCCGTTCCACCCGGCGCTCGGAGATCGCCCCCCACTCGCAGATCCCTATTCCCAAAAAGTCGAGGGCCATGGCCACGGGCTGACCGTGGAAATTACCCCCTAATAGAAATGTTTTATCTTCGGTAAAGATAACGGGATTCCCGGTGAAAGCGTTCATTTCGGTCTCCAGGACCTTCTTCGCGTATGCCGCGGCGTCTTTGCCCGCTCCGTGCACTTGAGGGGAACAGCGCAGTGTGTAGGCGTCCTGAATCCTGCGGCAGTCTTTGTGAGAGGAGATGATTTCACTGTCTTTGGTGATGCGGAGCATGTTGTCGGCCGCCGCTGCCTGGCCGGGATGGGGTCGGACCCGATGGATCCGGGGGTCGAACTCCGTCCGGCTCCCCATCAGGACCTCCAGACTCATAGCCGCCGCGATATCCGCGTTCTTCGCGAGTTTAAGAGCATCGTAAAGGGTCAAGGCGCCGATGGCGGTCATCACCTGGGTGCCGTTTACCAGTGCAAGCCCCTCGCCGGCTTCGAGGGAAATAGGTTTAAGACCGCACCTCGATAAGGCCGTTTTTCCGGACATCCGTTTCCCGCGGTAAACGGCTATCCCCATGCCGATGAGGACCAGGGCAAGGTGAGCCAGAGGGACCAAATCGCCGCTGGCGCCAACCGAACCCTGCGCCGGCACTTCCGGATGGATTCCGCGATTGAGACACTCTATCAACTGGTGGACGGTCTCCAAGCGGATTCCCGCATGTCCCATTGCAAGGTCATGCACCCTCAGGGCCATGACCGCCCTTACCGTTTCGGTGTCCAGGAGTTCCCCTACGCCTGCGGCGTGGCTCATGAGGATGTTTTTTTGAAGTTGCCGGGTATCCTTCAGAGAGATCCTCACATCGCTGAGTACCCCGAATCCCGTGGTCATCCCGTAGATGATCCTCCCCTCGGCAATCCATTGATCCACCAGCCGGCGGGCGGCCCGGATCCGACGAGAGGCCTCTTGGGTCAGCGCCACTTGCGCCCCATTCCGGGTTACCGCAGCCAAGTCTTCCAGGCTAAGGTTTTCACCACCTAAACGTATCTTTTTCGGCATGCACCCTCTTTTATATTTCAAACATCTATTTGCTTTTATTAGTACAATACCGCTGAAAATTCAATCGAAATTACAGAGCCTCATCAGAGAAGGCTTTTAGACAAAGGCCTTGACAGGAAAGGGCCTTTGTATGAAGCTTTCAGACCGTCGGATATCCAATATGCCGGAATTTACCCATTAAAAGGAGTCTGGAAATGGAAACGCTGCGTCAAACACCCTTGCACGATCGCCACGCTTCCCTGGGCGCCAACCTTGTCTCTTTCGGCGGGTAGCACATGCCTCTGCATTATCGCTCGGGCATCATTCAGGAGCATCTGGCCACTCGAAAAGAGGCCGGCCTCTTCGATGTTTCCCACATGGGCCGCTTCATCGTCTCCGGGAAAAATGCCCTATCCTTTCTCCAGCATGTGCTGACCAATAATGCCGCCGCCCTCGAAGTGGAAGAGAGCCAATACACCATCATCGCCGATGCCGAAGGCGGCGCTATCGACGATGCCTACCTCTACCGTTTCGTGGCAGACAGCTATCTCCTGGTAGTCAACGCGGCCAACACCCGAAAGGATTGGGACCATTTCAATGCGACCTTGAAAGGCTTCAAAGACGTTCGGCTTCAAGATCACACGGAATCCCTTTCCATGCTCAGCCTCCAGGGACCCCGGTCCAAAGAGATCATGACGGAGCTTCTCGTTTCAGGACAGCTTCCCGAACCGATGAGAAACGCACTTTCCACCGCCGTCGTTGCCAAAGCGACCGTCCGGATCGGCAGAACCGGATATACCGGCGAGCCGCTATGCTTCGAGCTTTTCTTGAAACAGGAAGACGCCCCGAAGGTGTGGGATCGGATTCTTTCCAACGGCGCTTCTCCCGTGGGATTGGGAGCCCGCGACACTTTGAGGCTGGAAGCCTCCCTCCCCCTTTACGGACACGAGTTCGGCTACGACCCTGAAGGAAAGCCGATTCCGATATTCACCTGTCCCCTTGCCCGGTTCGCCGTCAGTTTTTCCCCTCATAAAGGAGACTTTATCGGCCGGACGGCGCTTTTCAAGCAATTTGAGGCCTTCAAACGGATCGCCTGCCACGATTTTTCCGACACAAAAGACCTCTCCCGCCGGGTCCAGCCCGTGGCGCTCATGGAAAAAGGGGTCCCCCGCCAGGGATATCGCGTTTTTCGTAACAGCTCCCCTGTGGGGTATGTCACCAGCGGCACCATGGTCCCTTACTATAAATTTGCAGGAGGAGGCATCTATTCCACCCCCACCGAGCAGACGGAACTGAGGGGAATCTGCCTGGCCCTTATGGACAGTGATTGTTGGGAGGGAGACATCCTTGAAATCGATATCCGGGGCAGGCGGGTTAAGGGAGTGATCGTTCCCTACCATTTGCGAAGCGAGGCCCCTCCCATGGCCCGGCCTATACTCTGGAGCCAGATTCATCAGGAAAAGCGTCCTTCCGGAAAGAGCCCCTTCCTCGAGAAAGCCCGGATCCTCACCGAAAAGGCCTTATCAAATACCCGATGGCGCCGACAGGAATGCATCAACCTGATCCCCTCGGAACAGACCCCCTCCATCCTGGTCAAGCTCCTCTCCATGGCCGACCCTTCCGGCCGTTACGCCGAACACAAACCAGTCTCCGCCTTTTCCGATGCCGAGGTGTTTTATTACCAGGGAACCGACTTTATCGCCGAAGTTGAGTCTTTGCTAAAAGAGGAACTTTGCGCCTACCTGGGATGCCGGGAAGTGGAAACCCGGGTGATCTCCGGACAGATGGCCAACACCGCCGTCTTCAGCGCCATGGTGGACTTCATCAACCGGGCCGATCGGAAGAGCGAACAGCGCCGAATTCGAAAGGTCCTCAATAACCACATCATCAAGGGTGGGCATCTGAGCGCACAGCCTATGGGCGCTCTGCGGGATTTCGTCATGCGAGACCCCAAGACGGAAAAGCCAGCAGTGGTCAATTTTCCGGTGTTGGCTCACGACCCCTTCAAGATCGATGTGAAAGCCTGCAGGGAGGTGCTTGAAGAGCACCGGCCGGAACTGATCATCTTCGGTAAGAGCATGACCCTTTATCGGGAGCCGGTGGCCCAGATCCGGGAAATGGTAAATAGCTTGGGCCTGGATTGCATAATCCTTTACGACATGGCCCATGTCCTGGGCCTTGCAGGGCCCTTGTTCCAGGAACCCTTCAGAGAAGGCGCGGACATCGTCACCGGGTCGACCCACAAAACGTTTTTCGGAACCCAAAGGGGTATCATCGCCTCCGACTACACTCTGGAAGATCCCCGTTTCGAATTCTGGGAGACGATCCAGCGCCGAACATTCCCCGGCAGCACCAGCAACCATCACCTGGGGACTCTGCTGGGGCTTCTGATGGCCGCCTATGAGATGAACCATTTCAAGGAATCCTATCAAAATCAGGTGCTCGCCAACGCCAAAGCCTTCGCGAAAGCCCTGGCAGCGTATGGCCTGAATGTAGCAGGAGACCCGGAAATTTCCTACACCGAAACCCACCAGGTGATCCTCAACGTCGGGTATGCCAAAGGGCCGGAGATCGCCCGTCGCCTGGAGGAAAACAACATCATCGTCAACTACCAGGCTTCCCCGGCGGACGAAGGATTCACCGCTTCAGGTTCCCTGCGCATGGGTGTTCAGGAAATGACCCGGTTCGGCATGAAGGAACCCCATTTTCAACAACTGGCTCACTTGATTGCGGAGGCCATCGGCGGAAACCGCACCGTCAAGGAGAAAGTACTTCAATTCAGGAAGGATTTCCTGGAGATGCGCTATTCATTCTCCATGGATCAATTTACCGATCTGATCGATCGGCTCTATCGTTTAATTTAGTAGGGGCGAAAAATCTTTCGCCCCTACAATATTGTAAGAACATGGGCGTGTCTCTGAATTCGAGAGTCTTTTCTGCCGCCGTTTTTCTGGGGTTTATCGTCTTTTCCATACTCACATTCCTTTCCCTGGAAACCTATCACTTTGCCCAAACCCCGGCCGACCCCCTTGCCCCCGTCAGGTCGTTTGTCGTCTTGCCCGGGGACTCCTTCCGGCGGACAGCCGAAAGGCTCCATCAAGAAAAAATCATCGAGAGTGCATGCAAGCTGCGCCTGTATGCTCGGATTAAAGGCTTGGATATACGGATTAAGGCCGGTGAATACGCCCTTTCGGCCGCCCAGGCGCCCGCAGCTATATTGGATGCCATGGCTGCCGGAAAAGTGGCTCTGTACCGGGTGACCGTTCCCGAAGGATATACTCTTTTCCAAATCGCCGATCTTCTTGCCCAGTTGGACATTTCGGATCGAGGAGATTTCATCAGGACCGCCACCGATTCGGAAACCGCCCGGCGCCTCGGCATCGAAGCCCCCACCCTCGAAGGATACCTTTTTCCGGATACCTATTATTTTTCCCGGCCTTCTTCCCCGGGATCGATCATTTCCACCATGGTGGGCGCTTTTCGCAAAGCTTTCAAGCCCCAATGGGAAGAAGCCGCAACCCAGGCGGGTTTCACTATCCACCAAATCGTCACCTTGGCCTCCATGATTGAAAAGGAAACCGGTGCCCCCTTCGAGCGGCCTTTAGTCGCTTCGGTCTTTCACAATCGACTCCAAAAGAAGATACGCCTGGAAAGCGATCCCACGGTGATTTATGGCATCAAGGACTTTGACGGAGACCTCACTCGAGAGCACCTTTCTCAGCGTACCCCTTACAATACTTATCGGATCTCCGGCCTCCCTCCCGGACCCATCGCCAACCCTGGAACCGATTCCCTTGAGGCGGCCGTTTATCCTGCAAAGACCCCTTTTTTATATTTTGTCTCTAAAAAAGATGGAACCCACCAATTCTCCGAAGACCTCCAGACCCACCTTTTGGCCGTAGAAATCTACCAGAAACAAAAGGAAATATTGCCATGACGCCTCGGCCTTCGGATAGGGTCTTAACCGGTCAGCGGTTGATGGTCGGGTTTGACGGGACTCACCTCGATGCGGACCTGAAGTATCTGATCCGCGATATCGGGGTTGCCGGCATTATTCTATTCAAAAAAAATATCCAGACCCCGGAGCAGATCCGGGAGCTGACCCGATCGGTCCAGGAATACGCCGCGTCCTGCGGAAAGGATCCCCTATTTATTGCGGTGGATCAAGAAGGAGGGGAGGTGGCCCGGCTGCGAGGCCCTTTTTTTACGGAATTTCCGGGAAATCCCCATATCCAAGATTCCGCCGACGCCCATCGATTTGCCGAGGTGACCGCCTCCGAACTTCGATCCATAGGGATCAACATGAACATGGCACCGGTGCTGGATGTGGTTCCGGATGGTATCCACAGCGTCATGGCGGGAAGGTCCTTCGGGAACGATCCGTTTCGGGTTTCTGAATTGGGGCAAGTGGTGATTTCCCTTTTCCAAAGAAATGGCGTCCTTTCGGTGGTAAAACATTTCCCGGGGATGGGCCGGGCCGTCAAGGATCCCCACATCGATCCCATTGATCTTAGGATCTCGCTTCCGGAAATGGAAGCCTGTGATCTTAAACCCTTCAAGGATGCCGTTGAAGCAGGAGTTTCGGGCATCATGCTCTCCCATCTCGTCTATTCCGGAATCGATCCCTACTGGCCGGCCAGCTTATCGGAGGTCATCGCAAAGGATCTATTGCAACATCGTATGGGATTTGCCGGGATCGTTCTTACCGACGACTTGGATATGGGAGCCATCGAGAGCCATTACCCTGTCGAGACTCTGGCCGAGCGGATTCTGGAAGCACAGATTGATATCGCCCTGGTTTGCCATCGGACCGAAAAAATAGAGGCTTTTTTTGAGTCTGTTTTAAAGGCCATCGGGAAATCGCCCCGGATTCGGCAGTCCGGAGTCGCCGCCTGTCGGAAAATCACAGAGGTCAAGCGCACCCTTTTAAATGCACCGATCTCCCAGTGACGCTTTTCCCTCTGACGGCCGGATTCGGGAATAGACGTCATCCTTCAGCCCGCAGGATTCACCCCGGCGTAAGCGGTGATACCCCACGTGGGCGATCATAACCGCGTTGTCTCCGCAAAGCGTTAAGGGTGGAATATGGAGGGAAATTCCCTTTTCCTCGGTGGTATCTTCCATCCGTTTTCTGAGCCGGGAGTTTGCGGCCACGCCGCCCACCAGCGCCAGGTGTCGGCATCCGGTCTCTTCCGTCGCCCGGATCGCTTTGGCGACCAGGACATCCACAACCGCTTCTTGAAAGGCCGCGGCAATTTGGGGCAGGGCATCCCGGTAATCGGGATGGGTTTGGATATGCCGGTTCACCGCCGTTTTGATTCCGCTGAAGCTGAAATCAAACGAGTACGGATCCAACAATGCCCTGGGAAAACGGATCGCAGCCGGATCCCCCCCCCGTGCGATGCGATCAATAGCCGGACCGCCGGGATACCCAAGGCCGAGCATCTTGGCCACCTTGTCAAAAGCTTCCCCTGCCGCGTCATCCCGGGTTTTCCCCATCAGAGTCCGGTGGAGCAAGCGGTTCACGCGGTAAAGGGCCGTGTGTCCTCCCGAGACCATAAGCGCAATGAAAGGAAACGATGGCGGGTTGGGGGCAAAGAAGGCGCTGTGGATGTGACCTTCGATGTGATCCACGCCGACATAGGGTAGACCCGATGCATAGGCAAGGGACTTGGCAAAGGAAAAACCGACCAGGAGGGACCCAACCAGGCCGGGCCCCTGGGTCACCGCCACGCCGTCGATCTCTTTGAGGGTTACCCCCGCTATTTGCATGGCCTTGCGCACCACGTCCACGATGGCCTCCATATGTTTTCGGGAAGCCAGTTCAGGGACCACGCCTCCAAAGGGATGATGTATCTCGATTTGTGAAGCCACCACCGATGACAGGATCCGATGACCGTCCTTTGTCACGGCGGCGGCGGTTTCATCGCACGAGGTCTCGATCCCCAGCACGATCATGAAAGGGTCTGCTCCCTTTCCTGAAGGTCATCCTCGGGACGATCCATCGGTCGGCTTTGTTGATTTATCTCCAGATGCACATCCTCCAGATGCACGGAAAAACGCCTCAAGAAAAGGGCGTTCGCCACGCAAAAGCGCTTGACCGCCTCTATCCGGGACGGATCGGCTTCGGTGAAAGAAATGAGCAGCCCCCCCACGGGGTGCTTCTTGAGAATGGTCAACAAATCATCGAATGATCCCAGGATAGGATATCCGTTCAGCTTCCTGCCGACTTTCAGGGGGTCGTCATCGATGAACCCGATCGGCTTGATGCCAAGGCTGGGGTTGTTGAGGATCTCACGCAACAGGATCTCGCCGCCGCGTCCTGCCCCGTAAATGATCACCATATCCCCGGCCAGAGCCTTTCGCCTCACCGTATCCATAAAAAGGCGGAAGGATCCCCGGGTCCCCAGCAGCAATCCCGTTGTTAAAAACCAGTCGATGACAAAAATCCCCTTGGAAAAATCTTCAAACCGATAAATAAACGTGACCACCGTGACGGACAGCACGGTCCCTGCGGCGGTGGCCTTGAGATAGGTAAAAACATCGTTTGCGCTCATATAGCGCCAGATGCCCCGGTAGATGCCGACGGCAAAAAAGGCTAAAAACTTGCAGGCAATGACTGTCGGAAGAGATCGGAGAAATACCTTGAAATAGACGCCGAACGCATCATCGTCGAACCTGAGCCTGTAAGAAACGTAATAAGCGAAAGCGATCAGCCCAAAATCCAGGATCACCAAAAGAATCTGTCGCTTGTAAGTCAATTCCACCAGGATGGGTGTGTATACCCGCCCCCGAAGGAGAGAAAACTCCTTTTCGGGATAGACTCGAATCTGGGCAAGATAAATCCCCATGAGAAGAACGGACAAAGCCACCGGGATGATGACCCCGGGGGAGGTGAGCGTATCGCTTCGGTCCACAAAAATTGCGGAGAGGCCGGATACTGCGCCGATACCGTAAAGAAACATGACCGCCCCTCGTTCGGAAAACCCCATGAGTACCAGCCGATGGGAGGTGTGATCCCGCCCCCCTATGGATGCCTTCCTCCCGCTTAAGAGACGAATCAGGGTCACCAAAGTGGTATCCAAAATCGGAACCATGAGAACCATCACCGGAACTGCGTAGGCCGAGATTCGGTTCCCGGTACCATTTTGGGTGTAAAGCATGGCCAGCATGGAGAGGGAAAAGCCGATGGAGAGACTTCCGTTGTCGCCCATGAATATGGATGCCGGTTTGAAATTATACACCAAAAAAGCAGCCATGGATCCGGCAAGAATCAAGGCGATGAGAAAAAGGCTGTCGGAGTGATTAAAAAACAGGACCGCAAATGTCAAGGTCGCTACCAGGCCAACCCCGGCACAAAGACCGTCCATGTTATCCAACAGGTTGAAAGCATTAGTGATCCCCACAATCCACACAATGGTCACCATCGTGTCGAGAGTCATAGAGACGAACCAATGGAGCCGAAATCCTAAAAAGGCGATGAAGGAGGCTACCACGATCTGACCCACTAGCTTGGTGTGGGGTTTGATCTTGATGAAATCGTCCACAAGGCCCAGCAAAAAGAGCGCGGTGATGCCGAGCCACACCACGGCCGCCGGGGAAGCAGGGAGCTTGATGACGGCGGACCGGTCCATATGAGAAACGACGGTGGAAAAATCGGAGATAAAAAACAAGGGGATCGCTATCCCGGCATAGATGGCTATTCCTCCAAGCAGGGCGGTGGGCTTCTTATGCCACCGCTCCTCGGAGGGTTGGGCCAGCCAGCCTTTCACAAGGGCCGCCCACCGGATGAGAGGGGTCAGCACAAGGCAGATGAAAAAGGAAGCCCCGAATAAAACGTACTCCATAATTATTGCCGCCTGATCGTTATAGGTGCCGGTGGACGTGCGCCAATCGGCGATGGCTTCGTAAAAAGTCCATCCGCTGCGTTGCGCTGCATCCCCTGCCCGGTTGAATGCCGCTTTGCGGCCCTGCTTCGCAGGATTCAACCGGGTAAATCATTGCGGCGTACCCATTAGTACGCCTCATTCCTCAGGATTTGCGCGCCTTGCATCTGAAGCTTTTTACTTGGCCATCCCAATTTTGAGTTTTAATGATTTCATTAATCGGCAGGTCACGCTAAAAAAACAGGGCCGGATCAGGACACCCGACCGGTGCCGCCCGAACCGATCCCTCAGGTCTTGCACGGGGCTTTTCCCTGCTGACCCTTTTCGAGCCATTTCAGCAGAGCCAAAAAGGGGGCTGCCATCCGTCGGACAAAAGACGGCTTGTCTTTGGACGGGGCCTTTCCTTTTTTCTTACCGCCTTTTGAAGCGACTACTTCCATTGGATCCTCGACCCGTCGGCCGGACGCTTGACGATTTCGCCGATGACAAACGCTTTTTCATCCAAACCGTTGAGGCGCTCCAAGGCGTCCTTGACGGCTTCTTCCGGAACAACGGCCACCATGCCGATACCGTTGTTGAAGGTCCGCAACATCTCCTCATCGGACACCTTCCCGGCCTCTTTCAAAAAGGAAAAGACCGGCGGCACCTCCCAGCTGTCCTTATAAAAGAGAGCACCGCATGCTTCCGGAAGGATGCGGGGGACATTTCCCGTAATCCCGCCGCCGGTAATGTGGGCGAGACCTCGGATAGGGCGATCCTTGATAAGGGACTGCAGTGTTTTAACGTAAATCCGGGTCGGCGTCAAAAGCGCTTCGCCGAGCCGCTGGTCCAGCTTTGAAACAAAATCCCGGACATCAAGCTTTAAGATCTCGAAACATATCTTTCGAACCAGTGAAAACCCGTTGGAATGAAGACCGCTGGAGGCAATCCCGACCAGCCTGTCGCCTACCGAGATATCGCTTCCGTCGATGACCTTCTCATTGTCTACGATGCCCACTACGAATCCGGCCAAGTCATATTCATCGGGGTGGTAAAAGCCCGGCATCTCCGCGGTCTCTCCCCCGATCAGGACGCACTGTGCTTCTTGACAGCCGCTGACAATCCCTTTCAAGATATCGGTTGCGATCTGAGGCTTGAGCGATCCCATGGCCATATAATCCAGAAAAAACAGCGGCTTGGCTCCATGAACGGCGATATCGTTGACGCACATGGCCACCAGGTCAATCCCCACGGTGTCATGGGTTTGGGTCATGAAGGCGATTTTCAGTTTTGTCCCCACGCCGTCGGTAGAACTTACCAGGACCGGGTTGGAAATGTTCTGAAGGTTGAGGGAGTATAAACCCCCGAATCCGCCGATGCCGCCGATCACTCGGGAATTGAATGTGCTCTTGGCCATTTCCTTGATCCGGTCCACAAAACGGTTGGCCTTTTCGATGTCAACACCGGCATCTGCATAGGTCCATGCTTTGGTCATCCTTCTCCCGGGACCCCCTTTTAACATGAAATGTGACTCTTTAAATACCAAGAAAAATATCTTCAAAGTCTTTGCAAGTCAAAAGAATTTTTTGACAAATATATTTCGATACCATATGAGGTAATTTCAAAAGTCCTGAATTTCCGCGAGAATATTTTAAATATCTCGGAAAAAAGATGAATATAATATTGATATAATTAAGAAAGTGCTCTATTATCTTCTTGATTTTCCCAGACCAAGAA
>Ga0210056_1003357_pt1 | contig 13036 bp, 12 predicted proteins | sample CryGeyCG2014_080_2_FD_183965 | JGI IMG/M metagenome (GOLD analysis project Ga0210056, IMG submission 183965) | Groundwater microbial communities from aquifer - Crystal Geyser CG07_land_8/20/14_0.80 (SPAdes) (version 2) | ecosystem: Environmental > Aquatic > Deep subsurface > Groundwater | place... | reverse complement strand
AGATATGTTCGAAAATCTTGTTCTCATAATCGGCAAATCAGGTTCAAAGTTCCGGGGTTCACGGTTCAACGGTTTAAGATAATTATTAAGCATTTCACTCAAACCTCTGAACCCTGAACCCTGAACCCTGAACCCTGAATAGTTACATTTCCTTTATAGCTTTATAGCTGTTTCATAAGTATCCTGAACTTTGCCCTGGTCAGCCCCAGCAGCTTTGCCGCCGCTGTCTGGTTGTTATTCGTCATAGCGAGAGACTGTCTTATAAAATCCCTTTCAACCTCTTCCAGCGCTATACCTTGGGGTAGAAGTCGGAAATCACTGCATTCCGCGCCGAAGGGCGATGCGGATCTGAGAAAAGACAGCGTATCCACTGTTATGCACCCGCTTCTCCCCGCCAGGATCACGGCCCTTTCTATAACATTTGCCAGTTCCCGCACATTTCCCGGCCACGTGTATCCGGTGAGCAGTCTTGCCGCGCCGTCGGTAAGCGTTACGTCCCACCCCGCCGCCATGCGCCCGAGAAAATGTTTCGCGAGGAGGATCACGTCATCCATACGCTCCCTCAGCGGAGGAGGCTCAATGGGAAAGCCGTTGATGCGGAAGTACAGGTCCTGACGAAAATCGCGCCTATTCACAAGTTCTCCAAGATACTGATTCGTCGCGCAGATGACTCTGACATCCACCGGTATTTCCTCGTTTCCGCCTACCCTCTGGACCTTCTTCTCCTGAAGCGCCCTCAGGAGCTTCGCCTGCGCCTCCAGCGAAAGATCGCCTATCTCGTCGAGAAAAACGGTTCCGCCGTTCGCGTATTCAAACTTGCCCTGGTTTCTCCTGATCGCTCCGGTAAAGGCGCCTTTTTCGTGTCCGAAAAGCTCGGCCTCCACAAGATTCGGCGAGATCGCCGCGCAGTTCACCGGAACAAACCGCTTATTCCTGCGCGGGCTGGCTTTGTGTATATACCTGGCGAGAAGTTCTTTCCCGGTCCCGGATTCCCCGGTGATAAGCACAGCCGTGTCACCCTCAGCCACCCTCGTGGCGAGATCCATGACCTCGGACATTTTCCCGGAACCGTACACGATTTCTTCCGAACCGGTCGTTTGCTGAAGTTCCCTCTTCAGGTCCCTGTTTTCAGCCATTATGCGCGAAAGGTTCAGCGTGCGCTCCACGGTCAGCAGTATGCGCTTTTCCTCGAACGGCTTCGTGATGTAGTCAGCCGCTCCGGCCCGCATGGCATCTACTGCCGATTCCACCGTGGCGAAGGCAGTAATGAATACCACCGGACAGGGAGCGTCCATTTGCATTATTTTTCTCAGGAGGGTCTCGCCGTCCATGCGCGGCATCTTCACGTCGGTTATCACCATATCGTAGGGGGCCTTCCCAATCATCTCCAGAGCCTCTATACCGTCCCCGGCCTGATCTGCAAGATACCCCCTCCTCTCCAGCATGATGGACAGGAGGTGTCTCATCTTTTCTTCGTCATCCACAACCAGTATACGAACCATACTATTTTTCGCCGGCTTTCCAAACAAATCGTAACTACTCAGGGGTCAGAGATCAGGAATCAGGGGTGGCTTGCGTTCTTCATATTTCATTAGTCTAACCTTGAACCGTGAACCCTGGAACTTTGAACCTGAATAGTTACTCCTATTTTTCATTCACTGGCAGGCTTACCCGGAACAGCGCCCCGCCTTCTTCTTTATTTTTCGCGCTGATAGCGCCACCATGAGTCCGCAGCACCTGAGCGGCATACGCAAGCCCCAGACCAGTGCCCTTCGACCGTGTTGTAAAAAAAGGCTCAAAGATCTTCTCCATATTTTCGGGTTCAATCCCCTCCCCCTGGTCTTCCACGTCTATGTACAGCGCCTCCCCCGCGCGCGATACGCTGATACTTACGGCGCCCATGTTGTCATTCGCCTCAAAGGAGTTTTTCAGGATATTGTCAAACACCCGCACAATCAGGTCGGGGTCCGCGTGTACGTGGCAGGGTTCGGGAAGAAACATCGTTCTTATTCTAACGGGCAGTTTCGCTTTTTGCATCTCAACCCTCGCGACGATTTCCCCTATCAGGGAATTTATCTCAACCCTGCGGAGCATCGGCTGGACAGGACGAGCGAACGCCAGAAAATCCTCAATCAGCCGGTTAAGACGCCGTATCTCGTCCTCCATATAGCCAACCATGGTATTCTCAGACGTGATAGACATATCTTCCTTCAGTATATCCAGGGAACTCTTAATAATGCTCAAGGGGTTTTTTACCTCATGGGCTATCATCATGGAAAACTTGCCCATCTCCGCCAGGTTCTTCTGCTGAATCATCTTCTGATAGGCATCCTCGAGAGCATTAGCGCTCCGCTCCAGAGAGTCCAGCATGGAATTGAAAGCCAGCGCAAGTTTTCTCGTTTCCGGGAGACTACCCGGCTGCACCCGTATATCACGGTTGCCCTTTTCGATGTCGCGCGCCGCCTGGGCGAGCTGCTTCAGGGGAGCTACGAGGGAGTGGGAAAGAAAATAAAAGATTACCGCCGCCAGCAACCCAAGCCCGGAGGAAAGCCATATAAAACGGTTTCTCATCTTTATCAGAAGTTGCTCTATACCAACGGTGCTGTATACAATCCGCACCCTACCTATCGGGAGGTCGCCATCACCCGCATCATCGTTCCACTGAAAAGCCTCGCTTACTTCCTGGGATCTGCTGAGCAAAACAGGAACATCTATCACGGAAAAGGGCCTTGCCATCTTTTTTGATATGGAGGCAAGCTCCCCGCCCGACCTGTCAAACACTGTAACACTCACCACATCCTTTTCCGACAGGAGGTTGGTTGCCAGTCTCTGCAACATGGGTTTATCATCAATCAATATACCTAACTCCGCATTGAGCGCAAGATATTTTGCGAGGAACGATATGCGCTCCTCAAATCTTGTCTGCACAAACTGGCGTGTAAAATTCATGCCCATATAGGCCAAAGCAAAAGTGGTACCCCCTATGATGGCAAAGACGCCAATAAGAAGCCTTGCATGTATACCCGGATTTCTCATGGCCCGACCTCGATGGGAAACTTGTAGTCTTCAACAACCTTTATTCCCAGTTTCTTCACGACCCTTGTATTTATCCATACATGGAAGAAGGGGGTTGTCTTTCCGCACTCCTTGCCTGACAGCAACTTGAGCGCCTCCCTCGCACATTGTTTTCCCAGTTCTTCATAATTGAAAACAAAGGCAAGAGCGGCCCCGCTCTCATAAAAAAAGCGGTTATAGCCGATAACCGGCGCCGCTTTGAACAGTGATTCCTTTATGACATACTTGATGATGCTCTCCGATATGACGGTGAGGTCGGGAATAAGCCAGAGAGCGTCCACATCCCCCCAGTGATCTTTAAGCACGCCAGGGATCTCTTTCTTCGATGATACTTCAAGTGGAATAATCTTTATTCCCCGGGCGGAAGCGAGGGCTGCCGCTTCTTTGAAGAAATCAGAGTTATAACGGGGATCATAGAGAAGACCCACGCGCCACACCCCCGGAAGGCCGCGTTCGATCATTTCAAGCTGTTTTTGCGCTGGTATGTTCAAAGATATTCCGCAGGGGGTGTGTGCCGTGCCAAGCACTTTTTCCGGATCCAGCACTACGGAATACAGCTTTGCGGAACTTTTCGACACTTCATCTGTCCAGACAAAACGTGTTGCTTCCGGACCGACGGAGATAAAAAGCCTGAATTTTCCCTCCGTAAGTTCTCCGGAGAGGGCGGCCCGGTCTTTTCCAGGGAATCTATCCAGGTAGAATACCTTCAGTTCCCTGCCTGGAGACTCCGCGAAGACCGCGCCCATACTTTCCACGGCCTCGGCGTAAGGCCTGATATTTCGTGAAACCAGCGCCGCTGCCTTCGCTGGGCGGAGATCCACGGTCTGAGCGGAACCCGTCCACAAGAATACCAGGCATACAGCCGCTGCCAGCAGCCTGGAGGTAATATGCATTTTCTCACCGGCACGAAGTTTCTCGAAATGTATCATCTTCAAAGGGGTCAGGGGTCGGGGGTCAGGAGTCAGAATGAAACATTCATGTCGCATGGCGACAAAGAACAATGAAAATCCCCCCTTTGGAAAAGGGGGGCTGGGGGGATTTTCAGGTGAAAGAAATGTTCCCTCCTCCTGCTCGTTTTGTTCGTGACTAAAGGCATAGGGTCAACCAATCCCTATTCTGACCCCTGACCTCTGACCCCTGACCCCTATTTGTTGTTCTTCTTGCTCCCCCTATTTTCAATCTTCTCTTTCACCTTTGAAATCTTTTTCTTGAACTCTTCTGTCACCGCATCAACATCTTCGAGATTAATTATCACGCGCGGCGTTATCATGACGATCATTTCTGTTTTTGATTTACCCTTTATATCCTTCCCGAAAAAGTAACGCAGGAGAGGGATGCGACTCAGCCAGGGCACTCCCGCCATGGAATCGGATTCCGTTTCCTTGATGAGCCCTCCTATGACAAGCGTCTGGCCATGTTTGACGGTGAGGGTTGTGTTTATGGACCGCTTGTAAAATGAGGGGTAAGACTTTCCCGCCACAGAAACATTTGCACTCTGCTCGCTCACCTCCTGGCTGATATCCATGGTCACCAGCCCCCCCTCGTTTATGTGGGGAATGACTGTCAGGATCACGCCGGTGTCCCTGTACTGGATGTTTGTTTCCAGTATGTTGTTTGAGTTTGTTGTAACAGAGGTGTAAGAAGTACTGGCCACCGGAATCTCGGTCGAAATGGCTATCTTTGCCTCCTTGTTGTCGGAGGCAAGCACATGGGGCGAGGAAAGTATGTTCACCCTCTTGTCCTGCTCCAGCGCCGACAGGGTAGCCTGCCATCGTTCAGTCAGTCCTATGGCATAATTGAGACCGGCGGCCCCTATCGTGGCGCTCAGAGATCCCGTTTCCGTCCACGGCTCTTTCTTGAACGTCCATTCGATGCCCATCTCTAAATCCCTTCCAAGGGTGATTTCGGCCACGGTGGCCTCGATCAGGACCTGCCGTGGCAGCACATCAAGACGTTCAAGTATGCCGGAAACTATTTTGTAGTCTCTGGGGGTGGCCTCGATAATCAGAGAGTTCCTCACCTCGTCCGGCGTTATTTTTATCTCGCCCGTTGCGGAACTGGAAACGTTGCCGGACGTTTCCCCTTGAACGGCCTCTTTCTGTTCCGCCTTCTCCGGCTCTTTTTTACCGGAACCGATGGCAAGGGGATTCGGGTGCACAAAACCCTTGGATGTAGCTTTATCCTTGGGTGTGGCTTTACTGACCTTCCCTCCCTTACCGAAGATCGTGTTCAACAGACTGCCAAGCTGAGCAGCCTCTCCATTCTTGACCGAATACACATGGATGCGCGGTTCTACGTCTTCGCTGGGAACATCCAGTCGGCTGACAAAGGCATCAAGCATTTCGGCGTGATGACCGATGGCAAGGATGGCGTTGAGGCGACTTATAGCGATCAGGCTTATTTTGTCACTACCGCTGGTCGGATACGAAGAAGCTATCTCTTTGAGGGTCTTGGCCGCATCCTCGGCGTCTATGTTTTTAAAGAAGTAAAATCTATGGTTTACCTTTTCAAGGAGATTGACGTCGAAGGTATCCGCCAGTTTCAGGACTTTCAAGATATTGATGCCCTTATCGACAACCAGCAGTGTATTGGAACCGGCATCAGCAATGATCGCCCCCTCATTGGAAACGAAAGGGGTCAGGAGCTTTGTCATTTCCTGGGCAGCGATGAACTTTAGGGGAATTACCTGTATAATGACCCTCTCGGCCGGGGGGATATCATCCATATCGCGCCCCGAATGCAGGGCTATCGGCATGCGCGAGACATTCTTCGCGCTGATGATTTTGTGTACAGCCCCCTCCCTGACAGTCGCGAGGCCGTTGGCTTCCAATATCTGGTGGAAGACAGGAAAGAGATCTTTTTTGTCCAGGGCCCTCGTCGTGTGAATCGTTACTTTTCCCCTGACATCGGGATCAATGATATAATTGATGCGCAAAAGTTCGGATATGGTTCTGATCACCTCGTAGATGTCGGCGTCATCAAAATTGAAGATAATTCCCCCCTTCCCTTCGGGGATCTTCTCGATAGTCTTTTTCAGGGCTTCAGTCGGGGAGGGGACACTCTCCGGAGGCGTTGCCGGTTTATCTGAAACTTTACCCTCAGGGACCGGTGTTGTAACTGGTGGCTTCTGGGCCGATACCGGCGGTGCAGCGGGTCCACTTTCAGTCGGGGGGGGGACACTCTCCGGAGGCGTTGCCGTCTTGCCTGAAACCTTGCTCTCAGGCGGTGATGGGGAAGGAGCCTCATGGGCTGGGACCGCAGGTGCCACGGGAACGCTTTCGGCCTTCTTTATCCGGCGCTTTATGTAACCGAATGGAGTATTGACAATTTCGAATTCGCCGGTATCATCCACAAAGCTTGGCTTCTCCAGTTCCTTTTCAGCCTTAACGGTCTTAACGTCACCTGAACCGTCGGCCTTCACACCGTCGTCTTCGATACGGTGCGCCTCTCCAGCGTACCCCGAAAAGGCCAGCGCAACGAAAAAAACTACACAAAAGATAATCAATTTGTCTGTAATTTTAGTCATAATGCCTATTTCTTCTTTCGTTTGATTTTGCCGAAAGGTGTGTTGATGATTTCGTACTCACCTTCCTCCGGAGGCGCGGCAATTTTACTTTCTGGTTTCGCCGCGGGCGCGGCAATTTCAGTTCCTGGCTTCGCCGCGGGCGCGGGCGGCTTTTCGATAGCCCCCGGTTGTGTCATGACAACCGCCGGTTTTTCCTGTTGCCGTGCGACCGCCCTTTTCCTGATTTTTTCCTTGTCATACAGGAGGACTTTGTACGTCTTTGTTCCCTTCCGCAGGGTAATGTTCTCTTTTTTTATGCTGGAAACAACTATATTAGAGCCCCCTATGCTGTTCCCCTTTTTCACCCACAGGAAAGGCCTTTGGGGGAATTTCGGCTCGGGATTACTGATAAGGGCGGCGCTGTATTTGTCCGTCATAACGACACCGTACAGAACGATCTTTCTCCTGATATCTTCCTCTGTCTGCTCCGCATCCTTTTCCGTTTCCACGAATTCCGTCCTGTTCGGGCTGAAGAGGTTCTTGTTCGTTACCACCTCATAGGCCACCTCCGGGGGCATTTTTTCCCTTGTGACTTTCTTTATATCCCCATTTTTCGTTTTTTGGGCCGCCGCCTGCGTTATTTTTACCCCGCCTCCCCTCTCCGACCACACATCTATACTCTTTGGCACGAAGAAGGCAACGCAAACCGCCAGGATTATATTGACAAACCCTGTTATTGAAAAAACATTAAGTATCGATCTCATCTACTTCTCCGACTCTTTCATGAAACCGTTAACGGTCATATTCACCCTGAGCTGTCCCCTGCCTTTTCCGAGCGGAGCATCAATCGTTATCTCATGTACCGTAAGGCGCTTGTCGGATGTCTCGATGCGGTACAGGATCTCTTTCAACTGCCTTGTCGTCAGGACGATTGAGAACGTTACCGGAATGCTCAGGTATTTTGCGCCCTCCTGCTTCGTGGCCTTCAAGACACGCACCGATTGCATCTCCATACCACTTTTCTGCGTAATGGTATTCAGGATATTCTGCATGTCAACTGCTGCAATGGATGGGGTCCTTCCCGTCAAAAGTCCAGACTCTCCCTGTTCCAGAGCGCTGGTGAGGGCGACAAGACGTGTCTTTAACTCCTTCCCCTCCTCAATGGACCGCTGATATCTTGCAAGCTGCTTCTCCTTCGCCGCGATTTGAGCGCTTCCGTCGAAGATTCCATAGAAAAAGGGAAGCGTTTTGTATACAAGACCGAGAAAGAGCAGAATCGCCCCGCCGATCAGGATATATTTTCTTTCTCTGGTAAGCGAAAAGCTTATCATGGTCTGTCCCGCTTTATCTTTAGCCCGATACGGAATCTCTCTTTCCCGTCCCTGGTTTTCATGATGGCGGACAGAAAAGCTACATCACCGAAAATAGGAGATTCTTCCAGAGGCGTTATAAGTTTCGACGCCGACTGTGCGTACCCTTCTATATTAACATCGCTGCCCGAAATAGAAAAACGGTTGACCCACGTGCTCTGGGGGATTATGTTGCTGAGATCTCTCAGGACATTAAGGACCGGTACGCTACTCCCGCCAAGATTGTTCAGAGAATCTATCTGCTTTTCCAACTTACCACACCGCATACGCATTTTCTCCACATCGGCAACCTTCACTCTCAACTGCTCGATCTGTGCATTCAGGCGTTTCAGATCAAGCTGCTCCCGCACGATCATACCCCCTCCCCAGGAGAGGAGTGACAGAACCAGCAGCCCCCCCAGGAGCAGCATGGTGTAATATCCTGTCTTGCCGGGTTTTTTCCGCAACCCGACGGGAAGCAGGTTAATGTCCATCGGTATCTTTTGTATCGCTTTCAGGGCACAGCCGTACGCGGGCATCAATTCATGCGATGGTATCCGCCCGTCAGAAAGATCCGGGCGGCGAATTTCAAACATATCTTCTCCACCAGGGCAGGTGAAGAGACTATCATCAAAGCGGGGGCCGAAGAACACCACAGGCAGTTTATCCTTTCCCTCGTCCAGTTTTTTGGCGAGCAGTTCCAGTTCACACTGCATAACGGCGGAAAGGTCACTCCCGTCCTGTGCCACTTCCACTTGATGCGAATACCACAACAGGTTATCCCTGAACAGATCAACCTCCATAAGGCCCCCCGCCATGTATAAAACGACCGAAGATGCCCCAGGCGCGAACGTGCCGCTATGGGAAAAGTAGCTGGCCAACGCCGTTGAGCTAATCTCCATCCCCGAAATACGCGTTTCGAGACCCTCACACAGGCCGGTATATGGACCGACGGCATCCCTTTCTGCCGCCACCAGAAACAGCTTCATGGTACCCGCTTTCCTGTCCTCCGAGATTATCTGGCAATCAAAGTGGACGTCATCCGCCGAAAGGGGGGTGTATTTTTCCATCTCATACCCGAGGGACTCGCGGAGGTTTTCCTTCACCGCCAGGGGAAGCTCAACGTACCTGAGTACAGCCAGGTTCCTCGGTATCGAGAGATAGATGTCTGTGGAAAGAATGTGGTTTCTCTCCAGGAATGTCCGGATCATATTTCTTGCCACCGTCATTCTTTCCTCCAGAGTTTTTTCAGCAGGCAACTGATACACAGCTTGCGCCTCCAGTTTTACCTTTCTGAATGACGCCTTGAGATACACCACTGAAAGAAACTCTGTTTCGATACTAACACCAAGGCCTGTCTGAAAAAGCACCGCCAACCTCCTCTGTTTTTCTGTAATTACTCAGGTGTATAGGCTGAAGACTGAAGACTGAAGGCTGAAGGGCAATAATCATCATTCATGACACAACACCCTGTCAAGGTATCCAAACGATTTTGGCTTTGTGTGGCGGCATAAGTTTTTCCCTTCAGTCTATCCACCTTCAGCCTTTATGCCTGAGTAGTTACAAATTCCGGCGCCCGGAGCATCATCGAGCCACCGGATGATCCTGTATCCCTTTTTGGCCTTTGCGTCAATCTTAACAAGGGCCTCTACCCGCCGCCGCGTCTTTCCATCTCCTGTTATCCCCACAGATGTAATGGTATAATAGGGAAGCATTTGAATCGTGAGATACGATTTTACGGAGTCATACACTTCGGCGCCAACAATCTCAAAGATTTCGGATACCGACTTAAAATCACGCGCCTTTCTGTAATCGCCAATTTCCCGGGCCAGGTCTTCCGTCATACCGGGAAGGGCAATGAGCATATCGTGGGTAGCGGCGTTTATGTTCACCTTGAGGGTTTCTGTCACCTTACTACCTCGCAGCGTCCGGTCACCTTTGTACACCGTCACCATATTCTCCAGTCCACCGTAAAAGAGCTTGGGAGTCATCCCCCTTACCAGGAGAAGTTCCCCGACAGACATGAAGTCACCGTCTCTGCATTCGTATGGTCCAGGAAGTGAACGGTAATAATCATTTTCCGCGCCGTTGACGCGGTGTAATTGATCCGTATCGCGCCAGTCAAGGATGGAGTCCACAATCACGTCCCTGTCTTTATCCTCAAGCCCGAAACCGGACAGCATCATCCGCAGCAGATGTTCGTCGGCTGTGTTCAGGTTGATTTTCCCGCTTTCGTTCGCCACGCGCACCTTGAATTGCCCCCCACCGAACGGCACAGCAGGGATATCCGTGTTGATTCTCAATCTTTCCTCTACTTTCTCTTCGTCACTTTCAGGTGCATTCATCTTCTGGGGTATCTTCTCATTTCTCATGATCTCGACAATCGCCCTGTTCAACCCGGCCTCAGCTATGTAATAGGCCTCCGTTTCCTCCTTGAAATTGCGGGTGATGTTCACTTCCGTTCTCATGGTATAGCAGAATTCGCCGACTATCACGGTAAGGAGGGCCAGCACCCACAGCACCAGAAATAGCGCTATTCCTCTTTCATCGCCGATAAAATGCCGCATTTTCTCCTGCCGTCAACCCCCATCAGTCGCTATCCGGGCTATCACGCAAATAGATGGGCCATCATTTCCCCTTGTCAGAGTCAGCCTCACGGCAATGGGAAATCCAGGGTCATTTTCAGGATCCCAGGTGTCCTGCCATTGCTGAGTCTCCTCACCCATATCCTTTTTTTTAAGATACTTAAACGCTACATCAGCGCCCCTGAGTAGTTCTATGAACAGATCATCGGAATTATCCATATCAGCATCTTTACCCATCAGCACGACATTTCTCTCGCTAAGGCTCAGGAATTTGCCGCCATCTTCCGCTTCTTCCACCCGATATTTCACATACACCATGCCGAACTTGTTACCTGGCACCAGGTGAACATTAGACACAAATTTCAGGGATTTACTGTCGCCCTTCAGGGCAAGGGCCTTGTCCCCCTTCACCGTATCGACGGGTATGGACGCAAGTTGACTTTTCATCAAATCCAGGACGATTCTCTCTCTCTGTTGTCCATCTATATTCCTCTCTCCCTTTTCCCATGCCCTGATCCCTATGTGGAAAGCGCCAAACACAAGTAGGGTGATCAGTGACAGAATAGTCAATGAGATCAACAGCTCCAGCAGTGTAAAACCCCTGTTGTCGCTACATGTCATGTTATGCTCCGCGTAACTATTCAGGGTTCAGGGTTCAAGGTTCAAGGTTCAGGGTTCAGGGGTCAGGGGTTCGAGCGAATTAATAATTATCTTAAACCGTTGAACCGTGAACCCTGGAACTTTGAACCTGAGTAGTTATCTTTTCGGAAACCTTCAGCGTATTAATCTTAAGATGTTTTTCGTGACCCCCCGCACCCCACGAGACCTCAACGGCTATAGTGAAGGTATCAAAGGGAAGCCGCGCGGCCTCTTCTTCTCTCTGTTCCACACGAACTATGTCCGCCTTCCACTTGAAACCGTCCCCAAACTCGCCCTCCGTAATCCCCTCTTCCATAGCATTCAATAGGAGAATCTCTTCCATTTTTTCTCTTGCGTGGAAGACACCCCGTGTATACTCATCCGACAGTTTCCCTGACTTGAGGCCCCCCGAAAAAAGCTGGAGGATCACCACGAAGCAGATGGCCAGTACGGATATCGCAACGAGGACTTCTATAAGAGTGAATCCCCCGCAGCGATAATTCCCCTGTCGCTCCGTGGTGGTGGGCTCCGGGGGACCACACACCTGAATTCCCGGAGACACGGTCTCATTCATCTTCTCCGCGCGCCACCTTCACCGCTCCCGTAATAATATCCACGTGCAAGGTGTACCGCTTGCCGCGCTCATTGGCCAGGACTATCTCTCCCCCATCGGAACCCCCGCTCGGATAAAATACGATCCGGAAAATCCCGGCTTCAATCTCTTCATCCCTCGTATCTTTATCCCCCGCCGGCGCCCTCTCAAAGGAAACCCTCTCGGGCAAATCATATATCTTTTCCTGTATACCCGCAGATTCTCTTCCAACTCCCGCGCCATCTTCGTCTTTCTCACCGGCGCCTTCATTGGAGGACATTATCGTCAGACGGTTATGTTTGAGATCAAAGACCGCTGTATAGTGTATTTTCTGCGATATCGCCTGGCTTCTGGCGTATCTCAGAGAGGCTGCCACCTTTCCGGATGCGGCTCTCACGTCCAGGCTGCCCATTCCCCCAACCAGGCGGGGCACCACAAGAGCGGAGGCGATACCGATTATTATCAGGACAACTATGAGCTCCAGAAGAGTAAATCCACAGTCTAACCTTGAACCGTGAACCCCGGAACTTTGAACCTGAATAGTTATCATTTTTCTATATCTTTCCAACTCGCAATGTCCGTGTCCTCTCCCTCGCCACCGGTGTTTTTATCGGCTCCCAGCGAAATGATGTCATATTCGCCATGTTCCCCGGGATAGACATAGACATAAGGAGTCCCCCACGGATCGAGAGGAATCTCCTTCGCGAGATACGGCCCGTCCCAGTTTTCGGAATCGTCCGCGTCCGGCTTTTTCCTCAACGCCTGAAGGCCCTCCTCCCCGGTCGGATACCTGCCCATATCAAGCCGGTACGCATCCAGGGACGTTTCAAAAAGGGCTATCTGAGATTTGGCGGCCTTCTGTTTCGATTTGCCCACCTTTCCAAACATCCTCGGCCCCACCAGCGCGGCAAGGATCCCCAGGATCACCATCACGATCAAGACCTCGATGAGCGTAAATCCCTTTTCCTTTTTTTTCACCCCTAAAGCACTCCTTTCAAAAAGGCATTTCATTTATGCTGAATATCGCCATCAGCATGGATATAACTATGAAACCCACTATCAATCCCATTGCCAGGATCATGGCCGGCTCCAGCAGGCTGATAAATTTCCTGACCATATTCCTGACCATCTTCTCGTAGTTTTCGGCTACCCGAAGCAGCATCTCGTCCAGTTTTCCTGTCTCCTCACCCACCGTTATTATCTGTATCGCAAGGGAGGGGAATACGCCCATATCACCGAGCGGTTTTGACAGCCGCTCTCCCTCCTTGACCCTGTTATAGACATTCGTCAT
>Ga0210056_1003356_pt1 | contig 13039 bp, 10 predicted proteins | sample CryGeyCG2014_080_2_FD_183965 | JGI IMG/M metagenome (GOLD analysis project Ga0210056, IMG submission 183965) | Groundwater microbial communities from aquifer - Crystal Geyser CG07_land_8/20/14_0.80 (SPAdes) (version 2) | ecosystem: Environmental > Aquatic > Deep subsurface > Groundwater | place... | reverse complement strand
TTCCTCTGACTCTTTTTTCTTTCCTTTATCAGTTTGGGCAAAAACTAAACTACCACCTACCAAACCAACAATTATAAAGAAAATAAATATTCTTTGTAATTGATTTGACATATTTACAAATTTTTTGACCTTTAGGCTTTTTACCTTAGTCATCTTATTCTCCTTTGATTACTGCTAATGGAATTAATTTTGCCACTTTTTTTGACAAACCAGCCTGATGAACAACTTCTACCACATTTTCAATATCTTTGTAAGCTATTGGTGCCTCTTCGGCGATTCCTCTTAATGACCAGCATTTAACAATAATTCCTTTTGATTCTAATTTATTTACCACTTCTTGTCCAGAAACCCGCCTCATTGCTTCATGGCGCGACATAGTACGTCCGCTTCCATGGCAGGTGGAGAAGAAAGCTTCTTCTCCTTCTTTGGTCCCAACCAATACATAAGAAGCAGTACCCATAGACCCGGGAATTAATATGCATTGTCCGATGTTCCTGTGCTTTTCGGGAATTTCGGGATGCTCTGGCGGAAAAGCTCTGGTTGCTCCTTTCCGATGAACTATTACTTCAGTTTCCTTACCATCAATTTTATATTTTTCTTTTTTAATAATGTTGTGGGCTACATCATATAATAATTCGAGTTTTTCTTTTTCTCCCAGAACCTGCTTCCAGGCTTTTCTTACATAATGAGCAATCATATAACGATTGGCCCAGGCATAATTAGCTGCCGAAGCCATGGCCGCGAAATATCTTTGGCCTTCTGGAGAGTTAAACGGACAACAGGCGAATTCTTTATCTGGAACTTTTATTCCGTATCTCTGCATAGCAGGGATCATTATTCTTAAATAATCAGTACAAACTTGATGACCAAGACCCCGACTCCCGGTATGAATCATCACTACGATTTGATCTCTAAATAAACCAAAAGCTTTAGCTACTTTTTCATCAAAAATTTCCTCCACTTTCTGGACCTCCATAAAATGATTTCCGCTCCCGAGAGTTCCCACTTGATCCCTTCCTCGATTTTTTGCATGATCGGAAACTACATCACTATCTGCCCAATCTAATTTTCCAGAGGCTTCACAATTTTCAACATCTTCTTTTTCTCCGTAACCTTGTTTTAGCAAAATATGAGTTCCTTGTTCTAAAATTTTATTAATTTGTTCGATGCTTAGTTTTATTTTTCTTCCTCGACCTAATCCAGAAGGAACTTGACTTTGAATTTCAGTAGCTAATTTATCTAAATGAGGCTTAATTTCTTTTTCAGTATGCGCTGATTTTAGCAATCTCATTCCACAATTAATGTCAAAACCACAAGCTCCTGGAGATATAACTCCATCTGAAGTTCGTATTGCACCCACAAATCCGATCGGCACCGAATACCCCTCATGACAGTCAGGCATTGCTATACCGTATTTCATGATGCCGGGCAGCGTAGTTCCGTTTATTAATTGAGGTACTGACTGATCTCTGAATACTTCTTCCAACATTTTCTCTGAAACATAAATCCTGGCTGGAACTCTCATGTCTGGCCGAAAACTCTTTGGAATTTCCCAAAGCCAATCATTTATTTTTCTAAAATCTTTTTTACTTATCATGGTTTAAATCCTGATATTTTTTCTTGCCCCGTAGGAAGCCGAAGGCTTTCCTTCGGGGTGAAATCCTTTTTTGAAATCATATTTTTATTTTAGCTTAAATTTTGAAAAAATAAAAGAGGCTACTTCGCAACGCAGCCCCTAGAGTCAACTATGCCCTCACTTCTTCTTTTCCAAAATTGTTAAAGTGTGGAATTTAAAATTAAATATTGAATGATATTATTGCTTCTCGGATTCGCCTTTTTTAAATTATTATTTGGAAAATAAAAAATAAAATTCCGCTAATTATTGCTGCTCCGGGAATGGTGAAAATCCAGGTAAAGAAAATTTCAATAACTTTTCGCCAATTAACCAAAGCCTTTCTCTCAACTGCCCCCACTCCAGTTACTGCTGAAGAGATAACTTGAGTAGTGCTTAAAGGAACTCCAGCTAAACTCTGTAAAATGATAATTATTGCTGAGGAAGTTTCAGCTGAAAATCCATGGACCGGCTGAATTTTATAAATTTTTCTTCCCAAGGTCCTAATTACCCTTTGGCCACCATAAAATGTTCCTAAGGCCATGAAGATTCCTGAACCTAAAATAACCCAAAATGGTACCTTAAATTCAGACAAAAATCCTCCGGCCAATAAAGAGGCGGTAATTATTCCCATGGCATTTTGGGTATCGTTCATTCCGTGAGAAAGAGAAACGGCTGAGGCAGAAAATATCTGGCCGAGGCGAAAACTTTGAGAAATTCTGAAAGGAGATAGTTTTGAAAAGAAAATTTTGATTAACCAAGAAAGGCCTAAAATTAAAAAAATTCCTAATAAAAATCCTATAATTGGAGCTAAAATCATTCCAGTTGCTACCTTGATTAATCCACTTCCAACCAAGGCTGAAAATCCAACCGAAATCAAAGCTGCTCCAATTAATCCGCCAACCAAAGAATGAGTAACTGAAATCGGAATGCCAAATTTAGTAGATAGAACTACCCAGATAATTGCTCCAATTAGGGCAAAAATTAGAAGTTCTTGAGAAATTACTTCTGGCAAAACAATTCCTTTGCCAATGGTTTTAGCTACTTCAGTAGTAATGAAAGCTCCAAAGAGATTAAAAATAGCAGCCAATAAAATAGCCTTTCTGAAGGAAAGGGCGCGACTGGAAATGGAGGTAGCAATAGAATTAGCACAGTCATTGGCTCCATTCCAGAAATCATAAGTCCAGGCCAGAATGATAATAATTATTACCAGAATAATAGCGGTCATCGATTCTTGATGAGTATGGATTCAAAAATATTTCCAACATCTTCACAACGGTCAATTGCATTCTCAAAGGTTTCGTAAATTTCTTTCAGTTTTATTATTTCCAGATTTTTATCAGGATTAGTTTGAGCAACATTCATTAAATTTCTTAAGGCGGTCCGATTAATAACATCTCCTTCATCTTCTAAGTAATTAAGTCTTTGGCAAAGCTGATGAAGATTTTCCTGATATTTTCTAACATTTCTTATTTCTTTTATCCCTTTATTTATTTCCTCAATTGCTTCTTTAATAATTTTTATATATTCTTCTATTTCTTTTGGAAATGGCTTTGGGATTTGATAAAGTACCATTCTATTAGTTGCTCTCTCGATGCAATCCATAATGTCATCTAATCTTTGCCTCAAAAGATCAATATCCTCTCCTTCCAAAGGAGTAATAAAACTTTTCCTGAGATGGTCAACAACATTGTGGCCGAGGGAGTCGGCTTCAACTTCTAATTTTTTCATTTTTAAAGATAATTCCTCTAAATTCTGAGGGTTTTTCAAAATCTCATCTAAAAGCTTAGCTGCTTCAATTAACTTCTCAGCCTGCTTTTCAAAAAGGTTATAAAAAATTTCATCTTTAGGAAACAAATTTATAAAAATCATATATCAAATAATATTGTTGCTTGCCAGGTTTTATCTTCTTTTTGATGGATATCTAAATCGTGGTAGGTTACTGCTTTTATATGAACTCCCATCCTTTTTAATGGTTTCCCAATTAGAATTCCTTTTAGTTCTTTTTCAGTCAAATTTTTAAAGAGAACTTTATGATAAACTTCCCTATTTACTTCGCAGAGATATAAAACTTCGCTCAAGAAATCAACTAAAAGAGAAGGTAAATCCAAGGAGGAAATTTTGATTTCCCTTTTTATTTCTTCTCCCTCACTTTCATATCCTGCTTCCTCAAACATCCCAACTATAGCATTCAAAAAAAGCTCTCTTAAATCTTTCCCGAAAACCCTAATCTTTAAATCCGCCTTATGTTCTAAAATTTCAAATTTTTTCATCTTTTTAAAAATCATGTTTGGATCCTAATTTTTAATTCTTCTTTAAGTTTATAGGCATTGCAATGTTTTAATATCCCTAAATACGATTGAATGGTTTGATTAAAAGATTCTTTTGAGATTTTGTTTTGTTTTAATTCTTTTATTCTTCGTTTTATTTTACGAAACATTCTTCTTTTGGTTTTAGCTCTTAAGATTCGGTGATAAGGAAAACTTACATAACCTAAAAAGTCGATACCTTGATGATGCTTTCTAATACTTATCTTATCTGAATGGAGAGATAATTTCAATTTTGCTTTAAGAAAATTATTTATTTTGGGAATTAACTCCTCTAAGCATTCTTTGTTATCGCTTAAGATTCCGAAATCGTCACAATAGCGAATATAATATTTAATCTTTAATCTATGTTTAACAAACCGGTCTAATTCATTTAGATAGATATTGGCAAAAAGCTGACTTGTTATGTTACCCAAAGGTAAACCCTTATTTGGGAAGGTTGAAAAACTTTTAATAATTTCTTTAATTAGCCAAATTGCATTTTTATCATGGGCTTTCTTTTGGATCAAGGGAATTAAAATATCGTGGTCTATTGAGTCGAAAAACTTTTTAACATCGCATTTGAGAATATAGCAATTTCCGGTATTATTTTTGTTAACTTTTCTGGCGAATTTTTGGAGGCGATTAACTGCCCGATGAGTTCCCTTTTTAATTCGACAAGAATAAGAATCAGAAATAAAGGTAGGATCAAAAATTGGATAAAGTATTCTAAAGACTGCGTGATGCAAAACTCTATCTTTAACAGAAGCTTTGTGAATACGTCGCAGTTTTGGGTCTTGAATATAGAAAGATTTGTAGTTAGAATATTTGTAGGTTTTAGCCTTCAATTCTTGCTGGAGCTAAAAAATATTATCTTCTAAATTGTATTCAAATTTTTGAACATCTCGTTTATTTCTTTTTCCTCTTTTAAACTCTTTCCAAGCTAAAAATAGATTCTCAAGAGAAATTATTTCGTCAAAAATATTATGAAAAATTTTACATCTAACGCCCCCCCTCCCGACGGGAGCGCAGATTAGGATTGGAGTTCTCGGGAAGGTACCAGTTGACGTTCAGCTTGCGGTGGACCGGATTCCAGTTGACCTTGGGAACATGGCCATCGGAATAGCGCGAACCCGAACATAGAGTGATGCTCTCTATGTCCAGGTGGCCGCCAGTTTCCTTGAAGTACTTGAGCTCCATTAGAAGCCTTTCCTCTAAGGTGATTCCGGGAATGAGCTTCTTTTCCAGATCATTGGCAGAGAGGTTTTTCAAATCCTTGTCTGCCTCAACCCCCTCCCGGAACCAAACAGCGTATGTGCCGTCTTTGGCAGTCCGCTCCGACTGGACGCACTCATCGAGGTTCTGGTTAACCCACTTCCAGCAGGGGAAAAACTCCGCGCACTTATCGTAGAGCCGCTGGGGAGTCATCCCCTGAGCTACAACGATAAGTCGGTCAAACCCCTTCTTTCTCCCCGGGACCGACAGACCGGAGAGGTCTATCTCGAGCCCAAAGAGCCCGCGGTAGAACTCCTGCCAATCGGCAAGAAGAACAGAGGTATCCTCCTTCTCACCGCGCAGAAAAGCCTGCAATCTCTCCTTCGTGATTCGCCCACTTTCTATTTGGGCGAAGAACTCCTTGAGCTGGGCAGGCGTCGGAGATCCCGAAGTCCAACCAGCAACATGCAACCCTTCCATCGCACACCTCCTTTTAGTTTTGTTTTTTTTTGAATCTAAGTCAGGTCTCTTAGATTCGGCTATAAAAAGAACTAATAATTACCTCCTTTCATTTAGATTTGACCTGATAAAATATCACAGCAAATAATTAAATTCTTATCAAGTTTTTAAATTCCTCCCTAACAACTTTTCGATCATCCCAGGGAATTTTTTTACCGCCTTTTAGACAAATCCAGGGCTCGCAACCTTTACCAGTAATTATTATAGTATCTCCTGGTTGGACAAGTTTTAAAGATTCTTTTATCGCTTCCCTTCTATCCAATATTTTTTTAGCTTTACCTTCTATTCCTTTAGCCACCTGTTCAATAATTTCCATTGGCTCTTCGTCATAGGGGTCTTCATTAGTGATAATCACTTCATCACAATATTTTACCGCTAATCCGCCCAGAACCGGCCTTTTCCACTTGTCTCTGCCGCCGCCGCAAGCACCCAAAACACAGATTAATTTGCACGGGTCCGACCCGTGTTTTTTAAAGGTTTGATATACTTTTTCTAAGGCGTTGGGAGTAAAAGCATAATCAACAAAAACCTCAAAGGGCTGGGAAATTACTTCCTCCATTCTGCCTGGAATTCCCTTAATTTTTTCCAAAGCCCTTTTAGAGATTTCCAAATTAATACCTTGCGATAATCCTAGGCAAATTGCGGATAAAGCATTGTAGATATTGAAATTTCCTATTAAAGAAAGTTGTAGTTGTATATCTTTATTGCTAATATCGCCCTGGTTCAATCCATAAGTATATTTTTTCTCTGCCGGAAATTCTAAAAAGTATTCTGCATTTTCATCGTCAATATTAATAATATGAATTCCTTTGGTCGCTTTAAAAAGTTTTCCTTTGGCAGCTCGGTAATTTTCAAAAGAGCCGTGGGCTTCGATGTGTTCTGGAGTTAAATTTGTAAAAACCGCTCCCCAAAAATCAATAAATCTCTGGCGATGTTGTTTAATTCCTTCTGAGGTTACTTCCAAAACCGCATAGTGGCAACCAGCATTAACCGCTTGCCTCAAAAATTTTTGAATTTTAAAGCGGCCGGGCATGGTCATTTTCAAAGTATTTGGCCATTCTTTTTCTCCAATTTTAAATTTAATAGAGGATAAAGAAGCAACTTTATATCCAGCCTCCTCTAAAATTCTGGAAATCATTTCAGTTGTCGTTGTTTTCCCGTTTGTTCCTGTAATTCCAATTACCTTTATTTTTTTAGACGGGAATCGATAGACGACTGCTCCTAAAAAAGCCAATAAAAAATGATAGCAACTGAGTAAAAAATCAGGAATAAATTTTTTAATCAAGTCTTTCATCAATTTTATTCTAACTTAATCTTGAATAAAAGGAAAATTTAAGGTAAATTTAAATGTATGTTCAGGTTAAAATCTCCATTTAAACCAACCGGTGACCAGCCGCAGGCGATTGAGAAACTGACGAAGAATTTAAAAGCTGGGGTAAAGAACCAAGTTTTATTGGGAGTTACGGGCTCAGGTAAGAGCGTAAAAGGGGATAGTCCGATTTTTATAAAGCAGGGTGAAAAAATTATTTGTTGCCCAATTGGTCAACTCATTGATAATCTGTTTCAACAATATTCTCACAAAATTATTCACTTAAAAGAAAGTGAAATGCTTCCAGTTAGCCAAATAAAAGAGGGAATTTTAGAAGCGCTTAGTCTCAACCCTATAACTAAACAATCTGAGTGGAAACCTATATTACAATTAATTCGCCACTTTTCTCCAGAAGTTCTTTATCGCGTTAAAACAGCTTGTGGAAGAAAAATTACCGTAACAGGTGACCATAATTTTTGGATATTACGGAATGGTGAATTTGTTCTTTTACCAACAAATCAGCTAAAAAACACAGATTATATTCCTTTGCCATTAGAAATCCCTGGGATAGAAAAAGATCTAACTGAGATCGATCTCTTAGAAATTTTAAAAGATGAAAAATTATATATAAACGGGCGGTCTCTCATCCTCACAACCCTTTCTTACAAAAAATCAAAAGATATAATTGGAGCTATGAAAGAATATTATGCAGATCCATCCTCAAGATTTTATGAGATTAAAAATAATAAATGTCCAGGCCTGCCTTTAACAACCGCCTACCAGCTTGCTTATAAATTAGAAATAGATTTTCCTTTTGGACATATTGATCAAATTAGAATTGGCCCTTATTCCTGTAAATATACCTTACCGGCCCAGGTCTCCATATCAAATGAATTGCTTGAGCTGTTTGGTTACTATTTAGCCGAAGGTAGCAGTTTTCTGAAATCTGAATATTTTCAGATTGGTAATCCAGATTCTTTTCTCCAACAGAGAGTAAAAAATGCTTTAGATAAATTGAATCTTCATTGGACTCTTAATAAGAGTCAAGACATCATTTATGTTGGTTCGAAAATTCATACAATACTCCTATATAAATTAATGGGAGGGGGTGCTTTTTCAAAGAGATTGCCGGAGTTTTGGCCAAATCTTTCGCAAAATCAACTCGCTATCTTACTTCGCGCTTATTTTGATGGCGATGGCGGAGCTTTCTCTGAAGAGGGACGAGTAGCCGCTACAACAATTAGCAAGAAACTCGCTTTTGATCTAGGTTATGCCTTATTCCGATTTGGAATTTGGGCGCGAATTTCTAAATCCGAAAAAAAAAGGAAGAAAGAAGCGTGGGAAGTAGTAATTTCAGGAAACGAAAATCTATTAAAATTTAAACAGCATATCGGGTTTAATTTACCAAAAAAGCAGAAAAATTTAGAAGAATTAATAAGAGAAACTAAAAAATCGAAAATGGACATCATTCCTACCTTTGGTAAAACAATAAAAAATTGGCGTAGTGATTTTAAAATAAGTCAACAATTTTTAGCAAATTTTTCTGGCGTCTCTCGAGAAAATCTGAGCGCTATCGAAACAGGAAGAAGTAATCCTCACAGAGAAACATTCAAAAAAATTATAAAGGCGTTCATTAAGCTCACTAAAAAGAGTAAAAAAGAAATTAGTTTAGATAAAAAATTAAAAACCTTTCTCTCTTGCCGTTGGACAAAAATTAAAGAAATCAAACAAATAAACTCAGAAGATGATTACGTCTATGATTTTAGTGTAAAAAATAATGAAACATTTTTGGCTGGATTTGGAGGATTATTTGTTCATAATACTTTTACGATGGCGAAAGTTATTGAAAATACTCAAAAACCTACTCTTGTTATTGTTATGAATAAAATTTTGGCGGCACAACTTTATCAAGAGTTTAACGAATTTTTTCCTGATGCGGGAATCCACTTTTTCACCAGTTACTATGACTATTACCAACCCGAGGCCTATATTCCTCAAACAGATACTTATATTGAAAAGGATGCCAAGATTAATGAGGAAATTGATAGATTAAGACATGCGGCTACTCAAGATTTATTAACTAGAGATGATATCATTATTGTTGCTTCGGTTTCTTGTATTTACAATATTGGCTCACCTGAGGCTTATCAACAGGTTTCTCTGGAAATTAAGCCTGGTCAAAAAATAAAAAGAAAAGATTTAATATCTCATTTAACCTCTTTGCAATATCAAAGGAATGATTTTGATTTTAAACCCGGGACTTTTAGAGTCAGAGGAAATATCGTTGATATTTATTTAGTTACTGGCAAAGAAATCTTAAGAGTAGAATTTTTGGGCGATGAAATTGATAAAGTTTCATTAGCTAAAGATTCTCTAAATCCTAAATTTACAGTTTGCAATCAGCAATTTAAAATCTTTCCTGCTCATTTTTGGGTCACTCCCCAAGAAAAATTAGGAATTGTTATTGAAAATATAAAATTAGAATTACAGGACCAGTTAAAGAAACTTAAAAAACAAAAAAAATTATTAGAAGCTCAAAGATTAGAGCAAAGAACAAATTATGATTTAGAAATGTTAAAGGAAACTGGATATTGCCATGGGGTTGAAAACTATTCCAGGCATTTAGAATTTAGAAAACCAGGTGAAGCACCTTACACCCTTTTAGATTATTTCAGCCAGGGACGGAGGAGGGACGGAGGAGGGTCTGACCCTTTGGTTTTTATTGATGAATCTCACATGACAATCCCCCAACTTCATGCTATGGCTAATCAAGACCGAGCCAGAAAGGAAACTTTAATTGAATATGGTTTTCGGCTACCCTCAGCCATTGATAACCGACCTCTGACTTTTAAAGAGTTTGAAGAGAAAGCTCCTCAAATAATCTATGTCTCAGCTACTCCGGCTGAGGAGGAAAGAAAAAAAACTGGAAAAAAATATATTGTTGAGCAATTAATTAGGCCGACCGGATTATTGGAACCAGCAATCAAAATTAGGCCAATTCACCCTCCCAAATTTTGCAATGCAAAACTTGGGAGGGCAAAAAATCAAGTTAAAGATTTAATTGAAGAAATTAAAAAGAGGATTAAAAAGAAGCAAAGGATTTTGGTTTTAACTTTAACTAAAAGGTTAGCCGAGGCCCTGTCTGATTATTTAGCCGAGAGCGGAATTAAGACTCAGTGGCTTCACGCCGAAGTGAAAACTCTGGAAAGGCCGCAAATCCTTAAAGATTTAAGGGAAGGAAAATATGATGTCTTGGTTGGAATTAATTTGTTACGAGAAGGATTGGATTTACCAGAAGTTGCTTTGGTGGCTATTTTAGATGCTGATAAAGAAGGATTTTTAAGGTCAGAAACCACTTTGATTCAGACCATGGGTCGGGCGGCCAGACATCAAGAAGGACAGGTGATTTTGTATGCTGATAAAATAACTAAATCAATGAAGGCAGCGATTAATGAAGTCAAAAGAAGAAGAAAGGTTCAGCAAGAATACAATAAAAAACACAAAATAATCCCCGAGCCAATTATTAAAGAAATAAGAGATTGGCCCTTTGCTTCAAAGGAAAAAGAGGTATCTGCTGAATTCTGGATGGTCCGCGACAAAAAACTTTTGGAAAAAGAAATGAAAACAGCCGCCCACAATTTAGACTTTGAGCGAGCAGCCGAAATAAGAGACCTAATAAAAAAACTGGAAAACGAAACTAAAACTTAAACAAGAAAATTACTCTTTTATTCTTTTCATAAAATCCAAACTTTCTTTTTTGAAACCGGCTACTTCTTCGTTAACAATTTCGTTGAAGTTAGGAATTTTTGATTTCAGAAAATCCAAAATTGCTTTTTCATCGTCTGGTTTTTCCGTCAATAATTTTGTAAATTGGTCTTTCTCTTCTGAATTTAACTTCTCCATTACCCTGATTAAAACTGACTGAAAAATAATTTTGCCAACCCTTAACAAGGCTTCTTCTTGTTCTTTTTCCGGCAAAGCGTCTATGTCTAATTCTTTAATAATGTTTTGATGTAAAATTTTATTCACCATAATTAATTTGTTTTTTTAGCAACCGACCTTTTGGGGTTTCCTTGGTAGCCTTATGGCGAAATTGTGCCGCGTGGTCCTACCATTCTCAAAAATTGACTAATAGTCATTTTTTTAATATTTTCTGCTTCTTCCGGTAGAAGGCTGCGAATAAATTCAGCTAATTTTATGTGGCGTTTAAATTCCCCTGCTCCATATATCCCATGATGAGGTAAATCCATACTTTTATCCGGCACTTCTCCACCAAAAATCTTCCAGGCTTCGTCTTTACTTTCCGGAATCTCATCAAACAATTTACCAATCTCAAGGTCTTTAATCGCATCATATTCTCCAGGAGTCAAACCAATGGCTTTAACATTCTCCATTTCATTACGCTCCATTAGTTTCGCCAGCTCCTCTTCTGCTGCTGGTGGCACTGCTTCTGCTGGTGGCACTGCTTCTGCTGGCGGCACTGCTTCTGCTGGCGGCACTACCTTCCCTTTTGCTAAAATTTCCTCTACTTTTTCTGAAGTTAATTCTTCACCTGGATGTTCTACCAGCCAATTTTTTAATATTTGATTATTATGTTCAATACTTTCAACCTGTGCCTGCGAAAGAACCCCGGCCCGGTCAAAAAATCCTTCTATCTCAGTCTTATCTTCAAAAACAGAAGAGAAATCAACTTTCTGGCCAATTTTTATTTTGTCTATATCAGTTAAACCAAATTTCTCCGGCTCGGCCGCCACTTTATCTTTAATGGCATCAATGACATAAGTTTTTCTGGCTTCGTCTAAACCGGTAAATTTCTCGCCATACCTGGCTTCTAATTGTCTTTCACTCATTCTCCAAATAGAATCTCCTCTTTGGGTTTGGGCTGTTTCAATTCCGCTGATTTCTGCCGCTGGTGGTGCTTCAACCGGCTCCACTGGTTCTTCGGCTGGTGGAACTACTTCTGTTTGAGCTTCAGTCACTTCTTCAGGCGGCGCTTCAGGTGACACTTCAGGAACTTTTCCAGGAACTCCTACATAAGCACCCTCAAGCCAACCTAAACCCATTGCTGCTCCGGCACCAGTAGCTGCCATTACCCCGGCTTTGACAATAAGTTTTTTCCGTCTTTTACCGGCAATTTCTTCTAAAATCTTCTCGTATTTTTTATCAACATCTTTTAATTTTTCTAAGGAAAATTCTCTTTTTAATTCGCTTAAAGCTGTTTCCTCTTTGGCTTTGATATTTTTTTCCATTGCCCAATCCACACCTTTGCCAGTTAATTTAGCAACCAAAACTGCGCCGGCCCCTCTTAGATAACGCTGACCAGCAAATAAAGCAATTGCCGGCGCGCTAAATCCGCCAGCAACAGCTACCACTCCGGTTACCAGACCAGTGGAAATCAACAATCTGGTAGCCGTCCCTCTCCTCATCCACCAATCTAATCCTTTTTTGAAAATTCCTTTTTCTTTTGGCGGCCAGGTTTCAATTTTCGCCTGATTTAAAATTTCCCTTTCTTCAAGAACTAATTTTTGAAAAATTTCAGCTTCATTTTTGCCCTCAGCCAACATTTTTTTGCCTAATTCTTCTTTTGCTCTATCATACTCTGCCTTTTTCAGCTCTGCTTCATAAACTGCTTCAGCTTTCTTTTGGGCTAAACCTACCTTTTTTAACTGCTCAATAAATTTACTCTTTCTTTCTTCTGTCTCTCTTTTTTCTTTCTCATTTTCTGATTTTAATTTTTCGCTATCCCCGGCTTGAATTAATTCTCTTGCCGGCTCTATTGTCTTTTCAAGTGCCTTCAACTCCTTTTTTTTCATTTTACCTAAAGTCTCTCTACCTTCTTTATCAACAGCAACATATTCATTCCTTCTCTCTTCAAGAATTTCCTCTGGAGATTTTTCTTTTATCTCTTCTTCTGGTTTTTCTTCTTCTCTAAATATTCTTTCAATTTCTTTTTGTCTGGCTTCAGGAGTTGTTAAATCTGGTTTTTCTCCCTCGGTGGGCGGTACTTCGGGTTTTCCTTCAGGCATCGGTGGTTTTTCAAATGGGTTTGGCATAGTTTTTTATTGCTTTCCTATTTTA
>Ga0210056_1003347_pt1 | contig 13063 bp, 14 predicted proteins | sample CryGeyCG2014_080_2_FD_183965 | JGI IMG/M metagenome (GOLD analysis project Ga0210056, IMG submission 183965) | Groundwater microbial communities from aquifer - Crystal Geyser CG07_land_8/20/14_0.80 (SPAdes) (version 2) | ecosystem: Environmental > Aquatic > Deep subsurface > Groundwater | place... | reverse complement strand
TTCTGGTTTTAGGGGCGCCTGCGGCTTTGGCACGGCTTGCTTTTTTGGCTTTGATGGTTTCGGCGCAGTTTTCTCAAGCGCAGTCTTTACCGGCTTCTTAACGTGCTTGGGAGTTTTAAGATAGTTCTTTACACGAGTAACTTCTTTTTCTGAGAGGCCAGACGATGCGGTTTTATGGACAGTCACACCAGCTTTCTTGAGAACATCAAGGAGTTCCTGTGACGTTATATGAAATTGTTTTGCTATTTCATGAACTCTCATGGCTTTTGTTTTTTGTGGAAGCTGTTTTGGGCAACGTCTTGCGAGCTGCTTCTATTATCTTTTCGGAGGTCTTTGCACCAATACCGGGAATTCTACTGAGTTGTTCTACAGTTGTGGCTGCAATATCATCGATTGAATGCCAGCCAGCGTTTGCAAGTGCATTTGCGGTTTTCTCACCGACAGACGGGAGTTCCGTAAATGCCTTCACACTATTCTGTTTTTCTTCACGGCGCTGCTCTTCGCTCTTTATGTCTATATGCCAGCCGGTGAGTCGCGCAGCAAGTTTTACGTTCTGACCACCTTTACCAATTGCAAGCGACAATTGGTCCTGCTTAACAGTAACGTAGGCCTGTTTGCGCTCGCGATTAATTGAAACATGCGTTATTTTTGCCGGATTAAGCGCATTCGCTATATACGTAGCTGCATCATTATCCCACGCGATAAGGTCTATTTTTTCACTACCGAGTTCATCTATTACTGATTGGACGCGTACGCCTTTGACCCCTACGCACGCACCGACAGGGTCAACCCTTGGATTATGTGACATGACGGTTACCTTGCAGCGTCGTCCTGCATCACGGACAAGATGCTTTATCTCAACTGTCCCGTCTGCAATCTCTGGAACCTCGAGAGCGAACAGGTCACGCACGAGTTGTGGGTGGGTGCGTGAAACAATCATACGGCAGCCAGAAGAGGTCGCTTCTGTCTCAAGGACATAGACTTTTACTCTATCGCCGGAGGTCAGACGCTCTCCTTCTATCTGTTCACGCACGGGGAGCAGGCCTTCGACTTTCCCCATATCCAGAATTATGGTTCCTCGCATAATCCGGTTTACAACGCCTGTCATAACCGTTCTTTCTTTATCTTTATACTCCTTATAAATGTTCTCGCGTTCTATTTCGCGAATACGCTGGATTATAACCTGTTTCGCAGATTGTGCTGCTATTCTGCCAATTTGTGTTGTATCCGCGCTGACGGCAACGGTCCCGCCAAGTTGGACATCTGGAGAAATGCGCACCGCGTCCTCAAGAGAGATTTCCATGTCGGCATCGGTAACTTTCTCAACCACATTCTTGTGTATCTCTGCTGTTATTTCTCCGGTTTGGGGGTCAACGTGTGCCGTAAAATCCTGCTTTTTACCAAGATGTTTGCGGAATGCACTCGTAAGCGCTGTCTCTATCATTTCAAGAACGGTCTTACGCGGTATACCTTTCTCCCGTTCTATTTGCTCCAGCACATGAATAATTTCATTGACCGGACTCTCCATATTCTTCATAAGGAATCCACTATATCAAATTTTGCCATTGACTTCAAGTGCTTTAAGTACGCTTGCCGTTGTCCGTGATAGCTCTACCTCCTCGGTATTGCCTGTTTTGCGCAGACGGATTTCTGCATGACCTTCTTGAAATGAGCGACCGCCTATATTGACTCGGACGGGGATTCCTACCAGGTCGGCGTCTTTAAATTTAACTCCTATAGACGTTTGGAGCCGGTCATCAAGCAACGTCTCTACGTTCCTCGCAAGTAATTCCTGGTACAGTGTGTCAGCAAGCTTTTTTACTTCCGGCTTTTCATATTCAAGCGCTGATATGAGCACCTGGAAAGGAGCTATTGATGGTGTCCAGATGATGCCATATTTATCGGACGATTGTTCTATTGCTGCTGCAATTATTCTTGAAACACCTATGCCGTAGCAACCCATAATAAATGGAGCCGCTTTGCCACGCGCATCAGTAAAAACAGCATCCATTGGTGCGGAATACCTGGTTCCAAGATAAAAAGTATGACCAACCTCAATTGCTTTCTCGCGTTTTAACTGTTTGCTCTTGCATCGAGGGCAGGTTTTTGGGATTTCTTTCAGGATTTTGACGTTACTGCCCCAGTTGCAGGAGGGGCACATGACGATTTCATCCTCGCCTGTTTCACAAGGCACCATAAATTCATGCGACATTACACCGCCAATAAGCCCGGTTTCTCCTGAGACGCGGATGGTCTTTAAGGCCATGCGAGCGAATATGCGGTCGTAAGTCGCAAGCATCTTGTCGTATGAGTCATGCGCCTGTGTCTCGTTTGCGTCAAAACTGTATGCGTCTTTCATATAGAACTCTCTGGCCCGTATGAGACCGAAACGGGGCCTGAGTTCATCTCTGAATTTTGTCTGGAATTGATAAACCAGGAGCGGCAACTGACGCCAGGAAGAAATCTCCTGTCCGATTAGCGCAGTGATGACTTCTTCGTGTGTTGGCCCGAGGCAGAAGTCGCGGTCGTTCCGGTCTTTCAAACGCATAAGCTCTTTGCCATATGCTGACCAGCGCCCGGTTTTCTCCCAGAGCTCCTTTGGCTGAATGGTAGGGAGTAGCAATTCCTGGCCACCCGCTGCGTTCATCTCTTCCCGGATGATTCCCTCTATTTTTTTCAAGCACTTGAAGCCGGCAGGCAGGAATTCATAAATACCACTCGCAAGTTTGCGCACAAGTCCTGTGCGCAGCATCAGTTTGTGCGCGATTGTCTGTGCTTCTCTGGGCGGCTCTTTAAGCGTAGGCATTAAGTAATTTGACCAGCGCATATTATTTTCCCTCCACTTTAACTTCAAATATTACTTTATATTAGTATACAAAATTATCGGGAGATATGGAAATGGCTTGACAAGTGGTTTATAGACTACAGCAGACCGCGCTCTTTCATGCTGGTATAAGCGTCATGTGCGATTATAAGATGGTCGGTGAGCTCTATTCCCATTATTTTTGCTGCTTCTTTTAGTTCCGCGGTCACTTTAATATCTTCATCACTTGGACTTGTATCTCCTGAAGGATGATTGTGTGCGAGAATTACGGATGATGCGAGATACTGCACCGCAGGGTAGAATACTTCGCGAGGGTGTATAAGGTTAAGGTTGACTGTGCCTACGGATATTATTTCCTCGTGAATTACACGGTTGCGTGTATTGAGATAGAGGCCGCGCAATTGCTCTTTCTTAAGCGCGCCCATTTCTTTCAAGACGCGCCAGGCATCATCCGGACTGGTGATTAAGCCGTCGCGGCTCCAGGCGTCGATGGTGAGAAATCTGCGGCCGAGTTCAAACGCTGCTACAATCTGACAGGCCTTGAGAGGTGAGATGCCGGCATGTTTGGCCAGGCGGGAGGCGTGACGCTCAGATGCGAGACCTTTCATGCCATAGTTTGCTACGAGACGCTGGACAAGCGCAATAACCGATTCTTTGCGCGTGCCACGACCGAGGATTGCTGCGAGGAGTTCACGGTCTGTGAGGAATTCTGCTGAGTGAGCGAGTAATTTTTCTCTAGGTCTTTTCTGTGGGGGTAAATCTGCAATTCTGAAAGTTTCCATAACTGGGTCCTTTCTGAAATGGGCTCCCTACAGACGGGAGATTTCGGTTAGAAGGCGCCAGACAGCACGGCTGGGGTCAACCGTCCCAACTATCTCGCCTTTCTTGAAAAGCACAAACTTATCTTTGCCGCCAGCAATCCCTATATCTGCTGAACGTGCCTCACCAGGCCCGTTGACTTCACACCCCATAATTGCAACTTTTATCAGTTTTTTTGTCTTTTTTTCTATACCACGGCGTTCTATCTCGCGCTCGAATTTTTCTACAAGCGGGAGAATTTCAACTTGTGCACGGCCACAGACCGGACAGGATATCAGCTCTATTCCTGACTTTTCCAAGCCCACAGATTGTAATATGTAACGTGCTACTTTTATCTCATCCTCCGGTGGGCCACTGAGTGAGACTCTTATCGTGTCACCGATTCCTTCTGCGAGCAGCGTACCGATACCGATTGCAGATTTCGTAGCACTTCTCAATCCCGGTCCTGCTTCAGTCACTCCGAGATGTAGCGGACAGCACGTCCTGGAACGAAGTGAGCGATAAGCGGAAATAGTTTCTATAACGTTTGACGATTTGACAGAGACGACAAGGTCAGTGAAGTTATGCGTTTCACAGAAACGGACCCACTTGAGGGCAAAGTTCGCAAGGATACGACCACGGCACACAGCATCTCTGGAATGCTTCCATTTATTGTGCCAGGCCACCGGGAGTGAACCAACGTTGACTCCTATCCTGACAGGTATTTTTGCATGTCTGGCATATTTTATAATCTCCAGCACTTTATCCGGTTTGTTAATGTTGCCTGGATTGAACCTGATTTTATCCACGCCTGCATTTATTGCAAGACGCGCGAGCTGGGGGTCGAAATGTATGTCTGCAACGAGAGGTATCCTCGTACGCTTGCGGATTTCTTTCAATGCAGCGGCATCATTTGCATTACGGACTGCAATGCGAACGATGTGGCCGCCTGCTTTTTTGATTGCGCGAATCTGACGGAGAACCTCTGTAACGTTTTGGGTTGGGCATTTTGTCATCGATTGAATCAGAGGAGGGTTGCAACCGCCGATTTTTACACTGCCGATTTTTACGACACGTGTTTTTCTCATTTAACACTCATGGCAAGAAGTCCTCATCCGTAAGGTCGGGGTAGTTCACCCAAACGTTGACCCAATCCAATCGCCAACAAGATACGCTATGATTATAACTACCACCGCAGTAAGCAAATGTTCTATAACCACTTTCCAGGGTTTTACTTTTTGTTCTCTGGCGAGAAAGAAACTAAAAATGCCTAATAAAGATAAGCCCCAAGCTATGCTTACAATGATTGCTGTTGAAAGTTGAAGTAACAAAACTGGAACAACAAATGTCAATGCAACAATAAACTTAGATAAAAAAGTGGAGAGTGTTGATTCCCATATCTCTCTTGCAATGTGTTTATTTTCTGATTCCTCAGAAATATGTATGCCTAGTGCGTCTGAGAATGCGTCTGCTATTGCTATCGTCAATATACCGCCAATAACCACAAGCTTTGAGTGAGTGCCAGATTGTAAACCAACCATTAATCCAAGCGTTGTAATTATTCCAGAGGTTAAACCAAAACTAAATCCTGTTTTTAGTGAATGTCTCATCGTTACCTTTCCGTGCGGTCATTTTTTTATGAGGCGGAAGATGTCCTGTTGTGTTGCAAAGATGAAGATAAACAGAAGGACGACTATACCGATTGTCTGTGCAATCTGCATTTGCTTTGCTGTCAAGCGTTTTTTTGTTATTCCTTCCCAGAGAAAGAACAACATATTGCCACCGTCAAGGACCGGTATTGGCAGGATATTAAGTACTCCGAGGTTTACGCTTATAAGGCCGACGAACTGGAGAAAACTTGAGGGGCCCTGATGCGCTGCCTGACTGACCATATTTGCGATGCCAATCGGACCTGCAACTTCTGGCTTTGCTGCGCCTATTATGAGTGCTCCAAGATATTTAAATATGAGTACTATGAGCCACCATACCGTTGCGCCTGCCTCAAGCACCGCCTTGAAAAATCCGATTCGTTCCGTTGTTACTGCCTGTGCAATACCGACCATATATCTTGACTCTTGGGAATTATATTTTGCCTGGAAGTGAAATTCCAGCTGTCTATCTTCACGTTCTATAAGGAGAAATATATCTGCTTTCTCACGGTTCGCCGTCGCATCTATCATTTCTTCCCATGTTTGAATTTCCTTGCCATCAATTGCAATGATTCGGTCGCCAGGCAGGATTCCTGCTTCCTGTGCAGGGTACCCGTCCAAAAGTGAACCTACCGTTGCAGATTTATCAACAACAGGCGAGCCGAATGCAATAAGTACAATCAGAAAAAGGATAAAGCCAAGGACGAGGTTCATAACAGGACCGCTCAGTACAATCAGAATTCTGCGCCACCACTTCTGGCCGTAGAATGAGGTAGGGTCAGTGGCGTCCGTGGAATCCGGGTCATCACCGCGCATTTTTACGTACCCGCCGAGCGGTATCGGAGCAATGATGAACTCCGTGCCGCGACGGATAAAACTAACTATTTTCGGGCCAAAACCGATAGAAAACTTTTCTACGTTAACGCCGAGGCGGACTGCAGCACGGTAGTGTCCGTACTCATGGATAATTATGATGAGTGCAAATGTTACGATGATTGCAAGTATTGTTAGTAGCATAATGTTAGGTTATGAGATTGCTTGGGCAGTGCTACGCAATGATAGATTGCGCGAGGCGACGGGCGGCAGCATCTGCCTTACGTAACTCAAGCAGTGATGGCGACACGGGACCGCGCTTTGTACGTGCCACAACCACGCTCAATACTCTGCTTATATCTTTGAAAGTTAACTGTCCATTAAGGAATGCGTCGACTGCGACACTATCGGCAGCACTAACTGCTGCTGGTATTACTCCGCCACGGTGCGCCGCATCAAGCACAATCTTTAAGCATGGGAAGCGTGAGGCATCGAGTGGCTCAAGGTCCATACTGACAGGACGGCCAAGCTCCAGTCCCCATCCGCCTCCTTCCCAATGCTCGGGATAACTCATAGCAAACTGAATCGGAAGACGCATATCTGGTTTTGCTGCGTACGCAAGAATTGCGCCGTCAACAAGTTCAACCATTCCATGAATGTATGAACGGCGCTGGACCGTAAGACCGATATTTTCCTGTGCCAGACCGAATAAGTGGTGTGCTTCGATTACTTCCAGGCCTTTGTTGAACATTGTTGCAGAATCCACGCTTATCTTTGGCCCCATTTTCCAGGTCGGATGCTTGAGTGCTTCGCGAGGACTGATATTTCTGGAAACAGTTTCTTTCTTCCAGAAGGGACCGCCTGACGCCGTGAGTATAAGACGACGAACCGAACCCGGCGGTAGTCCTCTTAGTAACTGGAAAATTGCGCTATGCTCACTGTCAATCGGGATTACGGTAGCACCATAACGTGCTGCGGTACGCATTATGTGCTGACCAGCCATAACCATTATTTCCTTGTTTGCAAGCGCTATGTTGATGCCCAGACGAAGCACAGTAAGTGTTGCGTCAAGGCCGGGAGTCCCGACAAGACAGGAGAATACTATGTCGGCATCCGTATCCCGGATAAGTTGTGTAATACCGTTAATGCCATAATATACTTTTGGTCGCTTGCGCGGGGAGAGACGCTTGAGATGGGATTCCAAATTGGTTCTGGGGTCTGGTATGAGGCTGCTTCGTTGCTTGCGCAGGCTAAAGCCTGCGGCTACCGTACCTGCGGCTACCGTACCTGCGGCTACCGCTACTCGCGATGACAGGGGAGAGCCGAGTGCGACTGCGGATGGAGAAAATTTTTCAATCTGGCTGGAGAGTAACGAAGCGCTGCTCCATCCTGCGAGTCCTACTACTTTTATGCGGCTGCGCCAGCGCCACGCAACGTCAAGGACACTCCTTCCAACGCTACCGGTTGAGCCAAGAATAATTACTTTTTTCAAGTGACGAATATCCTGACAAAATAGTAAAGGACAGCGCAGTTGAAAATCATGCTGTCAAAACGGTCAAGCATACCACCGTGTCCGGGCAACAGGTTCCCCGAATCCTTCGCATGGAAGTTTCGCTTGATAAGCGATTCGCCGATATCGCCTAACTGGCCGAAAACACCAAGCAGGAGCCCGAATATTGGCGCCTCAAGCCAGATTAGTTCTCTGAGGCGTGGGAAAGTAGCACATGTTACAATCGAAATCAATACACTTGCAACAACCGCCGCAGACGCTCCTTCCCATGATTTCTTCGGGCTTATGTGAGGAGACATTTTGTGCTTGCCATATTTGGAACCAATCCAGTATGCGACAGAATCGTTCATCCAGGTGATGAAGAATAAAAGGAAAGTAAAACTCCTGCCCCAGGGGCGAATTTCTCTCAACAAAACCATATGTCCGAGTAACCAGCCAACATAAAATATTCCGAAGAGCGTTATGCTCGCAGATGAAACGAAGAGTCTGGTGTCACGTTTGATAACACCGGATACGATAACGCACATTATTATTAAAGTCAGAATCAAGCCAGACCAGGGATAAGCAACCAAACGATGCGAAATGAAAATCGAGGTGGCAAGGAGGATGCTTCCGGCAATTCCAACTCCAGCTTGTGGGGTAAAACCTGCTTGACTCGCGAGTTTATAGAATTCCAATTGAATGATAATTATCAAGCCCAGCGTGAAAATGAAGAATGGAAGGTACCCATACCAGGTTACAAGTACTACCAGCGGCATGAGTATAAGTGAAGTAAGTGTCCGTGTATTCATTGCGATTCCCTCTTTGATAAACCACCATACCGGCGTTCACGTCTTTGATATTCTGCAACTGCCGATATCAGGTCTTCGCGGTCGAAGTCCGGCCAGAGCACAGGGGTATAATAAAACTCGGCATAAGCCGACTGCCACAAGAGAAAATTGCTCAGCCGCTGTTCGCCGGCAGTTCTTATTATTATGTCAGGGTCGGGGATACCGCGTGTGTCCAGAAACTCCTGTAACTTTGACTCAGTTATTGCTTTTATTTTTAGTTTGCGTTTTGATACAAGCGATGCAACATGTGCTATAGCACGAACAATCTCGTCCCTGCCACCGTATGAAAGAGCAAGAACGAGCGTTATCTGATTGCAGGAACTGGTATTTTTAATTACACGTGCAAGGGATTTTTGCACTGACGAAGGCAAACGGGAAATTTGTCCGATAGCAAGAAGCCGGACTCCATCGCTTAGCATCTGACGCTCTCTCGTATTTAAGAATTCCGAAAGATAACGCATAAGAGTGAGCACTTCGCTCTTTGGGCGCCGCCAATTCTCTGTCGAAAAAGCGTATAGCGTGAGGAATTCGATACCTAAGTCGCGTGCATCTCTGACTATCTTTTCTACTGTGTCAGCGCCGCGACGGTGCCCTTCTGCTCTGGATAGACCATGCACCTCGGCCCATCTGCCATTGCCATCCATGATGATTGCAACGTGTTTTGGTACGTTTATACCGTTAACAATTCTTGCTCCTTGTGCTTCAACAGGTCTTCTATTTCTTTCAGGTACTGTTCTGTTGAGCGGTTTATCTCTTTTTCGAAATGGAACAGGTCATCTTCCGATATTTTTCCGCTGTTCTTCCTCTTCTTTGCTTCTTCCGTTACTTCACGTCTTGCATTGCGAATGCTGATGCGATGGTCTTCGGCAATTTTGTGCGCTATCTTTGCCAGTTCCTGTCGGCGTTGCTGGCTTAACGAAGGAATTGGAATGCGAATTATCTTGCCATCATTTTGAGGATTCAGGCCAAGAGAAGATTTCTGAATTGCTTTTTCAATGTCGACAAGAACCTTTGGGTCCCAGGGTTTTATTTCAAGCAATTTTGGTTCTGGTGCAACAACCGAAGCTAACTGTTTAAGAGGTACTTCTGCTCCGTAATACGTAACAGTAACTTTGTCGAGTACGGAAGGAGAGGCGATTCCTGTCCACATAGTTGCATATTCGTGTTTTAAACTTTCGATTGACTTTTGCATGAGTGTTTTTGCGTGGGATTCAAGTTCTTTCATTTCACCTCCACCTTCAATCCTCCTCCATCAAGGGAGAGGAAATAGTTATGAAATGGTCGTACCGATCTTTTCACCCTGTACTATTTTCAGCATCTGCCCTTGCTTGTTCAGGTTGAAGACAACTATAGGAATATGATTGTCAAAACATAGCGATAAAGCCGTTGAATCCATTATTTTTAACCGGAGATTTATTGTTTTGAGGTAGGTTATGTGGTTGAATTTCTTCGCCTTTTTGTCTATGAGCGGGTCTGCGGTATAAACGCCATCTACTTTGGTTGCTTTGAGAATGACGCCGGCATTTATCTCGATTGCCCTCAGCGCAGCTGCGGTATCGGTAGAGAAATAAGGGCTGCCTGTACCGCCTGCAAGTATCACAATGCGCCCTTTTTCAAGATGCCTTATTGCGCGGCGCCTTATATACGGTTCTGCGATTTCTGCCATCTCAATCGAAGTGAGCACCCTGGTTGTGAGATTTAGCTTTTCAAGCGCCTGTTGTAATGCGAGAGCATTGATTACCGTTGCGACCATCCCCATATAGTCACCTGTGACGCGGTCAAATCCACTTTCGGATGCAGGTGTACCGCGCCAGATATTGCCCCCTCCGATGACTACGGCTACCTCTATTTTTTTTCTTGCGAGCGCGGCAAGCTCCTCTCCAACCCTGTTGAGCCGGTCGATATCTATACCTGAACCGCCAACAGGCGCAAGCACTTCGCCACTAATCTTTACAAGGACTCGTTTGTATTTCACTGCTCGCCAACTTTCAGGCGCGAGAATTTGGAAACAGCGATTTTCTCTCCAATCTTAATTGCTACGGAATCGATGAGTTTTGCAACCGTAAGATTTGCATCTCTTATATATGGCTGTTCGAGCAGGCAGCTCTCGGCGTAGAATTTTTTCAAGCGGCCTTCGGCAATTTTTTGAGCAATCTCTTCTTCTTTACCTTCTTTCTTTGCCTGATTCGTATAGATTTCTTTTTCTCGTGCAAGAACGTCCTGTGGGATGTCGGATATAGAAACCCAGTGTGGGTCGCTTGCAGCAACCTGCATAGCGATTTCTTTGCCGAGTTTCTGGAACTCCTCCGTCCTTGCAACGAAATCGCTTTCGCAGTTAAGTTCCACCAGAACGCCAAGCTTGTTGTCGTTGTGGATGTAAGAAGCGATTATCCCTTCCTGTGCGGTCCTGGCGCTGCGTTTTGACATTACTGCTGCACCCCACTCTCTCAAGAGTCCCTGCGCGCGTTTGATGTCTCCATTTGCATCCTCAAGCGCCTTCTTGCAGCTCAGTATCGGTGCGTTCGTTATCTGGCGTAATTCCTGTATCTGGTTCGTTCCGGCTTTCATCTTCTCCACTCTCTACCTCCTCTGATATTGTTTCTTGTTCCGGCTTTGTTTCCTCTTCTGGAACTGCTTCTTTCTGCGGTGGTACGCTAACTACTTCTGCTATTGAGTCAGTTATAAGTGTAGTGATAAGACTGATGGATTTTATTCCGTCGTCATTCCCTGGAATTGGATAGTCAACAAGCTCGGGGTCACAATCGGTATCAAGAAGAGCGACAATAGGGATACCGAGTTTCTTTGCTTCTTTGACAGCTATTGTCTCGTGTCCGATGTCTACGACGTATAATGCGCTAGGGAGTGAATTCATACTCCTGACGCCGCTGTAAACCTTATTGAGACGCGCGATTTCCTGATCCATCTTGGCGATTTCCTTCTTAGTGGCTTTGTTATTACTGTCGGCTCGTTTTTCCTCGAGTGTTTTAAGATGCGCGAATGTATTGGTGATAGTGGAAAGGTTAGTAAGAAGGCCACCCGGCCAGCGTTCGGTTATGTACAACATACCCACACGAGACGCCTGTTCGCGTATCACATCCCGTGCCTGTCGCTTCGTGCCAACGTATAGAATTTTCTTACCGTCTGACGCGATTTGAGACAGGAATTTCCTTGCACGTTCAAGTTGCTGAACCGTTTGCTGAAGATCCAGAATGTGGATGCGGTTACGCTTCTCAAATATGAATTTTGCCATATTTGGATGCCACATTCTTGCTTGATGCCCGAAGTGCACACCCGCCTCAAGCAAGTCCTTACGTTTTACCGTTGACATATTTTGTTACCTCCTCTATCTTAAGAGCTGTGCCCTTAACAAGAACCACGCTAGCAGCAGACCAGCTACCGTGATACCGAAAATTATACTCCATTTACCAAAATAGGCAAAGCTCACTTTGCTTCTCGCTATCAGGACCCTGGCATCGGCAGGAAGTGTGGATTCACCTATAACACCGGGTGCAAGACGTACTTTCAGACGAATCCCTGATTCGTCTGGCCTGATACTTTCAACGCGTGACGGTAGTACAGGACGGCTCTGTTCGCTACCTCCTCCAAGGAGGTTTGCCACATAACGTCCTAACTCACGTTCATCCGTAATCGAAACCAGAACCGCGTCTCCTGGACGTACCCGGCTCAACCGCCTGGAACTGGACTTGAAGTAACCGAATCTTCCCATCTGGCCGGGTTCTGCTACCTGAATCTTGAGTGCCGGAAATGATGCGTTTTTTCTGCGCTCCTGCTCTTGTAGCGGTGAATCTGTGGATGCTCTTTCGCCCAGAATTTCAAGGTATCTGCCGATAGTTAGTGTTGTATACTGCATTTTTATGACTGGTTTGTCAAGATGGACTGAATCTCTGATACAGCTTTCTATCATTTTCTCTATCCACTGTCCGACCTCATCATCCGCGTTATGCCACAACATAATGTCAGCGCCTGCCAGCGCAGTATCAAGCGCCTGTTCAAACCTGATGGTTTCTTCGTAATTGACTCCTATCTTGAGCCGGCGCAAGTATGTCTCACGCTGGAGATTGAGCCAGGATTGCGATATATCCGTTTCATATATCGCCGGGTCATCGCCAATGACAGAAGACAAACGGACTACGGTACCTTTTCTTATGTCAATTACTAATATGGCTAAACCGTAATGGTAGCCGGTAATACTATGGAACTTGCACTTGACAACGCCAAATTGCTTTACGACACCCTTGAGAGAACGGATTGCACTCTGGATATTTCCTCTGCTGGTGAGGACGTCGCGTGCCTGGCTCTCTTCAACGCCGGTCTCTTCCATTATGACTTTTATGTCTTCAGGATGCATGCTTTCCAGTTAAATTGCACGGGCAAGCCGTACAGGCTAAAAAACGCAGGCTGTAGCCGCACCTTTTAAGGTGCGCTTATATGCGCAGGCTAAAGCCTGCGGCTACCAAAGGTTGCGGCTAAAGCCTGCGGCTACCGCTTCGCTCGCAATGACGGAGGCATTACGCATGAGGGTGACTACGGTTGTATACGTCTTTCAGTTTCGCCATTGATACGTGCGTATATACCTGCGTGGTAGCGAGGGAACGATGCCCAAGCATTTCTTGAACTG
>Ga0210056_1003345_pt1 | contig 13064 bp, 16 predicted proteins | sample CryGeyCG2014_080_2_FD_183965 | JGI IMG/M metagenome (GOLD analysis project Ga0210056, IMG submission 183965) | Groundwater microbial communities from aquifer - Crystal Geyser CG07_land_8/20/14_0.80 (SPAdes) (version 2) | ecosystem: Environmental > Aquatic > Deep subsurface > Groundwater | place... | reverse complement strand
TCCATTTACATGGCTGGAGTTTCTGGCGTATTCAATCGCTTTTGCTCAAAGCGTCTGGTTAACTTGGCGTATAATACAACATAAGGGTAAAAAGGAACTTGTAAACACTTGCGTATTGATCTCGATATGCGCAGTAATGCTACTAATAGCTGCAATCGTGGAGATGGCTATAATTTCATATTTCGGTGGTTTTGAGTGATTTTTCGTCTAACCTTTCCAGTTGATTTTTGTGATTTCTAGGCTTACATCTAGCGCTTTCGTGCTGTGTGTTATTTCGCCTAGGCTTACTATGTCAACTCCCTTTGATGCATAGGCAAGAATGTTCTCTGCAGTGATTCCACCGCTTGCCTCAAGCAAAACCCTTCCAAAAAACCGTTCTTTTTTCAGTAGTTTAACAGCCTTTTCTGTTTGTTCCGGGGAAAAATTGTCCAGCATGATTATGTCTGCTCTAGCTCTTGCCGCAACTAAAACGTCTTTAACTTTTGTTACTTCAACCTCGATTTTTTTGCTGAATGAAGCATCTTTCCTTACTTTTTCTATCGCTTTTCCAATGCTCCCAGCAACTGCGATGTGGTTGTCCTTTATCAAAATCATGTCATCTAAATGAAGTCTATGCGTGTCGCCGCCGCCTACTAAAACAGCTTTTTTGTCAAAATAGAGGAGACCGGGCGCTACTTTTCGTGTGCATGCAACTCTAGTTTTAAGTTTGGCTTTCTGAATTTTCCCTATTAGCTTTCTTGTGGTTGTTGCTATGCCGCTCATGCGGGAGATGATATTTAGAAGTGTACGTTCAACCGAAAGCATTGTTCGAGTGTCTCCAGAGATTTTCATCAAAACGCTTTTCGCTTTGACTTTTTCTCCGTCTGGAACCAAAATTTTGGCTTTGAGTCCTAGGCTTTCCACTAATATTTCGGCTTCTTCCATTCCAGCTGTGACTCCTGTCTCCTTTGATACTATCTCTGCTTCTGCAGTGCTATCTGCGGGAACAATTAATGCTGTGGTTATGTCGCCTTGTCCAATGTCTTCGGCTAAAATGTTTCGGAGTTTTTCTTCCAGAATCTTTCGTGGTAAGAACATACTTTCACCTTATGGTTGTCTAACTTAAAATGTTCGCTTTTATTTTAATATTTGAAGGCTTTTCTGCTGTTTCAATTATTGCTCTTACGGCGTTTTCTAAGCCGTTGTATTGCCTAACTTCTTTTTGAACTTGTTTGAGCCTTTCGGGAATTTCGCTTTCCAAGATTTGCTGGACACTTTCTAACAATTTTTCCTTGTTTAATTCTTCCTGTTCAATTATCTTTGCAACACCTAATTCTTTAGCTTGTTTTGCGTTGTTGAGTTGTTCCGTATGGCTAGGTGTTGGCACTAGAATCATGGGTTTTCCGTAGCACATGCACTGCATTAGGGTTCCATGTCCAGCACGACTTATAACCAAATCACAAGCTTTCAAGTATTCAAAACGGTTTGGAATCCATTTGTAAATCCTCAAATTACCGTGCGATATGGGTTTAGTGTCAGCATTTGGGTAGCCAAGCGACAAAACAACATCGAAATCGTCTGGAAACTCAAGCAAGATACTCCTTAACATTCCTGTTAAGAAGGCTCTCTCCCTAATAGGACCGCTTATAGGCGCGAAGATAACTGGTTTGTCCGAAGACAACTTTAGTTTTTTGCGGAGTTCTTTCTGAGTTGGCAGTTCGTTTGGATGTTTTGATAAAATTGGCCCTATCAACCTTACTTTTTTTCTGTAGGATTTTGGAACGTTTAGGTTGCCAGTGCTTATCGTATATGGTTGAGGAAAATCTGGTATTAACACCACGTTTCCGCTTGTCCACATCTTTCCGATTATTGCAAGCGTCATGGAATCTGCGAATCTTGCTAAACGCAAAAAATGTTTTTTCCGTGGAATTATCACTTGAAACTGATTTAAGATGCATATTCTGGGGATTCCTAGGATTTTTGCTGCCAATAGGGGTGAGGCGCGGGAGTCTGAAACGACTACGTCTGGTTTGAAGCTTTCGATGGCTTCTATTTCAGCGTTGACTTGCTTCATAAAGGTGAAGGATGCGAAAAACGGGCCTGGATTGACTGCTGTTTGTCTGAAATCTATTGTTCCGTCTGGTTTGACTTGAAAACCGATTGGCGGAGCTTTGACCAGCGTAAGCTTCTCGCGTTCAACATAAGGTATTCCTTCTTTATAGGTGGAGAACATTACTTCAATGTTTTTCTCTCCAAGTCTTCTGGCGATTGGAATGCATCTTCCAACATGTCCGAGGCCTATGCCGCATGGGGAAAAATAGACTCGCATGGATTATTTCCCGCCGAGGGCTTTGTGTTTCACTTCGCCTCTGGGTTTTTCTTCCTCAAATATTATGGCTTGGAACTTGTAGATTTTGGTGTCTTTGAGTAGCCAGCAGTCTGGTGGTAAACCAGCTTTGATGCAGCATTGGCACAGGAATTGTTCGTTGTCCCATTTCCATTCAATTGGTACTTGGGGAAGAAGTAATCCTTTGAAAACGTTTTTTTCAACGATTAATCCGTCTTCTCCAACCTTAATTTTTGAAGGGTACTGGCTTGGTTTTTCCACTTTAATTATTTGAGGTGGGGTGAGTACGCTTACTTCAAAAACTACGGTTTCAAGTTCGTCTAATGAAATTGGATAGAAGCGGGGGTCTTGGGTTGCTGAGTTTATGGCGGATTCGATGACTGCTTTGGTCAGTGGAATGGTGGGGTATGGGTAGCCGATGCACCCCTTCAATTTTTTCTCTCCGGATTTTATGCTGTTTATTGTAACGAATACTCCGCAATGTTGTGAAAGTTTTTGAGAAGTGCCTTCTGGAACTTTGATTTGTTTTCTGGTTTGTAGATGCTCTTTCACAGCTTTGCGTGCCAGTCTGACGAGGAATTTCCCTTCTTCTACGTTTAATTGAAATGACAATTTGCTATCTTCCCACTTTAACAGTTAGTGATGGGCATTTCAGAGGAGGGCTAAGCTTTGTAAAAAGTTTTGGGTTTACAATTTTATCGATTCTTCGCGTATTCCGTCCTTTGTTATTATTAGGAAGTCTATTCCGTTTCCGCTCATGATGTCTCTGCTTATGGCTGACTTTATGGCTCTGGTAACTAGGTTTTTTGCTTCTTCTATGGTCAAGTTTTCTTTGTATCCTTCTTCGAGTAATCCCATGGCAATTTCTGTTCCTGAGCCTACAGCTGCGTACTCGTCAGGTATTACTGAGCCCATGATGTCTAGTGCGTAAAGTGTTGGTCCTTCTTCGTCTAGTCCGCCTACTATTGTTTGTGTGATTAGCGGCGCAAGTCTTCGGTTGAAAAGCAGGGTTGACATGAGTTTTGCTGCTGACCTTACAGAGATCGGTCTGCTCACATCTAGGCTGTATAAGTTTGAGTAGGCTTCTACCTCTCTGACGAGGATTTGCATGTCTGAAACAAGTCCGGCGCAAGCGGCACCTATACGGTCGGTGAGTTTGAAAACTTTCTTGCCGCCTTTGCTGACGATGAGATAACCGTATGAAACACGTTTTTCAGAAGCTAAGATGACGCCTTCTGGGCATACTACGCCAACTGTTGTTGCGCCTGGAATCCAAGCGTATTGAGATTGCTGTCTTTGTCTTTCCATGTGGTTTCACCTTTTCTGGTTGGTATATGTAAGACAACCTATTAAGTTTATGTTGTTTTATTGTTGATGAGCTTTGCTTTTGCCGCATAGCTAAATACTTAGCTGTTTCTATAACACTTCTGAAAGGTGGATATAGAATGATAGGTCTTTACGTGGAAAATATTGAAGGTGTCTGGTTTGGGATTGCTTGTGATGGAGAAAAGATTTTTGCCGTAACGTTTACTTTTAGCGAAGAAAGGACTTTGCAGAGTTTGTTGAGGAGCCTTCCTTTTAATGTTCCATTTGAACATTCAGAAAAAATGTCGGTTTTCGCTAAGCGTGTGATTTTTTTGATGAAGAATATTTATGATGGGAAAGGTGACTCTGATAGTTTTTCTTTGTTTACAGAGCATCTTTCAGATTATGCTAGAAGGGTGATTGAGGTTGTTTCTTTGGTTCCTGTTGGTTTTGTGGCTTCTTATGGTTCTGTTGCTAGGGCTGCTGGTGGGGGTCCTAGGTCTGTTGGTCGTGTTATGGCTTCGAATCCGTTTCCGTTGGTTGTTCCGTGTCACAGGGTTGTCTGTTCAGACTTCACTCTAGGTGGTTACGGTGGTGGCTATGATAATGTGCCTGTGAAGCTTGGGATCTTGAGGCGTGAAAGTAGAGGTTATGGTTCTGAGCGAGAGATTTCCGTTGGTGGCGGGAAGCTTTTGGTTTTTCCTGTTGAGCTGGTGTTGAAACGGGTTGGGGAAGAGTAAATGTTTAATTGACAGGCTTTGAGACTTGGCAAATAGTGATAAAGCTTTGCTTCTCTGTTGTGTCTAGACCCCTTTATATATAGGTTGAAACACTGGTTCAATTGTCTTCTATGGCGACCCGTTCAAAGAAGAGTTTCCAGAGGTCTTTCAGTCTCTCCCTCTGTGTGTGCTATGTGCTTTCAGTAATACAAGCCATGGAATGGTGACTAGAATGAATAATATTTCAATGGTAAACTCGACAAAAAAACAGGGTTTACGGGAGATATCGCCGCTTTAGATTGTTAAAAGCCATAAAGACCAATTCTGCTGGTGAGACACTAGTTTTTCGGGCTGTTCACTTGGGTTTTCTGAAAAGAGCAATCAGAAAAGTCTTCGAGTGAACTCAAATGAACTATGATTGTAGGATGTTTTGCACTTTCTTGGTTTAGGTCAAAATTATATTAGGCAGTGAGCTAAGTATGATGTGGGGGAATTTGACGTGGTTGAAGTATTAGTTCTGTATTATTCGAGGACTGGCAGAACTGAAGCCTTGGCAAATGCTATTGTGGAGGGCATTGAAAGCGTTGAGGGAGCTTCAGCCAAAGTGAAGCGTGTTGACTACGCAACTGTTAACGACTTCATCTCTTGCGATGCCGTAGCCTTCGGATCTCCAAACTACTTCAGTTACATGGCTGGGGTCATGAAGGACTTTTTTGACAGAGCGCTGAGCATGAGAGAAAGGGTCGCTGGCAAACCAAGCGTAGCCTTCACCTCAGGCGGTGGGTCAAGCAACTCGGCTCTATTGAGCTTGGAAAGGATGATCTCCTCCTTCAGACTGGAGAAGGTGGCTGACGGCGTAGTCTCCCAAGGAGAACCGAGCGAAGAAAATCTGAAAGCCTGCAAGAAACTCGGAGAAGCCTTAGCAAAGAGAGCGCTTGAAAGAGCCGAAGCCCCAAAAGACTAAGACCAGAAAAATCTAGCGGGCGCCCTCCTAGTTTCAACTTATCGCGTAGTTCAGAGCCTTTTCAGCATGAATACGAGTCGTATCGTAAAGCCGAACACCGCAGTCCTTTTCCTTGATGAGCACGGGAATTTCTGTACATCCCAAGACGATCCCTTCAGCTCCTTTCTCTTTCATTTTCTTCACGACCTTGACATATCCTTCTCTGGATTCAGTCTCGACAAGCCCTCCAATAAGCTCCTCATAAATCACTCTATTAACAAACTGTTGATCCTTCCTATCCGGAACCAAAGTAACTATTCCTCTTGCTTCCAAACCTGCTTTATAGAAATCTTTGCTCATGGTAAAGATTGTACCCAAGAGCCCCACAGTCTTCATCCCTTCTTTCCTTATAGCTTCCGCCGTCACCTCGATGATGTTGATGAGTGGAATAGAAATTTCCCTTTGCACCTTGTCAAAGACTATGTGCAAGGTGTTGGCGGCAATTAACCCGAAATCGGCTCCTGCTTTCTCCAATGCCCTCAACACTTCAATCATCTTGTCCGCGATGAGATCCCACCGTTCCTGATACTGCCAGTCAACAAATTCTTGAAAGCTGACGCTGTAGATGATTATTTCCGGATAACTGTAGTTCCCATATCGCTTGGTATATTCTCGGGTAATGTATTCATAGTAGATTGCAGTCGATTCAGGGCTCACCCCTCCCAAAATACCAATCTTCTTATGCAAAATCATCCACCCACATGTGACTACCCCAAAGAACCATTTAAAACTTAACTGAGCAGATATACTGCACGCGCGAAGCACACACCACAGAGCATTTATGAATTGAGAAGATACATATCCGGAAGAAATGCCAAAATACCAAGTCGCTTATTCCCTAAACAGGTGAAAACCTAAAATGATAGACGGAAATCCTGCTTTAGAAGAACAAATCGGTTCACTTTTGAGAAAACATGGAAAAACCATTTCAATCGCTGAATCATGCACAGGCGGGCTTATCTCTCACAGAATAACAAACGTACCCGGCAGTTCCAACTACTATAATTACGGCGTCATAGCCTACAGCAATAAATCCAAAATAGACATTCTTCATGTCTCACCTGAGACTCTGAAAAAGTTTGGAGCGGTTAGTCGTCAAACGGCAATAGAGATGGCGCAAGGAATCAAGCAAATCAGCGGAAGTGATTTGGGATTAGCCGTTACTGGAATAGCTGGACCAGAAGGTGGTACACCTGAGAAGCCAGTGGGCATGGTATACATATGTCTGGCATCCGACGAAAGTGTTGTTTGTGAAGAATTTGGATTCAAGGGAAAGAGAGAAGAGATAAAGCTCCAAGCGTCTGAGGCTGCTCTAGAAATGATAAAGAAGCATGTTCAAGCGTTGTCCGAATCGTAAACCTAAGGTCAAAAGCATCTAGCGATAGGATGAGCTTCTTCGGAGATTGTTGCTAGCATGCAAGTCCTTGATACGTGCAACACCATCTAAACTCTCAATGTAAGATGCAACGCTCTTCGGAACAAGATCTCTCCATTCTTCGTCTTCTCGCATTCTACGTCTAATTTCTGAACCCGAATACAACTCCTGACGATAAGGCGTTACAGACTCTACTCGATACCCTTTCTCCTTAAAGACTCCAACAGTCACAGGTTCATTAGAAAACACAACATCAAGATAGCCTACTAGCGAGACGACCCACGAAACCCAGACAAGAGGTCGATGTAAATCAGGTACTGGTACAATCAAATACTCAGCTGGATTCACCTTAGCCTCGTTCAACGCCAACCTTATCATAGTCAATCGTTCACCACCAGTAAAAGGATTCAATAAATCATAACCATATTGAGCACTTCCAATTGCAATCACAAGCTCTTCAGCTTTGCCGACAATATCTTTGATTGCTTTCAAATGACCCAAGTGAAAAGGTTGAAACCGACCTACATATAACGCTCTTTTGAATTCACAAGTCTTCATCTTTTCCACCACGAAATACCATAGGTCATAGTTATCACTTTGAAGATTTGTCTTTTGCTATTCTCACAATAGAAAAGCTGGACAGTTTTTATTTACAATCCAAGTCCTCTACATCCTTCAAACTCGCGCAATCGTAGCATAAAGGTTTTCAAAAACAAAAAGGAGTTTGCAGGAAACATCCCCATCTTGTGTCTTAAAGACAATAAAGCGTAACTTTGTCTCCGACTCTTGTTTGGAAGTTTTCTGCGGCATTGCCTTGGTTTATGGAGATTTCCAGAAAGTTGTGGCTTCCAAGGATAGCCAATGGTTTTTGTGCTCCAACTTCTCCATAAGCCTTGCAAAGCTTCAGCTTTAGACCGATGCTTTTTAGTTTAAGGTTAACCATCACCTTTATGTCCATCGATTCAAGGTCTTTCTCTCTCAGGTTTGTGATTATGTTTCCGAAACCGTCTATATGTATGACTTCACCTGTCAGTGTTGTCTTTGTCTTAGTTATTTTCGCAAATTTCGGCGTTACAATTTTACGTATTTCGGGTCCAAACTCGGATGGTGATATTCCGTTTGCAAGGTGGGCGGCTGCAGGAGCAAAAACATCTCTTCCATGAAACGTGTTAGAAACTTCTGGGAGCATGAACTTCGGGTTCTCTATTCTGTAAATGTGCCTTATACCTTGACCTTTTGCCGCTAATGCTAGTATGCCGTTGTCCGGTCCGATAAAATAGCCATTTTTTGTTTGTATGAGTATGGCTTTACGTTTTGTTCCTACACCCGGATCTATGACAGCCATGTGAATTGTGCTTTTCGGAAAATATGGGCAAGCAGCAGCTAGTGTGTATGCACCCCTTCTTGTGTTGAATTTTTCTACGCAATGCGTAATGTCAACAATTTTCGCTTTTGGGCTTATGCTTAGCATGACAGCTTTCATCTCTGCTGCATACGGGTCTTTTAGTCCAAAATCCGTTGTTAAAGTGATTATCTTGGTTGGCATGTTTGCTTCAATAAGTGTATTCTTCTTCTTGTGTGTTTTCCTCTACCTCAACCAATTCTACTTGTTGCACGTTTTCGTCCGCTTCTGCAGCGTCCTTTAGATAGGTATTTGTGATGTTTTCGATTTTTTCCTTCTTCTTTTGTTTTCTCCTAGAGTTAATGTCAAACGCAAGCATCAAGAGATAAGGCAAGGACAAATAACCTAAAGCAAGGAAAGGATTGTGGAATGAGGCTTCTAGATTGAATATTTGGCCGATTGATCTGTTTTGATAAGTAGTTATGATGTCTTGAACGATGAAAGCTGAGAACGTTAAGGTTAGGCAAACGAAGAACTGGACAAGTACGCCTCTTCCTTTTCCAAGAATAACAGACGGTATGGCAGAAGATAAGAGAAAAACCCACGCGAAAGCATGAATGAAGACTAGCATGTCCATTCTAGAAACCAGCCAAGTGCCTACTGAAGGCCAAAATATGTTAATGGAATCCGTAACGGTTGTGACTGCTGTTTGAGTGAATAATTGGTAACTAACCATTAAAGCCCAAGCAACAGAAACGTACAGAGGCGTAACCACAGCTGCTTTTCCCAAACTCATCCCTCTGTGTTTGTTATTGAACAGCCTCATATCTTAAGCTTTACGCTACAATACTCTCTATTCGGAAACCATATCAGACAGGGAAAACGAAATAAGTCAACATTATTCCCATAAACTCTAAAACCAGACGCGCTACACAGAAGGATTGCAAACTATGCAAATAGGCAGAAAACTAACAGCTAAAGAAGTTGCTCTGCTCATATGTTTTACGGCTTTGTACACGTATTTCTCTTTCATACCAGCCTTCCCAATAGTCGGCTTACCAAGCAAAGCCATAACTCTAGCCGCAATCGCAGCACCAATAATCGGAATAATACTTGGACCATACCTAAGCATGTTATCCACTCTTCTAGGCGGAGCACTTGCGTTTTCCGCAGGACATTTCTCTCCACTGAGTTTTGTAGCTGGCATCGTTACAGCAGTTTTCGCTGGCATGCTATACGAAAATAGACGAAGCGTTTCCGCCTTCACGTATTTCTCACTTCTATTCTTCTTTGGATTCTATCCTTTCGTCGGCCCAGTTTGGCTCTATCCACCCTTCATGTGGTTTCAGATAACAGGTTTTCTAGTTCTAATCTCTCCTCTACAATCCATGGCTTCAAAGAACATGCAAAACCCTAACAACAGTTCAAAGCTTTTCTCCGCCTTTTTCATAGTTTTTCTGACGTCCACATTGGCTGGTCAAATTGCTGGTTCCTTAGTCTTTGAGCTCATTTCTTGGCCTATTTTCATAGAGAATGTAGATGCTTGGAAGGCAACGTGGCAAGTCGTGACATGGATTTATCCAATAGAACGAATAATCATCGCATTAACCACCACATTCATAGGAGTGTTCCTGTACAAAATTTTAATTCACGCAAATCTAATGCCCTTCCTTAACCAGTCAAAACCTCGTGAAAACGTTTAGAGTTTTAGCTTCCCCAAATATTTTCTAATTTTCATTTACATCCAAAAGCATTCATGAATATGCACTCGTCAGGCGAAATCACCATCTTCTCACAGCCGTAAACCCCTTCGTCAAAAACGACTGGAGCGTCCTTAATCAAAACTACCGGAGTTTTTTCAGCCACCTCGCTCATTAACAAATGCGCCGCAGAGGCCAAATCATCCGCAACAGCATGCCTAGTAATGATTAACGTTTTTCCAAAAACGTCTTTTTCTCCTCTGAAGTCTATCACAGGTTTGAATCCCGCGACAGCCAAAGCCAAGCCCTTCGTGCCCAATCTAAGAGGAACCAGCCCACTGTCAACAATTAAAACAGCGATGTGCTTGCCAGTTCTATATATAATTTCCTCTCGAATGTCCTTTACCCACTTTTCAGCATTTTTTGGCCACAAAACAACGAAGCCGACAGGCGCATTCTTGTTATCTATCCCAGCATTTGCCGTCAAAACTCCGTTTTTAAGCGTTAAAACAGCTCTTTCTACTCCTCCGTAAATCTTGTCTGCTTCATGTAGGATTAGCTCTGCAAATTCTGATTGAAGCGAAAACTTTTTGGCAAGCTCTTTCGCCTCTTCTGAAGACTTAATATCGCTCAGCTTAGCCACGCGTCCCTCAGCATATGCTACTATCTTTGAGGCTAAAGCCAAAACATCACGGTCTTCCAGTTTTAGTTTTTGTCTCTTCAGCGATTCTAGAATCACTTCAACCAAGTTTTCGCCAGTTTTTATGATGCTTGTTCTGACAGCATAAAGTCTCATACAATTCTCACCCAGTATGCAAAACAGGAATAAAAATTACCTCATCTCCATCTTTAAGTACGGTTTCCAAACCATTTAGGACACTGATTTCCTTTCCATTTACCAGTATAAGCGTGTTAGGTCTAGGGTCTTCCAGATCAGGGTCAACTAATGTCCGCTCAAGCCTAGGTATTCCCTCAACAATTTCTTTTATGACTTCTTGTAACCTAATTGCGTCTTCGAACTCAATGGATACTTTGTTCTTGCCTGTAATGCTGCGGAAAACTCCGAAAAACCTTATAGTTACGTTCGTTTTCTTGTCCTCCTTCACTATAAAACCACTATGACGGAGACGTCGTTAACATTCGTGCCTGTTGGATCAGTGAATATGAGGTCACCAAGCTTTGAAAAGAAATTGTAAGAATCGTTTTCAGCTAAGAACTCCTCAGGATTCAGATCCATCTCTTCTGCTCTTGACATGGTTTTTCCATCGACTATAGCTCCAGCTGCATCTGTCGGACCATCTACACCGTCTGTGCTCAACGAAGCCACAACAACTCCATCCATACCACCCATTCTTAAAGCAGCTGCCAAGGATATTTCTTGGTTTCTTCCTCCTAAACCTTTTCCAGTCACTGTAACCGTTGTTTCTCCGCCTGCAATTATGCCTGCTGGTTTTGGAATGGGATTTCCAGACGTAACAACCTCACGGGCTATCGATGCTAACATGACTCCGACGTGTCTGGCTTCTCCTTCTAGGCTTGAGGTTAGCAAAAGCGTGTTTAACGTAGCAGACCTTAACTGTTCAAGCGCTGCCAAGCTTGCGAACGTATTGTTTCCAATTATAACGTTGTAAACTTTCTTGAATGCTTTGTCGTTTGCTTTAGGTGTTTCTGGAATTAAGCCCTTTTCACCACTTGACAGAACTTTTTTTATGGATGCTGGAGCCTTGTCCCACAAGCCATGTTTCTTCAAAACTTTGATGGCTTCGCTGAAGGTTGTTGAATCCGGAACAGTTGGGCCTGAAGCAATAAAATCTAACGGGTCTCCCACAACATCTGAAAGTATAAGATTCAGAACAGTGGCTGGATAAGCCTTTTTTGCAAACCATCCTCCCTTAAAATCTGAAATGTGCTTCCTAACAGTGTTGATCTCGTTTATTGTTGCACCGCACTTAAGCAACATATTCGTAAGTTCTCTCTTGTCATTTATGGTTATTCCGTCGCGGGGGAGAGGCATGAGGCTTGAACCTCCACCTGAAATCAAACAGATGACCAAGTCTTCTTTTTTCGCTTGTTCGGCGATTTTCAACATGCGACGTGTTCCTTCTACTCCCGATTTGTCTGGGATTGGATGGCTTGCCTCGCGAAGTTTTATAATTTCTGTTTTGTGTTTGTTGCCGTGTGGAATGTTTACAAGTCCTTTTGTTATGTATTGGTCTAAAATCTGTTCTAACGCTTCAGCCATTGAGCCGCTTGCTTTTCCGCCTCCAATAACATAGACATTCTTGAATTTTTTCAAATCAAATGAGCACCCGTTTACTTTGAGCAGGGAGTTTTTCAGCAGAAGTTTTGATTTCATTAATTGTTTTGAGTCGATGGCGTTCAACGCGGATTCTAGGCTTTTCAGGGCTAGTGCTCTGGCTTTTCGATTGAGATGTGTCACCCCATTTTTAACGAGTTGCTCTTTGTTCTCTATTGTTATCATTCAGCTAGCCCATCATTTGTTAAGATTTAATGATTTATATGTGTAAACAAGAATATTTTAGACAATAGTTATGTGAGATATTAAAGATGATGCTGAAGACGGTGATTGGGTACGGTGTTTCAGCGATTCTCTTATTTTTTGCAGTTCTTTACGCTTTAGCCTCCTCTGTAGAGAACCCGATGAGAATATGGGCAAGTGCTCTTCTTTTTCTAGCTGGCTTTGGAGTGTTATATTTCGTTTGGAAGCGGCAACCTACACAGATAGCGCAGAAACTTGAGGTGCCTGGAAGGATTAAGGCTCAAGCGATAAAATGTCCTAACTGCTCAGCCTCGATAGACATGAATCAGATAAAAATTGTGGATGGCGTGCCATTAGCTAAGTGTCCTTATTGTGGGCATACTTTTGAGATTACCGAGGAACCGAAATGGTGACCAGAAAGTTACTGATTCAAACGGCACTCGTTTTAGTAATTGTTCTATCTGTCACGCCTATCATGTCAAATTCAATGGTTGCCAAGGCAGCAAGCATCGAATACTACCTGAATCATGAGTATGCAAAAATATGGATTAACACGGATGGAACCATTGACTTGCTTTATAACATAACGATAACGTGCACTCAAGAGGTAATCCACTATGTTAAAGTGGGTCAGCCAAAGGGCGACTTCACAATTGGAGCGGCTAAAGACAAAGATGGGCATAACTTGACTACATCAGTTATGAGCAGTGGAGGAGACTACAAGGTGCAAGTTACTCTCTATACTCCTATTTCTGCTGGCCAGAGTGCTTCTTTCACGTTATTGACGAATGTTG
>Ga0210056_1003336_pt1 | contig 13093 bp, 9 predicted proteins | sample CryGeyCG2014_080_2_FD_183965 | JGI IMG/M metagenome (GOLD analysis project Ga0210056, IMG submission 183965) | Groundwater microbial communities from aquifer - Crystal Geyser CG07_land_8/20/14_0.80 (SPAdes) (version 2) | ecosystem: Environmental > Aquatic > Deep subsurface > Groundwater | place... | reverse complement strand
TGACCTCTCGATCGCTGCCGGCGCCGTTGCAACCTCGTCCAATGGACGCTTCCTCATTCTCAATGTGGAGCCCGGCGACACGGTGGTTGCCACGGCCCAGCTAACAGGATGGACGTTCCAGCCGCGTGCCTACACGGCCCGCGCCAATGCAGTCAACCAGTCGAACATCAACGGGCGGCAGTATAAGTATCAAGGGACCGCCCGGTTGCTCCATGGGATGGCGCCGACGAATTACCTGGCCTATCTGCGGGTGGACGATCCGCAGGCGGCCATCGGGTCCATCACGGTCACGGGACCGGGGATCGCTTCGCCCATCAGCCTGACCTATGACAGCCAGAAGCAATCCTGGCAGAACGAGGGCGCTATCGGCTTCGGCGCGGCGCCGTCGCTGCCCCTGACCTACAACCTGGTTATTACGGAGCAGGGCGTTGTCACACCCCTGAAACAATATCTCTACGTGTCCGGCGCGACCGGCGTTCGGGGGGATATCAACGGGGACGGCGTGGTGAATCTGACTGACGCCCTCCTGTCGCTCCAGGCGGCGATGGGTAATCTTCCGGCCGGGGCCACAGTGTATACCGATGCCGATGTCGACGGCGACGGCCGCATCGGGATTCCGGAGGCGCTCTACATCCTCCAGTCGCTTTCCGGCCTGCGGTGACGTGAGGCGTCGAACATCAAATGGGGGGACAGCTCCCGATTGTTTGCATGCTGAGGATGCTGCGCAAAATCGGGAGCGGCTCCCCTTTTTCTACCAGGCCGTTTTGACGTGCGAGTAGGTTCTGATTTTTCCATCTTTCGTTATTGCGGCTGAAGGAAGAGGTCTGTCGTGAGGCTGGTTCCTTCGAGGGTCCGGTCTCCCCGTTTCAGAACGAAGGGGTGAGGGTCACGTTGGTTTTAATCTCTCCGGGATGCACCGGAGGAAAATCCCTCCCGCTCATACTACCTCCTTAGTGATAATCAACGATTTCAACATCATTTGTATTTCCATCTTTCCAGACAAAGCAGACGCGCCACTGCTCGTTGATGCGGATGCTGTGCTGCCCCCCCCCCTTTTTTTTTCAGCGAAATTCGCTGGTTTTGATTTGAGCGCTTCTCCCCTTATTCATATTCACCTGTCCAGAGAGCAGAGAGAAATTCGCCGAAGGGCAGTATATGGATGCCGTCCACCTCACGGCTGCGCGGTTCCAGGCAGACGCACAGGTAGCGTTTGCATATGTTCTCTTCGCGCAGGGCGCGCAGAGATTTAAGATCCTGCGGGGAGACGTTTTCTTTGGCCTTCGCCTCCACCGCCGTATGATCACCGATGATGAAATCCACCTCGAAGCCGCTGGTAGACCGCCAGAAGCTCAGCAGCGCCCCCGAGACGTAATCGCTGCGGCAGGCCAGCTCGTGCATCAGAAATGTTTCAAAGGCTTCGCCGAATTCCGGTGTGCCGGGGAGGAAGGGCCTTCCTTGCAGTGCGGATACGATGCCCACATCGAAAAAGTAGTATTTCGAGGATGCCAGAGGCTTCCGCTTCACCGTCTTTCGCCACGGCGGCAGTTCCCGCAGGATGAGGGTGTCTTTCAGGATCTCGTAATATTCATACACCGTGGTGCGGGCGACCTGGGCGTCGCTGGCGATGTTCGTGAAGTTGACGATCCCGCCGTTGCTGTGGGCGGCGATTTTGAGAAAACGGCTGAAGGCGGGAATATTCCGGGTTGCCCCTTCCGCCATGATTTCCTGTTGCAGGTAGAGACCGGCATAGGCCTGAAGATCCGACTTGGGGTCGTCGGAAAAGTAGATCGAGGGCAGCAGGCCCCGCTCCATGGCCCGGTAAAGATCGAACCGGTTGCCCAATTCCCGATATGTCAGGGGATGCAGGTAATTGACCCGCGCACGACCGCCTAGGAGATTCACACCGCCGCGGCGGAGCTTCCGGGCGCTGGACCCCGTCAGGAGGAAATGGACGTCCTGTGTCTCGATCAGACGGTGAACCTCGTTGAGGAGGGACGGAAGACGCTGGATTTCATCGATGACGACACGCTTCACGGACGAGCCGATCTCCTGCGCCAGACGATCGGGCTGGCGGCTCAAGGCGAGATAGGTCGTACTGTTCAGAAGATCATAATAACGGATGTCCGGCAGGACTCGCAGGATCAGCGACGTTTTCCCGGTCTGCCTGGGGCCCAGAAGAAAGCAGGAACGCTTCTCCAGAAGACCTTGAATATCGAGCTGCCGTTCAACCCATTTTGGCTCCATGACGATCACCTCTCGGCGCAATATTTGTCATATATTATGCCAAATGACGATATTCCTGTCAATGATAAAGATCATGATAAAGATCCGTCCCCTATTACCAGGCCGTTTTGACGTGCGGGTAGGTTCTGATATTTCATCTTTCGTTATTGCGGCTGCAGGAAGAGGTCTGTCGTGAGGCTGGTTCCTTCGAGGGTCCGGTCTCCCCGTTTCAGAACGAAGGGGTGGTCCGTCCGCAGGCGGGATGTTCCGGGAAGAAAGGACAGTTGCTCCGTCGTCAGCTCCGAGCTGCCTGCGGAAACCCGGACGTTTCCCGTGAAGAGAATCTCCTTATCCTTCAGACGGACGGACGCCCTGGCCGCGGTGATCTCCGTGAGAAGGGACTTATCGTTGTGAAGACGGACCGTGACGGGTGAAACTTCGATCTCGGCGATATTCCGGACCGGGAACAGGGAAGAGAATGTCTCCTCGGCGAAGAGACCGCCGAAGTCAAATTCACTCTGCAAAAGGGGGGACAACTCCCGATTTTGTGCAGCATCCTCCGCCTGAAAAGAATTGGGAGCTGTCCCCTCTTTTGGTATAGCGGCGGGAGGAAGATGGCGGTTTTGAAGGGGCGGTCCGGCTGAAGGCGGCGCGTTCCGGGAAGATGGCGCCGGCGCTCCGGCATAGATATCGATGATCGCATTTTCGATCAGAGCCGCCCGGGTGAGGCCGGTGCTGAAAAAGACGATATTTCCCCTCCGGAGGGTTAACCGGTCGGCCGTGATGGAGACCACCCGCCGACCCTGATTCATCCCGTAAAAACGCAACCCCTCGATCTGCATCCGATACGTCGGCTGTGCGGCGCCCTTCCGATCCTTCGGTGCATCCGGTTCGCGCAGGAACCAAAAAAATGCAAGTCCTCCGATCATAGCGACTGCCGCGATCGCCGCCAAAATGATATTTCGCTTCATTCGCACACCCTCCCGGAAATTTTTCATCCGCGTGTAACGTCGGTGGGCTTCGTCAAAGGCCCTTGCGAGTGCTGTTTCCTGATGGGGAACCGCGATGAAATGAACATGTCGGTCATCAGGCGCCCTCTGACCCGGTTATCTCCGGAGCAAAGCGTTCGCTTTCCTCCGAAAGGAATTCGAGGTGCGCCTTCAGCGAGCGGACGCCACGCTGCGTCACACGATGTGGATGCCTGGAACAACTATGCGGAGATGCGAGCCACGGGTATAAAATACAAAGATTTCAGAGAATGTCAAACAAAAAAGGTATTATGTCCCCGGTTTTACCGGCAAAACACGCCGGTGACTGCGGAGGTTTGCTATCAGAAAATATGGGGAAACCTTTTTCACTCTTGACGAGGATGTGCATAGGGCGTACATTATGCGCATGACCATGATCATGGGAGGTGGCGCTAACGATGCAGAAGAGTAAGATCAACATCACAATGGATCCGGACCTTATCGAATATGCGAAGCTTTACGCAACGAAACAGAGAACGACGGTTTCGGAGGTCTTTACACAATTTATTCTGAATCTGAAGCGGGTCCATGAGGATGACCCCATGCAGGTTATCCTTGCTGATCCCGGATTCAGAGACAGTCTGCTGGCGACGATGGCGAAGATCCAGTCCGGTGAAACGAAGTGGTCGAGTTACGATGAGGTCTTCAGATGATTGCCTCTTTCAGCGATGACTTTGGCGATTCTCTGAAAAAACACTCAGCCCTGAAAAAGATCGTCCAGAAAAAGGTGGATATGATTCTCACGAATCCCGTCGGACTCGGTGAACCCTTGAAGGGAAATTTACGTGGTTATTACAGTGTCACGGTGAAGAAAAATTTCCTCATCATTTACCTCTATTGCCTGATTTGTCGGCGAAGAGGGGATGACAAGCTTGTCCTTTGTAATGATTGTTTAAGCTGTGCAGATGAAACAGTAAAGTTCGTCCAGCTTGGCCCCCATGATCATGTTTATGATGAATGAGAACGTAAATTATCCTGCGCTTTGTCCACCCCTGTTCATAATAAATCCCCTTTTCTGCACGTTTCTGCACGGCTTCCCGCCCAGAAACGTCGCGGGAATGACAGAAAGCGAAGCTTCATGTTCATAATTGGGACTTTTGCAATTACCGCCTATGCCTCCGGTTTTTCCCCCCTTAAATAATAATCTTGATTTCTTGAAATGTTTCATATATGAGTCATTATGATAAAACCTTGATTGAATGTTCTCTATTTGATACAAATCATGTTTGATGGGGGAGCGAAGATGCTGTTTGCGCTCGGCCGTTCAATCCGGGAGGCAAGAAAAAGACGGGGGCTGACCCAGGCGGAGGTTGCAAAAGCGGTCGGAATCGGGCGCGCCGCCTTGAGCCGGCTTGAAGGCGGTGTGATCCGGGAGATCGGCATGCGGAAGGTCGTCCGGGTGCTGGATTTTCTCGACATGGAGTTGACGACCCGTTCCCGCGGCGCTCCGCCGACCCTGGAAGAATTGAAAAAGGATATGGAGTCATGAGCAGGCTGAACGTCCGGATACAAGGGAAAAAGGTCGGCGCCTTGGAGGGGCCGGATCCGTATGTTTTTGCTTATGATCCGGACGCGCCATCATCACCGGCCGTTTCCCTGACCATGCCCGTCCGTCTGCAGAGCTGGACGGAAAGCGCCCTGCATCCGATCTTTCAAATGAACCTTCCGGAAGGGGCCATGCTGATCGCCGTCCGCCAGGCCATCGCCAAGATCGCCCGGACGGACGACCTCTCTCTTCTGAAGATCCTCGGGGGCTACCAGATCGGCCGGAACCGTTTCACATCGCCAGAGAGCGAACCATTGCCGGAAACGTCTTCGGAGACCTTGCCGGCGCCTTCCGCAGGCATTCCCGCGGCTAACGTGAAGGCATCCGGAACGGACCCGAACCGCGCCGCGATCCCCAGTTCCGTAAAAGCCAATGATATCGAAAATTTAATTCCGTCCGCGTCTTCGCCCGCTCCATCGGAACTGGAGTCCATCCTCAAGTATCCCGATACGGAGGAACTTTTCCGGGATCTCATGGCGCGGTTTCTCCTCCGGTCAGGGATCTCCGGCGTCCAGCCGAAGGTTCTGATCGACCTCCGGGACAGGGCGACGTTCCGCTCATCGTCCTATGTCGTGAAATCCTGGGGCGACGATTATCCCCAGTTGGCGGCGAACGAGTATTTCTGCATGATTGCGGCCGGCCGGTCCGGTCTCCCGACGCCGGAATTCCACCTCTCGGAAGACGGACGCCTCTTCGTCATGAAGCGCTTCGATATCGGCGACGACGGGAAAGATCTTGGTTTCGAGGATCTATGCGTGCTGCAGGGGGTCGGCGCGGATCGAAAATATGACAGCACATACGAGCGGGTCGCCCGGTCCATCGGCCAGTTCGTCTCGCCGCAGCGCCGTGCGGGCGCACAGGAAACCTTTTTCAAATCGCTCGTTCTATCGACTGTGTTGCGAAACGGGGACGCTCACCTGAAGAACTACGGCGTCATTTACGAGGATGAGACCGGTGGCGATATCCGCCTTTCCCCGATCTACGACATCGTGACCACCGCCGCCTACATTCCCCGGGACATCCCGGCCCTGTCGCTGGGCGGATCGAAAAAGTGGTGGTCCGGCGATGCGATGCGCAAATTCGGCGCCGCCCACTGCGGTTTGTCCCAGGGGGCGATCCGGGAAATCTTCGACGCCGTAACGGGAGCGGTCGGCCAGACGAGGACGGACGTTCGGCAATATGCGGAAGACCGCCCTGGTTTCCGGGACGTGGCGGAGAAGATGGTCGCGGCTTGGGAAATGGGGCTGGCAACGCTGTTCAGGAAAGAATGAACGCAACGACGATCCGCGGTCCGGGAAGCCCCGGCATGTGAAGTATTTCATAGATCCTCTGTGAACTGCGTCACAGTTCCTGCTGAAAATAGCTTGCATTTGCCAAAAACAATCGATTACAATCCACCTCAAAGCGACCGTTCTTGGCGCAACATGCGGTAAGCGTTAACCCATCATATCGTTTTTCTTTAGGCTGTTGTTTTAGAAGCCGGGAGTCAAAACAGGTCTTAATCAACTGTCAGCCATAGTCAGGCGGTTTTCAAGAAGGAGGTTCTTATGTGTCCGAAAAATTTAAGGAAGACGTTGGCCATCACGGTTGTCACTCTCGCGGCGCTCCTCATCGGCGGGGCGGCAACCGTCGCCGGGGCCTTCTCGGTGGATGTGGGCAATCTTTCCTATTCCGATGATTCCGGCCGATCGGTTCAGTACGACTTTACGGCTGGAGCGGTTGGGACAATACAGCCGAACGCGATTCTCCTCGATGGCTCGGCCACGATTACCCGCCCGACCGGGGAAACCGGCACCAGCTATTTCTGGGGGGCGGCGCCGGGTATGCCGGCGGTAACAGTGACGAAAGGTGTGAATAAAGGCACGGTGGGCCCCACGTTGCCGGCGACGGAAGGCGTGGCCGTGCTTTATGCGGGGGGGCCAAGCTCATATATTCCACCTTCAACACTTGCTCCTAATTGGTTCCACTCTCTCCACTTGAGCAACTTCAATGTCGATCTGACGGCGCAGAAGGCCTATCATTTTTCGATCGGCCTCGGCCGGGATGAAACCTCGGGGCCGTTCAACAATGCCTCTGTCAATATCACCTGGGTAAAAGGCCTTTACAACGGGACTTACTATGCCGCCAACACCCTGATCATTCAGGCGAAGGTCGAAAACGGCGACTCCGTTTTCTGGCAGTCAGTCCCGGTTGTTCGCACGGATCTGACCCCGGCGACGACAACCCTGATGCTCGATCTCAGCGTCGGGAGCGGCAGCAGTTTTTTTGCCTTGGTTGCCATCAACGGGGGGGGTATGCAGAACCTCCTGAACAGCGCGGGCAACGGTTGCACCCTGACGACGGCGCAGGGTTCTTTCCAGCGGTTTCCCGACCTCTATCCTTATATATATATGGAGGAGCGGAGCGCCTCGACGGCGCCCCAGGCAAGCGTTACTTCCCAGCACTGGCCGAATGGCTACTCTGCCGGCCTCTTTGTTGACGACCCCCTCCATGCTGCAAGCGCCGTGACAGTGAATGGATTCAACAACGTCTCCAACCTTCCCCTGACCTGGAACGAATCAGAAAAAAGATGGTACAACACGACGCCGGTTACGATCGGAACTTCCCCGGTAACCTCTCCCTGGCCTGCGTACACCTTTACCTTCACCCCGCAGGCGGGGGGCGCTGCGATCGCTCCCGTGACGAAGAGCGTTACCGGCTATGTGTCAGAATTTGCCACGAACCTGCAGCCGTCAGGAAATATCTCCGCCAATCCGGTTTTTTCCTGGACGGCGGCGCAAGGGGCCGGCAGCTACGGGATTGAACTGAGCGATGTCAACTACTACAGAATCTGGAACTCCTACAACATTCCTCCCACCCAGACCAGCGTTCCCTACGCCGGCGGACCGGCTCTTGTAAATGGAAACACATATAATTACTACGTCACCACCAATATTGAACAGGGAGGCGCCTGGAACTCCTCCTTTGCGCAGGGCAGCTTCACCTACAACGGCGCGTCAACCTCGACGGTCTCCTTCAACGGGACGCTCCTTGATTCCGGCAACACCCCCGTAAACGGCGGCTTGATAGAAATGGGCGGGAATGCCGCGATCCATACCGCGACGAACGCCACCGGGTTTTTTACGCTGAATGGTCTGCCCTCCGGAACGCCTTTCAGCGTCAGGATGTCTCCGCCTGCGGCGAACGCGGGAACGTATGTCCCGACCTACTCGCAGACTATTTCGGCCACCGCGCCTTTTACCGCCGCGCGCTCCTATACGCTCTTCAGCACTTATGAATTTTCCAATTGGCGGACGGCAGCCGGCACGGGCGTTATCCGCGGCCGGGTGATGAACAGCGCCAATTTGGACGCTGGTTATGTCAGCGGCGCGGTTGTGACCTATACAAGCGCTTTGGGAAACGCCAGCTACCGAGTGATGTATGAAGACAACACCGGCAATCTTACAACCGGCGGCGGAACGTACCCGAACGGCAGATTCATGATTCTCGATATGGCCCCCGGCGACATAGTGACGGTGCAGGCCGCAAATTCCAACTATAGCTTGCAGCCGACGGTTTTCGGAAACGATACCGACAGGACCCTTGCCGGGAGCGTTTACCAGGGGCTTGTCAGAGGCGAAGCGCTTTCCGGCAGGGTGGCGATCGGCGGGCACATCATGAACAACGCCAGTCCGGCTTTAGGGATCAAGAACGCGACGATCGAACAGGTGGGCGCGACGAATCCCGACAACGCTACAAACTCGAACGGGGATGGTTCCTTCTATCTGAGCGTACCGGTGTCAACCCCTCTCTATTTAAAGTTCAGCAAGCCGCTGGACACGACGCTTGCCCCGACCTACACGGCCAACATGTCGTTTGCGGCAGATGCGCCGTCTCTCGGCGATTTTAACCTTTTTTCCACCGCGCAAATTGCAAATTGGAATGGAGCTGCTGGCAAGGGAATCATCCGCGCGCGGGTGAAGGATGCCGCGGGTAATTATATAGGCGGGGCGGTAGTAACGGCTCAAGGATTAAGCAAATCTTATCCCGTTTGCTACGATGACGCCTGCACTTCCACCCTGACGGCGACAGTTGCGTCAAGCGGACGCTATGTAGTCAAAAACGTCGATGCCGGCGACACGGTGACCGTGACCGCTCAACCAATGGCAGGCTGGACATTCAATACGCGCACCTTCCACACCTATGCCGACAGCATGCATCAGGGATCTGTGACCGGCACGGCATCCGCCGTGGTCACACCGCACCCCGAGGCGGCGACGATTCAGTCCCGGTTCGAGGCGGCGATGGCCAGCTTCAATCTCAATGATTTTACCAATGAAACCGGGTTTGGCGCGTTTATTTCCTCAGGCTTTCTGGACAGAGGCCAGAACAAGGCCCAGTTCATCGCCGAAGCCCAGCAGGCGCGTGCCGACAAAGGCCCGTTTACCTGGACAATCCAGAGCATTTTGGGAACGGGAGACTTGGCAGTGATCAACCTCATCTGGATGGACGGTGAGACCGATACCCTCTATTTCCGCAAGGAGGGCGAGTTGTGGATGCTCTACGGCAACCAGAAACTGTTTGACGTCTGGGCCAACAGCGGCCACCAGATGTACTCCACGAGCCCCAACCCCTACTGGGTCAGCCTCGAGGTCAGGGAGCCGGCTTCCCTTGCAGCGCCAACGATTACCGGAGTCAATGTAACAGGCCCGGGTCTGCCGACCGAAGGCGTCAGCCTTAATCATGATACTGTATCCGGTCAGTGGCGCTCTTGGAGTAGTAATCCGTCCGAGACGAACCTCAGCCCGCAGTGGACCACGGCGCCGCAGACGCCGCTGGATTACACCTTCACGATCAGCTATACCGGAGGGACTGGGGTATCGCCTGAGATACAGACCTTTCAGGTGAAGTCATTTGTCAACGTCGCGCCCTTGCAGCCCAGTCTGACGCCAGCGGCTGACAGCACCGCGACGCGGCCGCTTATGTTCTCTTGGGCCAGCGCCGGCGAGGGCTTCCGTTACCGCGTGGAGGTGAATGACATAAGCGGCAACAGGATCTGGGAGTCCGACGACCTGACCGGAACATCAGTTGCCTATGGCGGCCCCGCGCTGGGCGGCGGCCAGTACATGTACAATCTTGTGACGAAGGACCAATACGACAACAACTCCTTCATCTTCACCTCGTTCCAGATGCCCCAGGCGGTTTCCGTGACCGGGAAGGTTTACAACTGGGCCGGCACGACGCCACTTGCAGGCGCCTCCGTCGAGCTGTTGGGGAGCGATGCGCCCCAGTCAACGACGACTGACGCAAGCGGGAGTTTTACGCTCGACAACATCGCGGCGGGGCAGAATTTCTATCTGCGGTTCCGGGCAACTGGACTTCGCGACGTTTATACGAGGGACATGGCTTTTAACGCAGCCATGCCTCTGACAGATTTGGGGACCTACAATGTCCCGACGGATGCTGATTTGGCTGGTTTTGCGCTGCAAACAGGCAAGGGGCTGATCGCCGGCCGCGTTCTTGATCAGCAGTTAGGCAACGGCGGGCGCGTTGCTGGTGCAACCGTGACAGCGACCAGCTCCAGCCATCCGGCGCCCGGCTACACTGTTACCTATCGGGATCAGCTCGGGAATCTCGGCGGAACGGCCACCTACAGCAATGGGCGCTACTATGTCCTGAACGTGGACGGAGGAGATACGGTCACCGTCACCGCAACGAAGGCCAACCGCCAGCCGGTACAGCGCACTTTTCATACCTTTAGCGGAGCCGTGAACGAGGGTAGCCTCCGCCCGGCGGCGCCCGCTTACGATGTTTCCTTCGGCGGGACGGTCTATGATGCCGCAGGCAACGCCATTGGCGGGACGCGGGTGGAAATCGACAGCTATTCGGCTAAGTATTCGATCGCGGAAGCGACAACGGGGGCTTACCAGCTCAACAATCTGCCCCGGGATGTCAACATGAACCTCAAAATCACCAAAGATGGGTATCGGACGGCCTACACTGGCGGCTTCAGTCTGGGTGCGAGTGTGGCGGACATCCCGCTTACGTTGTTCACCCCGAACAATCTTGGCGTTATGGGGGTGACGGCCGGCAACGGTCTCATTGCCGGTCGGGTGGTGAACGATGCGCTTTCGCCTCTGGCGGGTGCGGCGATCACGGTGGCAAGCAACAACGGACAGACCTATCAGGCGCATTACGGTCAGGGGACGGCAACCGCCACGCTGGCCGACGGCACTTTCTGGATTCCCAATGTGGTGGCTGGCGATGTGGTGACGATCACTGTAACCCATCCCGGCTACAGTTTCGTCGGGGTCACTTACCTGAACGGTTATGCGGATGCCGTGACTGAGAAGCTCTTTATAGGCTCGCTGTTCAAAGGCGATATCAACGGCGACGGCAAGGTTGATCTGGCCGATGCCGTCTTGACTCTCAAGATTATGGCCGGGCTGAACGCAACCGAGGTGCGGGCTAACTACCAGCTCTCCAGCACGGATGTAAACGGCGACGGCAAGGTCGGTCAGCACGAGCTGCTCGCTATTCTGCAGTATCTTGCCGGTTTGCGGGTAGAAACTTTAGCCCATTCAATGATACAGTACACTTCCGATGCCAACACGGTTCTGCTCGACCACTTTGACGGCGCCACAGGCGCGAGCATTCTCGCCTTTAGTGAAACAGGCGCCGCGTGCGGATCCCTCAAAACTTCTGCTGAACCGAGTTTTTCGTATGGTTCAGGCCCCGCCGGTCTCGACCAGTCCCTGACCATCAATCCACCGACGGGCCAACCGACGGGATCAGGCACCTATCTTAAGTATCCAGGGGGACAGCTTCTCAGCCAACCTAACGGTACGCTAGAGTTCTGGACTTACCTTACATCGTATAACGTTGGTCTTCTGCAGCAAGGGCCGTACCCCGGTTCCTGCGCCGGCTGGACATTCAGCATGGGGGTGAATGCAAGCGGTCAACTTTACTCGGGCGCTTGGGCCGCGTTCAATCTGAGTTCCGGAGCAACGTTAATGCCGCTGAACGCCTGGACGCATGTAGCGGCAACCTGGGGCAGCGCCGGAGCCAAGCTTTACATCAATGGGGTGCTGGTCGGCAGCGATGCCAACAAAGGGATGCCCGCCAGCGGCTACGGCGGCTCCGTCCTGCTTAATTACGGCGCCGGCGCTTTAACTACCCATATTGACGAGCTGAGAATCTCCAATATTCAGAGAAATGCCTTTTAAAAATTGGGGACAGCCACTAATAAAAATTGGGACAGCCACTAATTAAGCCTGTTCAATACTTGTTTATGCTAATGAATATAGTTACTTACAAACACTAAAAATCGAAGATAACCCATTTTTATTGGATTTCCGGAGGATCAGCCTTCGGAAGTCTAATGTTTTGAAAAAAGATAACCCACAAATTGGGCGATTCCGGGGGTAGGTTAACCCAAGAAATCAGCGTTTGCCGCTCTCAGAAAATAAGGGATATTTTTAAATTCCTTTTCTATTTCAGTATGTTTGATCTTATTCTAAATATTGAACACCAGTATTGAACAGCAAACATCACACGGTACAGTTGGTTTTCATGGTAAAAACTGAATTATTGAACAGGCTCTAATTAATAAATCAGTGGCTGTCCCCAATTAAAAAAATTACAAAGGAAAATGTTGGCGATGCCTGCAATATCGATGTTTTACGGAATTATTATTTATATCTATTTTGTGGACAACAGGCAGCACCATGTTCCTCATATTCATGTTCAATATCAGGAGCATGAAGCCGTTGTTTCGATCCCGGACGGGACTTTATTGGATGGAAGTCTGCCCGCACCCAAAATGAAACTTCTGCAAGCGTGGATTGAGTTGCATAAAGATGAGCTTGTCGCTGACTGGAAACTTGCTGTGACCGGACAACAGCCTTATCAGATAGATCCGTTGAGGTGAATCATGAATCCCCGTGTGAAATCCGTCAGAACTACGGATAATTACAAATTGGAGCTTGTTTTTACCAACGGTGAACAGGGAGTTTATGACTGTTCGCACTTGCTGGGCTTTGGCGTCTTTAGAGAACTGCAGGACAAATTTTATTTTAAACTGGCAAAGCCTGTTCAAGGCACAGTGGCCTGGCCCCATGAACAGGACATTTGTCCCGATACCTTGTATTTGGACTCAGTGAAAATTGGGGACAGCCACTGATAAAATTAATTAATGGCTGTTGCCCTATTCATTGTTCGTGACTCGTTCTTTTCCTTACATTGCTGTCTTTCCGTAAGGAATATTTGGAGGACGACGCTATGCGATCTCTTATTACGTCAAAATATCAAACAACTA
>Ga0210056_1003330_pt1 | contig 13101 bp, 9 predicted proteins | sample CryGeyCG2014_080_2_FD_183965 | JGI IMG/M metagenome (GOLD analysis project Ga0210056, IMG submission 183965) | Groundwater microbial communities from aquifer - Crystal Geyser CG07_land_8/20/14_0.80 (SPAdes) (version 2) | ecosystem: Environmental > Aquatic > Deep subsurface > Groundwater | place... | reverse complement strand
GCGCGCAAACAATCAAAGCTTAAGATAAAAAAAGGGAGTTTGCGGGAGATATCTCCACTAGGATTGATAAAAGCCTTTATGCACTAAAATTTCCTGTTACCGTTTAATGATTGGGGTTACTTATTCTTTCTGAAATACACCAGAACTTATGTAGGTTTGCCACCTCTTTCTCTTGCCATGCCGAATATGGAATCTTCTTAGACACCCTTTCCTCGAAGACATCAACTTTTAACCTCAACTACTCTGTAAATCTTGATCTGGGAACAGCCGTAATGTTCGGCTAACGCTTTTAACACATGGGTGGTTTTAGGATAGGTGCATTTGATCACACTGTACTGTTCCCTCTCTCCATCGCCCAGACGGCTGGTGATACGTCTTAGGTTGCTGAAAAAACGTGGACTAATCACGTCATCTTCACCCAACTCGAAATCATACATTACAAGATAACAATCCTCCGGTCCCATCGGCTCGTCTTTGAACTTTTCCAAGATGTGGTCGGCAACTGACTTCCTACCTCTCCCCATTACCATACGCACCAACATACTTTTTGTTTTACCCCTTTAATAAGGCTGTCGCAACCAACGATATTAGCAAAATAATACCATATTCGCTTACTGGTAAACGGCAGGGAAACAAATTTTTCCGTTAAATGGGATTAACGGAAATGAATTGTTGCCCTTATAGTCTGTAGTCAAAGAAAAGAGAATATTGAAACTTTTGAGTTTATCTTATTCCATTCTGGGTTTACCTAAAAGTTTTTTAGGTCGTTATCGTTTCCGATCCGTAACTTAAAGAGGATAGAAAAAATAAAATAGAACTTTGCACAAAACATTTTACCATTGAAAAAAAGAAAATGCACAAGATAAGTGAAGATATTTGAAGAAAATTATAACAATGGTTTCGGTTTTGCTGATCTTCTTTAGCAGCACTATCACACGCGCGGTACGAGCTAATGAGCTAGGTGGAACTATGGCGATTGATTTTCGAGGAAGTAGAATTGCTTTGCTAAACGACTGGGCTCATTGTTTGCCAGTCTTAGGCGGCTTTGACGTTCTTTCTATCGATGGTAAGTGGCTTGAAGAACAGGCGATGATGTCCAGCAAGTCGCCTCTCATAGCCGAGATAAAAGATGCTATATTGAGCGGGGTGCCGACCGTCATCTTCGGTGGGAACATTCATCCCGATGAGATAGTTGATGGGGTTATGAGGCATACAGTGAATCAACCGTTAACTGCTCATGCCATCAAGGTCTATAAAGACCGTGGGATTGAGGTCACGGATTTGATGCCACTTGATCAGCATTGTAAATTATTGAAGGGTTCAGAATACGCCTTATTGCCAAGTGATCAACTACTCATCGGCGGCAATACCTCTGTTGATGACGCGACAGCTAGAGCCTATGATTGGGCTATCAAAAGGGTTTCTCACACCGGTGATTCGACAATTAGTTCTGTCAACCACTTTACAGACCAAAATAAAGCCTTTGAAGCAACATCTTCTATAACAAATCCTGTCTCAGCTTCAAGTGACTCAGACCCTGAATGGCTTCTCTTTGGCACGGTTACGCTGTCGACCCAAGAATGGTCAGATAAGGGCAAGTTGGATGCCACGCAATACTGGTATGTGCTGAATAACAGTGGAAGTAACACGTATGACTGGTGGAACGTGGTTTTAGAAACAACTTCCACTCCTGGTCGTGTTGCATATGGTAGCGATTGGCGTACTGCGGACATATGGAACTGGATGGATGTGGACTACTATGGAGAGCCCAATTTACTGATTGACTACGGCCCTCCAACCACAACGGGAGTCAGCACAGTATCCTACGAGATCGGAGTCGAAGCTGGAGAACAAGGCGCAAGGGTTACATGCAAAATGCCTGTAAGCTATTCCGCTCAGGATGTTAGCATCGAAAATCAAAGCGATCCCTCAAAGCAATTGGCTAGATGGTGGCATGATGTTCCTGAGGGCGGGGATAACGGAATGAACACGTATACAATAAAGCCGGGGACAACGATAAGGGTGGAGCCAATAGCTCCCACCAGCGTGGTTTCCTCTTACCAAGTGCAGTACTCCAAACCGAATATATGGCCATTTCCTTGGGATTATTGGAAATCCCCAGAAATTCGCCTCAGAACTATACTGCCATACGCCAGAACCACCCACTTCTTCGTCGTTGAGGCTGATGACTCCCCAAACTGGTGGGTAGGAGACATCAGCAATGTAGAAGCCGGTTTCGTGGAGGCGCTGAATGATGCTGATGCTTACACGCTAGCAAAAATCTCTGATGAAGTTTTCTATGCGTGGGCTGTCACGTCGACTGAGGTGCTCGCAAGCTTAGCTTATAATCCTCCACTCCATGCAGTGATGATCAATGCTCATGGCGAAATGGTACCTATGTCAAGCTGGTATTTTGGTCCATCTATCCATATAACCTCCCCCTCGGATGGAGGAACAATCTATTCCAGTCCAACGGTATACGCTGATGTTCACCCACCATCTGGGTGCTCATTGCAATCGTTCCAGCCAGATGGTTACACAGAATGGGCATATGTGTGGTGCATGTGGTATCGCCCCAGTACAGGAGACAGTCAATGGAAAACTATGTATCCTAACACTGGCGGAGGAGGAACGTACTATCGTTACACGAGCCTCCCAGCCTATGACACTTACGAGATCTACGTCATAGCAATTGCCAACTATCTCGACAGTGTTGCTCACATTACCGTTGACTACCAATATAGCGGTGGAGGAGGAGGCTGCCCATACTTGAGCGTTTGGAACGGAACACACTATGTGACTGACAACAATCTGTTACGAGGCGGTTTCTCGGAAACGGATATCACAGACCACTACAAACTGGAGCAAAATCTAGTTCCCAATGGTGATGGAACCTATTCTATGACGCTCAGCGAGTATGAAACAGAACATAACTTCATTGATCAAGTTAGGCTCTTGGCAATAGACCATTCACCACGGGTCAACATCGCTGTAAGCCCAGAAGGCCAGATTATGACTTATAGGAGACCGGCACCACCAAGGTCAGCTATAGACGACAAAGGCGACAACGTGAGGCCCCTGATCAATTCCATTGATGAAAACTACTATGAGGGGTACAACGGAAGCTACATAATCCTAAACTTTGGAAATCTTGACACCAGCAGAGGCGCAAAACTTGTGTTAAGGGCTGACCGTCCTCCGGTCAAGGTGTCAATTCACGTTCAGGTTCAGGATGAAAACGGTGACTGGAATGATATAGCCTCATTCGTTCCAAGACATCACTGGGCAACAGAAATCATCGACATGTCAGAACACTTACCAGATGCAAACGGCGAACTGAAGGTTCGCTTATACTTCACCGCCAATCACAAGCTAGACTTTGTCGGATTAGACACAAGCCCACAAGCTCAAGTAAAAGTGCAAGAATGCAAACTATTGTCCGCAAGACATACAGCTGGACTGGAAGTTACTGGTACAAATGGTATGAGAAGCGATACAACATGCAAGAGTGACATATTAGATAGCGACGATTCCTACGCAGAGCTAACTCCGGGTCACAGAATCGAGATGAACCTCAGTAAACCAACAAAGACAGGAAGAGTTAGAGACTTCATATTCGTCATTGAGGGCTACTACAAGAAGGCAGGATCTCCTTATGCTTGCACAGTTGTATGGCAAGAATGGTTCGACCTGCTGGAGGATAGAACAAGAAATTATGGATGGATCTGGGTGAACGTAGCAGGGTACTCATGCTACTACTTTGGGAACACGTGGTACGACTCAAAGATTCCAATCCAATACCGAGAAATTCCAGGTGAAGATGGGCTGAAACAGTTCCTAAGCAAAGATGTCGCAAGCTACCATTACGATGGACACTGGGCACGGATAGGTGCTGCTTTCGCCAACAGAGCAGGCTTTCACCCCCAGATTTACAATGACCTACCTACAACTGATATCGCTGCTTCGAGGCCGCTTCCGAAAACCGCAGAGCTTCCGTGGAACACTGTTGGATTCGTGGACACGTCAACAGATGACAGCGTAACAGCCTCAATTGCAATGAACGCTTCTTCGCTGGACAGCATAATGACCGGAATTTTCGTTCACAGCGGCTTAGCTTCAGATACTAGTGATTGGTTAAAAGGGTATATAGCTACTGTGTTAGCAATAGAGGAAGCAAGAGCGTTCATAATGATGCCGAAGACCTTGACTCAAACAGAAGGGAATGTTCATGCAGCAACTTTCTCTGTAACGATGTTACCCGGAGGATGGGGGGAGAGCAACACACCCATAACATTCCCAGACAGCGTTACATCCACTTACAGGTATGTGAACCTTATGCTGACCATATCAACACACTATGAGGACTATTCGCGGTATGACCCCCCAATTTTTCCTGATCAACCCGGTATAAATAGGTTGTATTCATTGTCGGAAGCTGACTTTATACTTGACGGTACAGACACGGAAGTGTGGGGAGAAATTGACCTATGTAAATCTGGATGGGAAACAGGCGACGACATAACAGAATTTATGGATGCCCTCGGCTGGTGGGGCGTAGGGCTTACTGCAGACATGCTAGGAGAGGCTATTCAGTGTCCATATCTTGGATCAGCTCTTGGTTTAATCCCCATCCTTATAAGAGGACCTGATCCACCGGAGGAACGAATATCTCTCAACCGACCCGTATGGGCTAACAGAACATCCATTGATCCGAATGATGACGACTGGGGAACTATGACCTTTTATTTCAGAGTGATCTTTCGAAGAGATGGTCTGCCGCGAGATTATGAGTTTACCCTTGGTATGTCTTCTTGGATTGACTATTGGATGATACCGGATTGGGGAATCCCAGACTATACAGCTAGATATAAGTCTATACAATTCACCGAAGCTTTCCAGTTCGAAGTGACAAGCTAATGAAGCGAAAGTATCTGGCGATCTTACTTGGCCCCGAAATCCCCTCTTTTTTCTATTACGTACAAGTAGTATACTAGTCCGTGATTATGTTCTAATAACCAGAGTAGGAATCTACGACATTTACTACTCGACAATGATCGCCTTAGTCTACAGAAAAGCATATGGAAATGGCATCCATTGGAGGATGGCATCAACTGTGCTTAATATTAAGTGGATAGGACTCTTTTGCTGCTCACGATCCAGGGCAAATTAGTTGAACCCTCCTCCTTTTCGATAGATAAGGGAGTTTTGTAAAACAATTCACATTCCTACTGAAAAAATCGAGTCTCTACAGGGTAGTCTCAAGTTCTGTAATGTCAAAGAAACTGATGGCGAATATCAGCTATTATCGGATGATTCCATCACAAGTAACTTGGGGATAGTTAGCAATCATTTTAATGTGTTTGCTACACGACTAGACTTCTCTTTCCCCCTTAAACTAGTTTATTCGGTAAACCTAACCATATTCATTTCCTTACTCGGAGAGCGAACACAACATCAAGTTGAAATGTATTGAGGCGTTAACTTCCAGTAATGTAGCAAGTGCAATTTCCAGAGCCCTTCTTTCCGATTCCAGCAGAGCGTAACACGAATTCTGACAATCAGAACACTTAAGTCTTTAAGTCTATAATTGTTTGGTATACAATTCCAACTTCGTGAGGTAAATATGAATCTAAAATACCTGGTGATTTCACCGTTTGCTGTATTCCTAATCTCTCTTCTTCTTTCTGCAAGCATAGTCCAAGCTAGAACGCGAATCTTAACTGAAACCAGAAGATTCGCTATTGAGAACGCACTTACTCAAAACCAGCTAAGGCACTCGCCGGAATATAACGCAATGATTTTAGTAATCTTAAGAACTTTAGATAGACTAGAGAAAACAGATCTAGAAGAAGCGGTAAACAAGATTGTTTACGGGCAGAACGTAACTACAGATGACGTAACAATGTGGGGTTGGCCGATTAAGTGGGGAATAACATACATCATCGACCCAGGTGTTATACATACTTGTTTGAAAGCTTTGAAGTTAGCTGGCGCCCTTGCTCAAGTAAATAAGGAGGCCTTAATTGACATGGCTCTCTCCAGGTATAACAAGTCCGATGGAGCTTTTCACGAACCTATAGTTGAGGTTGAATGGGCTGACGGTAGGACTGAAAACCATACCATCGGCGGTTTGTACCTTGATTTTTATGCGATAAGTGATCTAGCCTATGCAGAGTCCAACATAGTAAGTACGTTTGTGTGGGTATCGATTCTCAGGCATTTGAACGCGTTAGATAGAATCAATACAACAAGGACTCTGGAGTGGATTTTAAGCTGTAAGGCAGAAAATGGAGCGTTTAAGCCCTTCCCTAAATCACGTGCTGAACATTTACCTCCTTGGGCGTCTTTGCTTTCAAACCCGTTTTATGTAGATAGACACGGTACAGGAATAGCCTATACGTATGCAGCGGTCTCCACGGTTAAAATTCTTGGTCATCTTGGAGATAGTGACGTCATAAACAGGGAGAAGATAAAGGAATATGTGCTCTCATCTCAAGAAGTTGGTACTCGTGACAAAACTTGTTTCAAGGCTCATCCAGACGACGAGCGATGGACAGTTGGAGTAATGCGGCAATACACCTACTACGCCATAAAAACATTAGAGTACATTGACATGCTCGAAGAATCAAAGCCAGCAATAGCAAAGGTTGTGAAATACATCCTTGAAGAACAGCAGAATCTCCGTTATGAAGATTCATGGCCGTTGCCAAATGGACCCAGATTCTGGGAGAACACATGGGGACATGCTTACGGGCTTTTTGGAGGGACTTTTCTTCCAGTACACACAACGTATTATGCAGTATTAACGCTAAATTCAACAAAAAAGTTACACTTTCTAAACCAAATTACCCCTGCAGCTTCAAAGGCATGGTACAACTTAATTATTTTTTCCATCATTATTGGTGGTGTTTCATCTATGGGCATACTAGTCTATGAGGGATTGCGTGTTTACAAAAGAAAGCATGACACGCTAGAAGGGCAACTTCAAACTGACCTAGCAAGAAATCAAAAAGACTCGCTTTTTTGCGATTCAAAATAGTCTAAAGTTAGATGATGTGAATTGTTCACTCGTGTCTGTGTTGGAGTAAAAAGTACGATCAAACCTAAAGATGTTAAGAATGCGATAACTAACGTTAGCTAGGAGAACCTATGCACAGACTTATGTTGCTTGGAAATAACATCTCCAAACTGTCTGGAGCTTTTACAGAGACAGAACTCAAAGACACACGATTCATTATGCCACGTCAGACGAAAAGAATAAAACGATAGAGTGTCTGTCGATTTTAATGCTGTTGAAGTGATTGAATGGAGCAGAAAGAAAGCAAAAAAATTGTTGGAACTTTTTCTATAGCGTCTTTTCTGAATGATCTTGGTTCGGATATGATTTATCCCATTTGGCCCTTATTTGTGACTTCTATCATGGGTGCAAACGTGGCTGTTCTTGGGTTCATCGATGGATTAGGAGAAGCTATAGTTTCTTTGTCGCAAGCAGGCGCGGGTTATCTTTCAGATAGATTAAGGAAAAGAAAGATTTTCATATGGACTGGTTATCTCTTGGGCGCCATATCTAGGATAGGATACGCTTTGTCAGTGATATGGCAACAGTTGATTCCATTCAGAATTTTGGACAGGACTGGAAAAATCAGAGGCTCTCCTAGAGATGCGATCGTCGCCGATGTATCCACAAAGGGAAATAGAGGAAGGAATTTTGGTTTGCTGAGGGCGATGGACAATTTGGGCGCCGTTTTTGGCATTTTAACTTGTTTCTTGTTGTTCGGTTACTTGGGATATAAAAAATTGTTTTTTCTCGCATCTATTCCGTCTCTAATCAGCGCCGTATTTGTTCTTGCGTTTATAAAAGAGAGAAAGACCAAGAGGATTTATAAGGGGCTTTCTTTGAAAGATTTGACTCCTAATTTCAAGTTGTTTTTGTTGTTAAGCGCCTTGTTCGCCCTCGGTTCCTTCAGTTATTCCTTCTTGTTAGTTTACGCCAAGGAATTCGGTTTTGAAGAGACTCTCACTATACTTTTGTATCTTGAGTTTACTGCCGTGGCTTCAGTGATGTCTTTGCCTTTTGGGAAACTTGCAGATAAACTGAAAAGAAAAACAGTTCTAATTCTGTCCTACTTCCTGTTCGGATTAATGTGTTTTGGTTTTATTTTCGTGAAATCCTACTTGGGAATCATAACGCTATTTGTTGTATACGGTTTGCATAAGGCCGCAATAGACCCCGTACAAAGAACCCTCGTTTCTGAGTTATCTCCTTTGAAATATAGAGCAAGCACGCTTGGAGCGTTTCAAATGGTCACTGGCCTATGCGCTCTGCCCGCTTCATTGTTAGCAGGACTACTCTGGGTTAATTTTGGAAAATCTGCACCATTCTACTTTTCCTTAAGTCTAACGGTTCTAGCAATAATTTTAATGCTATTCATAGAAGAACCTTAGAGCTGTTTGAGAAATCATCCATTGCCTAGCAGACTACGGGTACTCTCACATTGTTTTCATTAGGCGGTTTATTATTGTCAGTTTCTGCATCTCCGAGGTCCCCTCATATATCTCCGTTATTTTTGCACAGCGATGGAAACGTTCAACATGATAATCAGCCAGATAACCGTATCCACCATAAACTTGGATTGCCTCGTCCGTAACTTCCATAGCAACTCTACCCGCGAAGGCTTTCGCCATAGAAGTTGCCACTGGATCAAGTCTTCCTTGGTCGAACAACCAAGCAGCCTTATGAGTTAGCATTCTTGCAGCTTCGATTTTAATTGCCATGTCAGCCAGTTTGAAGGATACTCCTTGAAACTTAATTATCGGCGAGCCGAACTGTTTTCTTGTCTTTGCATATTGAAACGCCCGTTCAAAGGCTCCCTGAGACATGCCGACAGCTTGGGCGGCAACTGTAATTCTTGTTTCGTCGAAAAGTTCAAGAGCATAATAGAAGCCCTTGTTTAGTTCACCTGCCAAGTTGTTTTCATTCACTTTGACATCGCTTAGTGCGAGGGAACCCGTTACGCATGGTCGGATGCCCATCTTTCTTTTCAGCTTTGTTGCTTCCAGTCCTGGTGTACCTTTCTCTATGAGGAATATGCTTTGACCCCTATGCGATGGTGTAGCATTCGGGTCTGTTTGGCAAAGCACTATGAACGTGTCTGCTATCGGGGCGTTTGTTATGAACTCTTTGCTGCCGTTAATGATCCATTCGTTTCCACTTTTTACTGCTGTTGTGTCCATGCGTGTTATGTCGCTTCCATGCTCAGGCTCTGAGAAAGCTGCTGCAGATATTTTATCACCCCTAGCCAACGGCGGGATATACTTTCTCTTCTGCTCTTCGCTTCCATACTTCAACAAGACGTCTGGAACCATCAGGTTTCCAAATCCAACTGCAGCTCCCAGTCCCGGGTCAACCCTGCACATCTCCTCGACCACTATACAGTCTTCCAAGAGTCCATAACCCTGTCCCTCATATTCTTCGGGAATCCTCATGCTTGTGAATCCCAGTTTGGCTGCTTTTTTGTAGAGTCCCATGGGAAATTTTTCTTTTTCATCAGATTCTAGGGCTAGTTCTGGTGTGAACTCTTTTTCGCAGAATTCTTTAATGGCTCTTTTAATTTCCTTCTGTTCCTCATTTAATTCAAAATGCATTTTTCCTCTCTTCTTTTCAACTTAGAACTATGCCTTTCGTCCTTTTAACTCATATATTTTATCTCTCAGCGGAGGCACTATCTTGAATAAATCGTCGACAACACCATAGTCTGAGAAGCTGAAGATTGGAGCATTTGGATCCTTGTTCACTGATATGATCAAGTCTGAGTTCTTCATTCCCAAGACATGCTGGAAAGCTCCGCTTATCCCAAGGGCAATGTAAAGCTTTGGCTTCACAGTTTTTCCCGAAGAGCCTACTTGACGGTCGCTCGGAAGCCATTCCTTATCCACGATCGGGCGTGAGCAGGCGAGAACTCCGCCAAGGGCTTTCGCCAACTCTTCAACCACGAGCATGTTGCTTTCATCTTTTATTCCACGTCCAATACCGACCAGCGCGTCTGCGGCTGTTATGTCAACTCCGCCCGGAGGCGGCAAGACATACTCGACGAAACGTTTCTCGGTTATCTCCTCTGTAAGCGGAGAGGGCACTTCTATGATTTTTCCACTCACGGCTGGTTTTTGAGCCGTGAAAGCTGCTTGGCGAACAGTAACAATGTAGCTTCCAGATTTGCGCACTGTTGCCCTAACGTTTACCTTGCCGCCGTACATCTGCCGTGTAATAAAAAGTGTTTCACTTTCAAACTCTAGGTCTATGCAGTCCGTTGCAAGCGGCAGTTTTAATGCGGCTGCGAGGCTTGGGGCTAAATCCACGCCGAAGCTTGTGTGCCCTATCATTGTTAGCAGTGGCTTATGTTCGTTGATTAGATTTGACAACACCTTCTGGTAAGCTTCAGAGTTGAAGTTCTCCAATTTCGCATCTTCAACGAGCAAAACCTTTTTTGCGTACTCTGAAAGAGTTTTTGCGTGTTTTTTAACTTCTTTGCCCAACAGAACCGCTGTCAAATCCGTGTTTGTTTTCTCGGCCAGTTCTCCTCCTTTTGTCAGCATTTCGAGGGTTATGTCTCTGATTTGTCCCTGTCTGTGTTCTGCTAAGACAAATATTTCGTTCATTTATATCAGTCCCCTTGATTTAATGATTTCAGCAATTTTGGTTGCAACATCCTCTGGAGTTCCCTTGATGAATTCCGCTTGTTTCTCCACCGGAGGCACAAACATTTTCTCTATCTTTATCCAAGAACCCGCTTCGCCAACATCGTTTTCACTTAAGCCTACGTCAGCCAAACCTAGAACCTTTATCTCCTTCTTCATGGCTTTTCTAATGCCTAAGATGGAAACGTATCTCGGCTCATTTATCCCCGTCTGAACCGCGAAAATGGCAGGCAATTTCACCTCAACTATTTCTTCCAAGCCTCCTTCCAATTCGCGGTTAACCTTGGCAACACCATCGCCTAACTCAATTTTTTTGACCATTGTTGCGTGTGGGATGCCTAGCATCTCTGCAAGTATAGGTCCAAGCATCGTGTAGCCGTCGTCACTGGCTAGAGCCCCAGTTAATATCAAGTCAAATGGCAAACCCTTAATTGCACTGTGCAAAATTTTCGCAACGGCGTAACCATCAGAACCTTCAAACTTCGCATCCGCCAGTCTTATGGCTTTGTCTGCACCCCTAGCCAAACATTTTCTTAACGTGCTGTCAGCATCTTTCGGACCCGCGGTCATTGCTGTGACTGCACCTCCAATTTTCTCTTTAATGCGAACTGCTTCCTCTAATGCGTAGTCGTCCCATTCATTAATGTCGAAGACAAGTCCAGTTTTTTCTATGGCCTTCTCAGTAGCGTCAATTTTTATTTCTGCCTCTGCTGTTTCTGGGATGTGCTTCACACAAACAATTATATTCAAGCTTTTCTCCTCCCAAACGCTAAATCTTGTTGTGTATTATTACTTTTTCCGTCTATTCTCGCTTAATTTCATGTAATTTTTGCTTGATAATCCACATTTTTCAACATTGTCACGCCTCCAACTACCCATGGCTTTACTCTCCAAGTTTTTTCTTAAAAATTAAAAAGAAAGATCGACGGGAGTGACAGAACAATAAGCATAATGCCGTAGACAACTATCACGTAAACTATTTCTTTTCCGTTTTCTGGCCAGTTCTTTTTCAATAAAAGCCTTGCTGGAGCGGTTATTAAAGTCACAAGCAGTTTTGGAAGGGGCAGCATGAATGGCGTGTTATTGCAATATTTTATATACTTCTCACCATGTTCTTTAACCATCGTGTTTTCCTCGTGTAAGGCAACTCCGACCATCGTTAAGGCTAAAATTAGCCAAGGCAAGCTTGGTGGCGGAACGTAACCTCCCATTGGAGCGCCAACAAAAGTCGCCAGTAATAGTAGTCCATAACTCCATAAGAGAAAGCCTAAGTATTGAGGATGTCTGGAATACTTGTATATCCAGAAATCTATTATGTAGAAGCCCTCAAATCTACCATAAAGCCATGTCAATGTGCCTAGAAGGAGAACCACAAGCCCTAACGCCATTATCACGAACGATAACGGAATGTACATGTCCGTTCCGGAGACCCCAGTTATCCAAAATATCGGAGCTAACGGCAGTGTCGAGAGGAAGGATGACAAGTAGACAATGTCTCCGAGCCGAAGAACATATGGAGACAAATCAAACAAGGGGGTCCACAACACCCTCAAAATGCCTATTCCCGCGAGGGAGAACATGGTATAAGCAAAGTAGCCGAATGTTGGCAGATATAAGGCTATTGAACCTAAAGCTGTCAGCCGTCCCCTCTCAGCCACAAAGCCGGCGAACATCAAAATCAACGTAGCCACGAACAAAACATAGCCAAAATGCCTCAAACTTTCAATGTTCTCTGGAGGAGGCCACCACCAATAATCTGGAAAGACCTTCAGAAGATACTTGTGGATCACTCTAGGAATCTCAATTGTTAAGTAAATTAATGCTGCAGTGAACAATAAAGCCAACACTACAGCAACAAAAAACTCTGGAACCTTCCTCAATACACACACTCTTCCGCATACGTTAATTCACAAGTTTACAGGCTTCGATATTTAAAACCATAGGAGTCGAATTTTCACTTCCGCATAAAATTTGCAGCTAACCTAGAATCTCCCGTTTAATGGCGTCGCGTTCTTCAGCCGGTAGGGGACCGAATTTTTTGATTCTATCAGTAAATCTTGTGAACAGGTCTGCTGCTTTCCTTTCCTGTTGACTGGCAGCAGGGAGACTGGCAAGGTTACATTAAGAAAGTTTATATGAGAATTTAGATGTTAGATATTATCGGTGCAATTTTGTGGTTGAAGCAAAAGGCCTAAAGTTCACAGTAATCCTCCACGAAGAACCTGAAGGAGGATATTCAGCTCAATGCATCGAACTTCCAGGCGCCATCAGCCAAGGCGAAAACCGTGAACAAGCCATAGCCAACATACGAGAAGCCATCGAAGGCTACCTAGAAGCATTCCCAGAAGAGTTAAACCAGCTTAAACGAAAAAAAGAGCTGGTGGAAATAACTGTCTAAAAAGTTGT
>Ga0210056_1003326_pt1 | contig 13113 bp, 14 predicted proteins | sample CryGeyCG2014_080_2_FD_183965 | JGI IMG/M metagenome (GOLD analysis project Ga0210056, IMG submission 183965) | Groundwater microbial communities from aquifer - Crystal Geyser CG07_land_8/20/14_0.80 (SPAdes) (version 2) | ecosystem: Environmental > Aquatic > Deep subsurface > Groundwater | place... | reverse complement strand
GGCGGTGATGGCGGGTTGGGACAGGTCCACCGCAGACGCCCCGGCTTTGGGCGCCTGGCGCGCTTCCAGCCATTTACCGGCAATCACTGCAATCGCCAGCGTGGCGACCAGGAAAAGAGCCAGGTAGATTTTCCTGAGGGTGTCTTTCGATAGTGTGAGTTCCATTTTTCTCCTATTATTCTCCTCCGCCTCGCGGCGGGAATACAAAAAGCCCCTTCCGTTTGGAAGGGGCTTTCGATGCCGAGGTACAACTTCTCCCAGATTTTTCACTGGTCGTACAGGGCGGCATTTAACCACGCTGCGCGGAATTTGTCAAGCGCCATCGCGATCGTGCGCTTTGGCTACAAAAAACCCCTTCCGCTTGGAAGGGGTTTTCGATGCGCCACGGATTGTCCAAGAGCCTACGGAGTCATGTTGGCGCGCTCCTGCTTCATGGCCTCGTACTGCTCCGGGGTCGGGACGGATGCGGATTTCATGTTACACCATGGCCATTCGGGGGGAATTAAGTTATTCCTACCTACAGGCATACCAGCCAGTGTACCCTCAATCATGTTCCAAGCAGCAGTAGCCAGGCCCAAGCGATCTATCATTGAGACAGTTCGTTCGCGTTTCGTTGGCAACAGTAATGAGCCGAACAATGAACCGGACACTACAGTCACTCCGACTGCCTGAATCGCCAGGTCTGCCTTGAAGCAGACGCCTTGTTTGACGAGGTGGTCGGGATGAGCAAGAGCGAATTCATCTTCGTTTTTTTCGTAGATCATCTTGCGCCAGTCTTCGTACTGCACGAGGGTCAGCCCCTTGAATTCGGGCATGTCCATCGGCTGGTTTGCGCGCCAGGCGAAGTACAGGATGGGGGCGAGGAGAGCGAGGATCAACAAGGCCAACACAGCCTTGATCAGGGTTCCAAATAGTTTGGCGATGACTTTCATGGTTGTATCCTTTCGGTTCGGTGCAAATGTGTAGGGCAAGATAGGTGACAGGTACCGAACAAGTGTTCCAATAATACACAGTGATGGGGGATACTGTCAAGTCCATATTCAATCCGATCGTTGCTCGTAACTCAATACCCCGTGGGCGACAAAAATTGCATCAAATTGCTATAAAATGTAACGTCAAGGTAAAGCTATAAAGCTATTCCTTCGAATATCGTTATACAAATAATAAGGATGAGACCGAGTTTGTGGCGCTTAACAACAACAGGTGAACTCAGCAGATGTATCTTTCCCCGCGCCATTGACCAGCCTCCCTCCCGCGTGGACTCTCCCTTCCAAAGTGGACATCTGCTCCCGTCCGCGAGTCACAATAAAAAGGCGGCTGTTACGCCGCCAGATTATTTCATGCTTCCTGCCTGCTCAACCGATCGCTCGCCAGACGATTCAGGCTCACTCCAGATTCCGCCGCTTCGATTATCAACCGCCGATGTAGTTCTGGTGGTATCCGCACCATGAACTTTCCGCTGTATTTTTTTACAGCAATTGGTTCAGGTACAGGTTCTCCGCTTTTTTCCAAATCAGCAACGGCTTGAGCCACTGTTTGACGGATACCTTTCAAGGCTTCTTCTGGAGATGGTTCCAGCCAGCTCAGGCTCGGAAACTCAGCGCAGAGGCCGACATATTCATCGTCTTCCTCCGACCAGGTTACGCGGTAGGTATAGCGGTCATTCTGTAACATTGCTTTGCGCCTCCAGACGTTCAATCGCCTTCAACACTTGTTTTACCTGATAAGCCTTTGCCATTCCTTTATCGTTCTGAATATTGACTCGCGGATCGCCCTGCCAGGGCGTCTTGTAAATTCGGTGACTACTGCTTTTCTGTCGAGGCTTGCCAAACAGGGAATCGCACACTTTGCAAAGGTCTTGAAAACGAATCCCTTTGGGATTGCGTTTCATTTCTGCGATGATGTCTTCAACCTTTTCCATGTCGGTATGATACCACTATTGATACTGGCGTCAAGATAGTTTCTCCCCTCCCAAAGCGGACATCCGTTCCCGCCGGTGCGAAGCGTCCGCGACACAGCCCGTTGACCCCTTTCCCGCGCACTCCATCCGCTCCCACCCTATGGGCATTTCTAATTGTCGTTGACAGAACCAGTGTATTTTGCTGTTGCCGAAAAGCTCAATATCTATCCATCCTTCTGCTCCACATATGATCGCACAAATTGCGATGGCAATAATATCTATTAGTTGGTGGTGTTTGGTCCGATCCTTGCGCGGATCGTTTACCTTGCTAAAATGCTCTTCGATCACTTCCAGCGGCTTCTTGGACATGGCTACCTCGTGGGATAGCTATTTTTACCTCAAATTGGGCGCATTTTAGATGCGAATGCCCTGACTGGGGCTTGACTTTTGGGCTGGAACTCTATACAATAATCTTTGTTAGTACAGTGAATTTACAAAGCGAGGCTTTGAGCGATACCCTTATGAATCTCGAAATCTGCGTTGACAACTACGAGTCATTTTCCACAGCTGTCGCTTCGGGGGCAGACCGCATTGAACTGTGTTCCAGCCTGAGGGAGGGCGGGTTGACGCCGTCTTATGCTTTCATGGAGGCGGCGTTGAAGGCTTCCGTGCCTGTCTTTATGATGGTCAGACCGCGCAGTTGCGATTTTCTTTATACAGGCAATGAAATCGAGATCATGCACCGCGACATCCATGCCGCCAAAAAACTTGGCGCGCCGGGCGTCGTGTTTGGCGTGCTGACTGCCGATGGGCAAATTGATTTCCCAGTCATGAAGTCGCTAGTCAGGGAGGCGGCTGGGATGAACGTCACCTGTCATCGGGCTTTTGATCAGGCTCGGGATGTGTTTGAAGCGGTGGACGCGTTGGTCGAGTTGGGGGTCAAACGGATATTGACTTCGGGGCAGGCGGAAAATCCCTACGACGGGATGGATATGCTCCACAAGGTTGTATCTTATGCCCGCAAGCGAATCATGATTATGGCGGCTGGCGTAACCCCCGTCACGGTGAATGAAATTGCCTTGAAAACTGGCGTGGACGAAGTCCATTCCGCGGTGGTCATGTCTCGTAGTAGCGGCATGACGTATGTCCGCTCGGACGCCAAAATGGGACACGGCGACGACTTTGCCTTGAATGTCGTCGATGGCGAACAGGTGAAAGGAATCAAAGCAGGGATTGCGAATCTGTAATCCGTGATTTGACTTGACGATATGACCATGAAAAAAGCGACTCATCAACAAACTAAACAACATAATCGCGACCTCGTGTTGCGAACCATCTTTGCGAACGAGTCGATCAGCCGCGCAGAAGTAGCACGGGTGACTCACCTGACGCGCACGACGGTTTCGGATGTGGTCAGCGGTCTGCTTGCCGAAGGGTTGGTGGAGGAAGTCGGCAGGGGCGAGTCGCTGGGTGGCAAGTCGCCGATTTTGCTGGGCATTGTCGCCGACTCGCGCTATTTGGTTGGCTTGAATCTCGCGCAGGATAAATTTACGGGCGCGATTGTAAATTTGCGCGGGGAAATCAAGGAAATGGTGGAAGCGCCTGTTCATGATGACAATGGCAAGAATGCCCTTAACCTTGTGTACCAGATGATTGATCAGTTGATGAAGAAAAAGATCAAGCCGATTGTTGGGATTGGCGTCGGAACCCCAGGTTTGGTCAACACCCGCGAAGGCGTGGTGGTCAACGCGGTCAATTTGGAATGGCAGGATTTGCCCCTCAGCCAGTTGCTTGAAAAAAAATATAAAGTGCCTGTGCAAGTCTTGAACGACAGCCAGGCAGCTGCAATCGGTGAGTATGTGTATGGCGGGGAACATGCGCCTGATAAAAACCTGGTTGTGGTCAACGTCATTCATGGTATCGGCGCGGGGATTCTGATCAACGGACGTTTGTTCCAGGGGGACGGCGGTGGCGCGGGTGAAATCGGTCACGTGGTTGTGCAGGAAAACGGCGAGTTGTGCCGCTGTGGCAAGCGCGGATGTCTGGAGACTGTCGCCAGCGCGCGGGCGGTGGTGAAGCAGATGAAAATGAATTCGCTTGCCGATGTGGTTTCGTCATTCAACGCCGGCAATCCAACCGCAAACACTGTGATCGAAAATGCGGGGCGTTATCTTGGCGTCTCGCTTGCCAATTTGATCGCCACGCTCAATATCCAAAAGATCGTCCTGACGGGCGACATGACCCGCTTTGGCGAGAAGTGGTTGAAGGCTGTCGACGCATCCATGCAGACTGGCACACTAACTCGCATCGCAGAGGGTACAAAACTTGAAATCGGCAAACTGGATTATCGCGCCTGTATCCTTGGCGCTTCCGCGTTTTTATTGCTCGATGATTACTCTCTTTTATTCAACGAGGAAAATTGATGTCTTTGCAGTTGATTCCCCCCCGCGTACAACCTCCGTTGGATGAAGGCTTTCGCCCTGCTATTTTGGCGAATCGAAATTTTCAGCGTGAAGTTGAATCTGCTGGCGTGAGGCTGGTTCTCGGCTTGGAGCGCAGCGCGGACGATTTCTCCCGCTTCGAGACCAAAGTCTTGCCTGAAGGTCATCCAAACTTCGAGGCGAATTATCAGTTCATCGAACGCATTGTCAAATTTTTGCTCTGGCAGCGCGGCGGACATACGCTCTACGTGGGCGGTTCTCCCAAAATTGTCGAGCATTTGAAAAGCGTTTACTCCGCGAACGGCGCACGGCATTTCGATACCAAGTTTATGGGCGAGCAGGTGTACGAGAAAGAATTTTCGGTCATCGCTTGCAGTGTGGATGAAGTTCCCGCTGTGCGCGAGACAGGCAAACTGCTTGGGCGCAACCTGAACGGCAATCGTATCGGGTTCGACCTCGGCGCGTCTGACCGCAAGGTGAGCGCGGTGGTGGATGGGAATCCCATCTACAGCGAGGAAGTGATCTGGGAGCCGCGCAAGAACACCGACCCCGAATATCACTACCGCGAGGTGATGACTGCATTGAAGACTGCCGCCAGCAAAATGCCGCATGTGGACGCCATCGGTGGAAGCTCGGCGGGCATTTACATTGACAATCGCCCGATGGTGGCTTCGCTCTTTCGCGGCATTCCGCAGGAGAAGTTTGGCGAAATCAAAAATATGTTCATACGTATCCGCGAGGAAATGGGCGTGCCGCTGGAAGTCATCAATGATGGCGATGTGACCGCACTGGCTGGTTCTATGTCCATTGAAGATAATGCCGTGTTGGGAATTGCACTTGGTTCGAGCGAGGCGGCGGGTTATGTCAACAATGAAGGTCACATCATGGGCTGGCTGAATGAACTGGCGTTTGCGCCAATTGACTACAGCCCGAACGCTCCCGCCGATGAATGGTCTGGCGACCACGGATGCGGCGCAATGTATTTTTCACAGCAATGCGTTTTCAGGCTTGCCCCCAAAGCGGGCATTGAAATCCCGTCCGACGTGACCGATGCCGAGAAGTTGAAGTTCGTGCAGGAAAAACTGGAAGAAGGTCACGAAGGCGCGGTCAAGATTTGGCAGAGCATGGGAGTCTATCTCGGCTATGGCATTGCTCACTACGCGGAATTTTACGAGATCAAACATGTTTTGATTTTGGGTCGTTGCACGTCAGGACGTGGCGGTGACTTGTTGATCGAAGGCGCGAGGAAGATCTTTGAAGTTGAGTTTCCAGAATTGTTGCAGAAGATCGAATTACACCTGCCCGATGAAAAAGTGCGCCGCGTGGGTCAATCTGTTGCGGCGGCGAGTTTGCCAGTTGTGAATTGAGAAGAGACCTGACAGGTTTCTGCACGGAACACGAATCGACGCGTTACACGATGAAACCTGTCAGGTCGGCAAAGGAAGATATATGAAATTTCACCTTGATACAACCGAAGTTTACATCCCCGACAACCAGCCTGCGGAACAGGCATTGGCGCGGACGACTCATCTGTGTTTCTCCGCGCACCAGGACGACATCGAGATCATGGCCGCCCAGCCGATCCTGGAATGCTTCCAGCAAAAGGACAAGTGGTTCACAGGCGTGGTCGTGACCGATGGACGTGGCTCACCGCGCAACGGCTTGTATGAAAGTTACACTGACGATGAGATGCGTCTCGTCCGCTTCAATGAACAGCGCAAGGCGGCTTTCGTCGGCGAGTTTGCGGCGCAGGTCATGTTGGACTTTCCAAGCAAGATGATTAAAGATGCTTCCAAACAAGAGCCTGTGGAAGATATTCTCAAAATTTTGCGCGCGACCAAACCGAAATCCGTCTACACTCATAATCTTGCGGACAAACACGACACGCACGTCGGAGTCGCTCTCAGGGTCATCGAAGCCCTCCGCAGACTGGATCAGGCTGAACGTCCAGAAAAGGTCTTCGGCTGTGAGGTCTGGCGCGCACTGGATTGGATGGTGGATTCAGATAAGGTCACGATGGATTTATCCAATCATGAAAATTTGCAGTTCGCTCTGCTGGGCGTTTTCGATTCGCAGATTGCGGGCGGCAAACGCTATGACCTGGCTTCGATGGGACGCCGCCGCGCAAACGCCACGTATTTCGAATCGCATGGAGTGGACAACACAACGGGCTTGTCCTACGCGATGGATATGACGCCCCTGATGAATGATGCGAACATCAAACCCGCAGAGTTTGTTCAGGGATTCGTTCAACGCCTGGCGTTGGACATTCAAGAGCGAGTTGGCAGGATGAGTTGAAAATCCTGAGCTTGAATTACGAACATGAAAGGAGAAAGAACAGCAATTGACTTTTGAAATGAACGTTCGTCCGTACAAATCGTTTTCCAAAAAATATAAGGAGAAGAAAATGCAAAAAAAACTGTTTGGTTTGTTGTCTGTTTTGATTTTGGTCAGCATGGCGCTGACCGCCTGCGGCGCGCCTGCGACTGAAGCGCCCGCTGCAACCGAGGCTCCCGCTGCAACCGAAGCGCCCGCCGCTACAGAGGCTCCCGCGGCAACGGCGGCCCCTGCCGCTGAAGAGATTACCCTTACGCTCGGCTCCTGGCGCGTTGACGATGTTGCCGCCTGGGAAATCATCACCGCCGCTTTCCACGAGGAATATCCCAACATCACCGTCAAGTTCGACCCGACCAATCCCCCCGATTACAATGCCACGCTCCGCACCCAACTCGAAACTGGTACGGGTCCCGACTTGTACTTCGTCCGCTCCTTCGCAACTGGACGCGAATTATTCGATGCAGGCTATGTTGCTTCCCTGAAAGACCTGCCTGGCATTAGCGACACCTTCACCGAAGCATCCCGCTCCCCGTGGGCGACTGACGCTGGCGAACCCTATGCCGTGCCGATCATTGCAGTTTCGCACGGTATTTACTACAATAAGGACGTCTTCGCCGCCAACGGTATCGAAATCCCCGCCACCTGGGAAGAGTTGATGGCTGCCTCGCAGAAATTGCTCGACGCGGGCGTCATCCCCTTCGCCAACGGCACCAAGGACGCCTGGGACATCAACGAAGTTGTGATGATGCAGTTCATTCCCAGCAACATCGGCGGTTACGAAGGACGCATGGCTTACCTGAACGGCGAACGCTGCTTCAACAGCGAGGAAATGGTTGCCTCCTTCCAGCAGATTGCTGATATGAAGCCCTTCCTGCCGACTGGCTTTGAAGCCACCAGCTACTACGACTCTGCCCAGTTGTTCGCGCAGGGTCAGGCTGCGATGATGATGGACGGCTCCTGGAGCATTGGACCCTTCGAGAAGGATGCCACTGACTTCGAATGGGGCGTTTTCTATCCGCCCGCCCTCGAAGGCAAAGACCAATATGTGACCTTCCACGTGGATGCCGCCGTCGGCGCGAATGCTGGCTCCCCCAACCTCGAAGCCGCGATGACCTTCCTCGAATTCCTTGAGTCTCCCAAGTTTGCTGAACTGCTCGGCAACAACCTGCCTGGTTTCTTCCCGCTGACCAAAGATGTACCGACTCTCAGCGACCCGATTGCCGCCGACTTCATGGCGTTCAACAGCGCCGCCAAGGGTGTGGACATCCGCTTCGTTTGGGAAAAACTCCTCGCCGCGCCCTCTGGCAGTGTGGACGCCTACACCTCCCTCAACAACAACGTGATTGCCGTGTTGAAGGGTGAGAAGACCCCGCAGGAAGCCGCCGACGCTTTCAACGCTGACGTGGCTGCCTGGTACGAACCTGCCGCAGCTTGCAAGTAGTTCGTTTCCGATTTTTGGCAGGGACGGGAAACCGTCCCTGCCTGCCAAAGAGGAGAGACAATGAGCCGGATGACTATTTCAGGAAAACGAAATGCGGGGTTGCTCAGTAATGAGAATCGCCGCAAAGTGACCTGGGCGCTGTTCCTGCTCCCCGCCCTGTTGATTTACCTGACCTTCATGGCGGTTCCGCTATTTGACTCGTTGCGTCTCAGCCTATACACGGGGCAAGGCTATACTCCGACAAAATTCGTTGGTTTTCAAAATTACATTGACTTGTTTACCAATTCGCTGTGGCGCGGAAAGTTTCTCGGCGCAGTTCTACACACCACTATCTTCTTCGCAATTCACATGCTCGTACAAAACAGCCTGGGGTTGCTGTTTGCCAATCTTTTATCCTCTGATTTCAAGGGTAGGAATTTTTTCCGTACGATTATTTTTACGCCTGCCACCCTGTCTGTGCTGGTGACTGGTTTTCTTTGGACTTTGATCCTTAACCCGAACTGGGGCGCGGTGAATAAAATTCTTGTTGCCGTGGGATTGAGGGAATGGGCGTTGCCCTGGCTCGGCAGGGAGAATCTGGCTCTGCCCATTATTTCCCTGACCTCGGTCTGGCAGTGGGTGGGGATGCCGACCGTCATGTTTTTGGCGGGGCTGATGGGGATTTCCGATGAACTGTTCGAAGCCGCCCGCATCGACGGCGCTTCGGAGTGGAATATTTTCTGGAAGATAAAATTCCCGCTGCTCAAACCCATCATCGGCATTGTCGCCATCCTGACCTTCGTGGACAACTTCAACGCATTCGACGTCATCTACGCCATGGCTGGCGCCAAGGGCGAGCCATCCTATTCCACCGACTTGCTGGCAACACTCTTTTATCGCACGGGCATTGCAGGCGAGCATCCCGTTGGAATTCCAAACATGGGCATGGGTGCGGCGATTGCCACGATCACATTTTTGATTTTGATGACTGGCGTGTTGCTCTGGCTGTACCTGTCGCGTCGCAATTCAGAAGAAGCATAGTCGGGAGAAAATACCATGCGAAGAATCAAACTCAACCAGGCGCTTACTTATATTCTCCTGACCATCTGGTCTGTGATCGTTCTATTCCCCATCTGGACTTTGATTATCAACTCGTTCAAACCGCAGAAGGAAATTTTCAAAGACCCATTCGGCTTCCCGAAGAATTTCACCTTCGACGGTTACATTGCCGCATGGAATACGGGGCGTTTTGACTTGTACTTCAAGAACACTTTGATTGTCACCGCCCTTTCGTTGACCCTGATTTTATTGGTAGGTTCGATGGCGGCGTATGCCCTCGCCAAGTGGAAGTCGCCTGTGGCGAATTTCCTGTACGTCTTTTTTATCGCGGGCTTGATGATTCCCATCCGCTTGGGGACGATTGACCTGGTGCGCCTGATCAAAGCCTTGAATTTGCAGGATACCATTTGGAGCCTGATCCCTGTCTATGTGGCGATGGGCATACCGATAGCGACCTTCGTGCTGACGGCTTTCATCAAGGAACTTCCCAACGAGATGTTTGACGCCGCTAAAGTGGACGGCGCTTCTGAGTGGCAGATTTACAGCCGCATCACCCTGCCGCTCATGCGTCCCGCTCTGGCAACGGTTGCCATCTTCAATATGATCAAGATCTGGAACGACTTCTGGTTCCCGCTGGTTTTCATCCGCTCCGAAGAAGCGCGGACGGTTGCGCTTGGCGTCTCGCTCTTGTTCGGTCAATATCGCACCGACTGGACTCGCGCACTGGCTGTCCTTTCGCTGGCGGCGGTTCCGTTGTTGATTTTGTATGTGCTACTGGCGCGCGAATTTATCAAAGGTCTCACGGCTGGCGCGGTGAAAGGATAGTTTGATGAATGGGCGCGAACGCATGGCGCTGGCAATGCAGCACAAAGAGGCAGACCGCGTGCCCGTCATGTGCCAACTGGCGCTTGGACATTATTTCCTGAACGCGGGACTCGCGCCGCATGAAATCTGGTTCACGAGCGAAGGCTTTGCCGAAGCGCTGGTCACGATGCAAAGGCGCTATCAATTCGATGGGATTCTGGTCAACTTGCCAGGGCGTCCGCGCGATGTATTGAGTCAAATCAAAAATATCGAGAAAACAAAAAAAGGCGAAGTGGTCACCTGGCGCAATGGGCATGTGACCCTCATCCCGTGGGACGACAACGCGCAATACGTTTACACCGCCCGCCCAGAGTTACAGTTCCGCGCCGACCTGAAAACTCTCGACCCCGATCATCTGGAAACAATTGATCAATACACTGGCTACCTTTGGAATACTTATCACATCCCCTGGCTGGAAGGCAAAAAAGATTTCGGTCTGTTGAGCGAAGTCCCCGATTATTTTTTGGATACGATTGACCTTGTCCGCGCCGAGACCAACGGTGAGATTTCGGTTCATGGCGAAACGTTCTCTCCGTTCACACATTATCTGGAATTGATTGGCTATCAAAATGCGATCATCGGATTGGTGAAATATAAAGAGAAGGTCAAGGCGTTGTTGGACAGGCTCACAGATGCGTCCATTGCCTGGGCGGTTGCCCAAGCCAAAGGCGGAGTCGACGCGGTGTTGATTTCATCCGCATTTGCGGGCGGCGGGTTTATTTCCCCGAAAATGTATGCCGATTATGTTGTCCCGTACGAGAGTCGCGTGGTGGACGCCGTGAAAAAATTCAATATTCCTGTATACACTCACACTTGCGGCAAGATTGGCGACAGGCTTGAGTTGATGGAACAAACAGGCACGATGGGCATTGATACCCTCGACCCCCATCCGCTTGGAAATGTGGAATTGGTAGATGCCAAAAACGGTGTTGGGCAGAGGCTTTTCCTGAAAGGAAACATGAATTCGGTTTCGATACTCGAATACACCACCAAAGAAGAAGTGGTTGCCGAAGCCACCGAACGCATTCAAACTGGCAAGCCCGGCGGCGGATATATCCTCAGTTCTGCGTGTTCCATCGCCCCGCGTGTCGAGCCGTGGAAAATAGAATTGCTCACTCCTCTCGCAAATGAAATTGGAAATTATTGAATGTCCCTCTTTTCTGAAATCTCCGAACAACCCGAACGTATTGAACACCTGCTTGTTTCGCAGAGAAAAACTGTGGAGCGGATTGCCGCTACAATCCTAAAACGCGATATTCAATATGTATTCCTTGCGGCGCGCGGCACATCAGACAATGCAGGGCGATATGCAAATTATCTGCTCGGCGCCATGAATAGACTTCCGCTTGCGCTGGCAACTCCATCTTTGTTTACTTATTACAAACAACCGCCGAAATTGAAAAACGCTTTGGTGGTGGGAATTTCGCAATCGGGACAATCGCCCGATATTGTCAGCGTGCTGGAGGAAGGGATGAGGCAAAACTGCCTGACGCTTGCGATCACGAATGAGCTAAATTCTCCGCTCACACAAAGCGCGGACTACGTTATTGGTATTCAAGCGGGTGTAGAGAAGGCGGTCGCTGCGACGAAGACATATACAACCGAGTTGATGTCCATTGCCATGCTTTCGGCGGCTTTAAGCGGAAATAAAAAACATTGGGAGGATTTACAAAAAGCCGCGGGCTGGATGAAGGATGTTTTGAAGCAGGATGATTTCATTGCGCAAGCCTCGCAGCGATACCGATATATGGATCAAACCATTGTGCTTGGGCGCGGATTTAATTACGCCAGCGCGTTTGAGTGGGCGTTGAAACTAAAAGAGCTGGCTTATGTCAAAGCCGAGCCGTATTCCTCCGCCGACTTTCAGCATGGTCCCATTGCAATGGTGGATAACGGATTCCCTGTTTTGGCGATTGCTCCAAAAGGCAAGGTATTCGGCTCGATGTTTCAAATGTTGAAAAGACTTCGCGAAGATTTTTCGGCGGAATTGGTTGTGATCTCGAATGATAAAAAAGCCTTATCCCTCGCTCAAATGCCGTTGACCATTCCCGCCGATATTCCTGAGTGGCTTTCGCCGTTGGTCAGCATTTTGCCCGCGCAGTTATTTGCCTATCATTTAACGCTGGCAAAAGGATATAACACGGAACACCCGCGCAGTATCCGCAAGGTGACGGAGACGAAATAACTGGACTTTGTCCATTTAAGTTGAGTAACAGGCTACTTCTAGCGGGGAGGACAAAGCGGTTCTCGGAATTAGGAGCATTTCGTTGCGTTTTGAGGAGGCGCGGATATTAGGATTGTTCCAAAAGCTACGGCGCACAACCGCTAGGACATCGCTAAAGGTTGCCTCGTCTTTTTTATACCATTCAGCCTGGCGAATCGGCAAGGATTGAGGGTAGAGTGTTTTAGAAAAAATCACAATCAGGCTAAAAATGCCGAACAGACTTCTCCAATCTCCCAGTATTGTTTACACAGTTCCATAAGGTTTCCATCCTCCGTTAGATAAACAAGTTCCTTTATTCCCTGACTCATTGGAGACTCCTGTAATGAGTTGCTGAACAGTATTTTACCTCTTAGCGTGCGGTTAATCCATTCACTACCCCTCTTTCTCCTCTTCCTCCCTCACCGCATCCCCACTTTCCATCTTCTTCCTCAAATTCTCGGGCTACACAGACACATCCTCCGACGGCAAAAACCTCATCCCCGCGCCGCTTTGCTTCAACAAATCCCTCGTCCGACAATTCAACACCGCCTTCGCCGCCTCCACTCCCGAAGCCGTGAACCCCGCCACGCCGTGACTGGTCGTGCTTTGACCGCACAGGAACAGACCATCGAACTCCGTCCGCGCCGTGAAGCCAAGCGGTCCCACCTGCGACGGCTACTTCTCGATGCCGTATAAATTTCCGCGCGTGGTGTTGAGATAATGTTCGTTCATCCGTGCCGAGTATACTTATCCTATGGACACCCTCTCCGGCGCGGTGGAACGCGTCACCTATTACGATCCTGAAAATGGATACACGGTCTTGCGCCTGCGCCCGGATACTACACTGGCTCACCGCTTCGCCAACCAATCCAGCCTGAACGCCGAAGGC
>Ga0210056_1003319_pt1 | contig 13128 bp, 16 predicted proteins | sample CryGeyCG2014_080_2_FD_183965 | JGI IMG/M metagenome (GOLD analysis project Ga0210056, IMG submission 183965) | Groundwater microbial communities from aquifer - Crystal Geyser CG07_land_8/20/14_0.80 (SPAdes) (version 2) | ecosystem: Environmental > Aquatic > Deep subsurface > Groundwater | place... | reverse complement strand
GGCAAAGTAAAAAGCTTCAGATGCAAGGCGCGCAAATCCTGAGGAATGAGGCGTACTTATAGGTACGCCGTAATGACGAAGGATGCAGCGCAACGCAGCAGATGGACTTTTTACGAAGCCATCAAATTTTGGTGCCATCCGAATTCTCCGGCAAATCCCCATGAAAGAGAGATAATGCAACGGCTGAAGCGAAAAAACTTAAAAAAAGTTTCCGGCACTGAAAAAGCGCGGATGTCAAATCAAGATGTCGAATGGAGGGAAAAATGCAGGCCGAAAAGAAATCCGATTTCAGCAAAAAACACCCAAAAGAAGCTGTCCCAGATGCCACGATTCGGGCTGAAATCGAAAAACGCCTCAAAGGAAAAGACAAACTGCCGTGCGCTGTGGCATTTGCGATCGCAAAGGATATCAGGCGGCTGCCCAAAGAGGTGGGAAACACAGCCGATCTGCTCGGCATCCATTTGTCAAAATGCCAGCTGGGACTTTTCGGCTACTTGCCCGAAAAGAAGATCGTCGCTCCGGTGGGACATGTCGATGGGGCCCTCCGAGAGGCCATTTTAGGTGCTTTGAGAGACGGAAGGCTTCCTTGCGAGGCGGCCTGGAGCATCGCCGAGGCCTTGGAGATCTCTAAGATGACAGTCAGTGCCGCGTGTGATACTATGAAGATCAAGATCACCGCATGCCAACTCGGAGCGTTTTAAAGACTCGATAGAATATCCCTATCATTAAAGACCCGGTGAGGAAAAAGGGTAGGGTGATGGGGGGGGGTTTTCCAATATTTTTTTGGCACCGTTTTTTTCGCCATGTAAAACCGAAACCCCTGCACGTCCGCTTCAGCGCATCCTTTCGTTTTGTAGGATCGAAATGCGCTATCGGATTGCGGCGAAGGGGTTGGTGCGTTTCTCGATACCGATGGTCGTTTCCGGCCCGTGCCCGCAAAGGACCCGCACGGTGTCCGGGAGCTGAAACAGCTTTTTTCGGATGCTGGAAATAAGCGTGTCGTAATCCCCCCCCGGAAGATCGGTCCGGCCGATGGATCCGGCAAATAGGGTATCACCCACAAAGACGACGCCGTCCGTGGAAAGGGAAATTCCGCCGGGTGTGTGGCCGGGTGTGTGGATGACCTCCAGGATCACCTCCCCGAAGGCGATGGTATCCCCCTCATTTACAGTCCGGTCAGGAGCGGGTGAATCATCGGAGGAAAGACCCAAGTACGCGGCGCTTGCGGAAATATGTCTCAACATGGGGGCATCGAGGGGATGGATGAGAATTTCGGCCCCGGTGGCGTCTTTGAGCTTCTTATTACCGCCGACGTGATCGAAATGGCCATGGGTGTTGATAATATTTTTCAAGGTCAGTCTGGACCGAGCCAGGGTAAGCAGAATCCTGTCTGTCTCATCCCCGGGATCGATGACTGCGGCTATCTTTGTCTTTTGGCACCCGACAATGAAACAATTAGCCATGAGGGGACCCAACGCCAGTTTGTGAATGATCAATTCCCCGCCCTTTTGGGTAGTGTGTGCTTTCATCCGTTGTTGTCTTGATCCCCCTGTTTTTTAATGAGTTTCATATGTATGGTGTCCAGGATTCCGTTGATGAAGGCGCCGGACTCCTCGGTGCCATATTTTTTCCCCACGTCGATGGCCTCGTTCATTGCCACTTTAGGGGGAATATCGTTACGGTACTTGAGTTCATAAACCGCAATCCGCATGACATTTCGGTCGACGCAGGACATCCGGCTCAATTTCCAGTTGTCTGAGGCCGATTCGATCAAGGCGTCGATTTCGGGCATGGTCTGCATCACCCCTTTGACCAGATCCAGGAAAAAGGCGCTTGCGTGTTCAGGAGGGGGAAAATGATCCAGGTAGCGCTTCAGTGCTTCTTCGTTCACACCATGGGCCATGTCCATGAAGAATAAGGCTTGCATGGCGAGTTCCCTGGATCGGCGGCGGCTCCCCATGGGTTATTTCCGGTCCAACTCCTCCATCAGATCGGCCATTTCTATAGCAGTGATGGCAGCGCTCCACCCTTTGTTCCCGGCCTTGGTCCCGGCCCGCTCGATGGCCTGTTCGATGGTATCGGTAGTGAGGACGCCGAAGATCACCGGAACCCCGCACTCCAGACCCACCATGGCGATCCCCTTGGAGACCTCTGCGCTGACATAATCGAAATGGGGGGTGGCACCTCGAATGACCGCTCCCAGGCAAATCACCGCGTGATGGCTCCTTTTCTCGGCCAATTTTTTAGCTGCCAGCGGGATTTCAAAGGATCCCGGAACCTTGACGATTTCAAGATCCTCTTCCCGGGCGCCGCAACGGATCAGCGCATCGAGGGCCCCTGACAGGAGTTTTTCCGTGATGAAGTCGTTGAAGCGGCTGACCACCAATGCGAACCGCTTCCCCTGAGCATTCAGTTTCCCTTCTACTATTTTCGGCATGTGCGCCCCCCTTTTATGGGTTTTTTCATCAGACAGAATATCGAAAGAACCCTTTTTGGAATCACGGATTGGCGTCGATATTGAGCAGATGTCCCATCTTCAGTTCCTTGCATTTCAGGTAGCAACGGTTATATTCGTTGGGTTCAACAGCGATGGGAACCTGTTCCACAACGCTCATCCCATAACCTTCCAGGCCCACGATTTTCTTGGGATTGTTGGTCAGAAGCCGCATCTTTCGGACGCCGAGATTGGCTAGGATTTGGGCACCAATCCCGTAGTTTCTCAAATCCGGCTTGAATCCCAGTGCCTGGTTGGCTTCCACCGTGTCGAGTCCCTGGTCCTGGAGAGCATAGGCCTTCAGCTTGTTGACAAGGCCGATCCCCCGACCTTCCTGCCGGATGTATAGTAAAACGCCTTTTCCCTCCTTGTCCATCATCTTCATAGCCTGGTGGAGCTGTTCTCCGCAATCACAGCGAAGGGAACCGAAGATGTCTCCGGTCAGACATTCGGAATGAACACGGACCAGAATCGGATCGTTCGGATCGATCTCCCCTTTGATCATAGCAATGTGCAGCAGGTCGTCGATTTTGTTTTCAAAGACGATGGCCTTGAAGGTGCCGGCGATGGAGGTGGGGATAACGGTTTCCGCAGCCCGGGATACGAATGATTCGGTCCGCATCCGATACTCGATGAGGTCGGCGATGGTACAAATACCGATATCGCGCTGCTTGCTGAATTCCACGAGGGCGGGCATCCTGGCCATCGTCCCGTCTTCGTCCATGATTTCGCAAATCACTCCGGAATGCTTAAGCCCGGCCAGGCGGGCAAGATCCACGGATCCTTCTGTTTGACCGGCCCGGACCATGACGCCGCCGTTTCTTGCCCTCAGGGGGAAGATGTGCCCCGGCCGGACCAGGTCGCCGGGTTTGGCGTTATCTGCAGTGGCGGTGAGGATGGTGGTGGCGCGATCGAATGCGGAGATCCCGGTGGTCACGCCGCACCGAGCTTCAATGGAAACGGTGAATCCGGTCTGAAACCGCGAAGTGTTGTTGTTGACCATGGGAGGAAGATCAAGGGAATCAATCTTTTTCTCCGTCATGGAAAGACAAATCAACCCCCTGGCGTATTTGGCCATGAAATTGATGGCTTCAGGGGTCACTTTTTCGGCGGCCATGGTGAGATCCCCTTCGTTTTCCCGGTCTTCGTCATCGACTAAGATCACCATTTTGCCTTGTCGAATCTCTTCAATGGCCTTTTCAATGGAAATTTTCGGCATCGGATCTTTTAACTCCTTGTTTGATCTGAATAATTAAAGGAAAAGCCTTTTAAAGGAAGCCGGTCTTTTCCAGATAAGCACGGTCTAGAAGTGAACCCTCTCCGGCCCGTTTTCCGGATGATAATTTTTGCCGGGACAAGAAATGGGCGATATACTTTCCGATCATGTCCGCTTCGATGTTAACGGGATCCTTTGGTTTTTTAGTCCCTACGGTAGTCATTTGCGCCGTATGAGGAATGATGCTGACCTCGAAGGCATCCGGATGGCATTCATTGAGGGTGAGGCTCACCCCGTCCACTGCCACGGATCCTTTCGGAACCATGAATTCAAGGATATGCTCGGGCGCTTGGATGATCACCCGAAAAGCATTTGCCGTGCGGGTCCTTTCCCGGATCCGTCCGACGCCATCGATATGGCCTGAGACCAGGTGCCCGCCGACCCGGTCGGAAAATCGCATGGCGCGCTCGATGTTGACCCGATCTCCGATCCGGGCTTTTCCGAACGTCGTTTTTTCTAAGGTTTCCGGCGATACATCTGCGGCGAAGCGGTTTCCGGAAAAAGTCACTGCCGTCAGACAGACACCATTGACCGCAATGCTGTCCCCGATTCGGGTTTCGGTTAAGGGGAGTTCGACAGCAAAGACAAATCGCCGGCCCTGTTCTGCAGCCTGAATCGCTGCAATGGTCCCCTGTCCTTCGATGATTCCGGTAAACATGATTTTGTCGTTTCGGATCGCGGACTATTTTCCGCCTTTTTTTTGGGAGGTTATGTACCCTTCGATCATGATATCATCTTTAAATCGTCGCAGGCGGATCCGCTCCATCGGTATACTTGCAGCCATCCATTCAGGGCCCGGCCCCCGGCAGATGGGGTATCCGTCGTCTCCCCCCAGGATCTTTGGTGCGAAGAAAAAGGCAATTTTATCCACCACGCCTGACAAAAAGGCGGATCCCAGCGTGCGGCTTCCGCCTTCGATGAGCAGGCTAGTGATACCCAGGGCGCCCAAACGATCCATGAGCATGTAAAGGTCGATCCGGTCGTCTCGGGTCGGAGTTGCAATGATCTTGACCCCGGATGTTTCGATCCGGTTTTTCTTGGCGACGACATCGGGGGCGTTTTGATAGGCTTCACCGATAATAATGAATGTATCAGAGTCGGTATTGCGCTGCAATACCTTTGCTTCCTCGGGAAGGCAAAGCCGGGTGTCCAGGATGATTCTGATCGGATGGGAAACTTTTTTCCCGGGAATCCGGGTGATCAATTGAGGGTCATCCCGCTTAATCGTACCGACACCGACCAGAATGGCATCTACGGCATGTCGCATCTGATGGACATGGGCTCTGGAGCGTTCCCCGGTGACCCAACGGGAGTCGCCGGTCCGGGTAGCGATCCATCCATCCAGCGTGGCCGCGCATTTGGCAATGACAAAGGGCCGCTTCGTCAAGACGTACTTCACATAAGCTTCGTTGAGGGTTCCGGCTTCGGTCTCGAGGATTCCCAGGGTAGTCATAACACCTTTTTCATGGAGAAAATCGATACCGCCGCCGGCCACATTCGGATTGGGGTCTTTCATGGCGGCCACGACGCGCCGGATTCCGGCTTTAAGGATAGCCCGGGTGCACGGGGGTGTCCGGCCGAAATGGTTGCACGGCTCCAGAGTTACGAAAAGGGTCGCCCCCTTGGAAAACGGTCCCGCATCCTGGATGGCCTCGACCTCGGCATGGGGCCCGCCCGCCTTTCGATGGAACCCTTTTCCCACGACCTTCTCATCTTTTACCACGACGGCTCCTACCATGGGGTTGGGGGAGGTGAACCCCATCCCTTTCCGTGCAAGGGTGAGGGCCATTTTCATAAAGAATCGATCATCCATGGGTATTTTGGGGAACTTGAGATGAGACTATTGCTTATTTAAGAGGGTTTTGAGTTCATCGAAAAAGTCGTTAACATCCTTGAATTCCCGGTAGACTGAGGCAAACCGGACGTAGGCTACGTCATCGATGGTGTGAAGCTTGGCCATTATTTTTTCACCCACAACATGGGAAGAGATTTCCTTTTCTCCGATCTCCCTTAAATCCCGTTCCAGGTCGTCAACAAACGATTCGATTTCGTTGGTACTGATGTTTCGCTTCTCGCAGGCTTTCTTCATTCCGGAAAGGACTTTTCCCCGCGAAAAAACCTCCCGGCGCCCGTCTTTCTTGATGATCGTCAAGGGGATCTCCTCGACGTGTTCGTACGTGGTGAACCGCCTGCCGCAAGCGATGCATTCCCGTCTCCGCCGTATGACTTCACCGTCTTTGCCGAGTCTGGAATCGATCACCTTGTTGTCGAGTTCGGAGCAGAATGGACATTTCATGCTTGGCTTCCTTGTTTAGGATTTTCCAGATGGATGACAGCGACTCCCCCCTCCTCGAACATCTGAGTGGACATGTGGTCCGCATAACCGGATTTATAGTAGATCTTTCGGATGCCGGCATTGATGAGCATCTTGGCACAGATGGCACAGGGTAAATTGGTGCAAAACAGGTCGGCACCCTTGATGGAGACGCCGTGAAGAGCTGCCTGGATGATGGCATTTTGCTCCGCATGGATCCCCCGGCAAAGCTCGTGCCTTTCGCCGGAAGCAAGCCCCATCTGTTCCCGAATGCATCCTGTTTCCAGGCAATGCCGGATTCCCGAGGGGGCGCCGTTATATCCGGTAGTTAGAATCCGCTTATCCTTGACGATGATTGCTCCCACGGACCGTCTGAGGCAAGTGGAGCGCCTGGCCACCAGGGTTGCGATATCCATGAAATAGGTTTCCCAAGAAGGGCGGCCGTCGCTGTTTTCCATTCAGTTGGGCTCTCCCGGGTATAATTCCGGATAAATGGGAAACGCCCTGCAAAGATCCAGAGACTTTTTTCGGATCTCTTGAATCGTCTTGTCGTCTCCCGGTTTTTTCAAGACCCGAACGATCAGATCCGCGATATGGGCCATCTCAGATAGGCCCATTCCCCGAGTGGTTACCACCGGGGTGCCGATGCGGATCCCGCTGGTGACCGCCGGCCCGGCAGGATCGAAGGGAATGGCGTTTTTGTTGGTGGTGATCCCCGCCCTCTCCAGCATTTCCTGGGCCGTCTTGCCGGTGAGGTTCAGGCTTCTCAGATCGAGCAGCAGCATATGGTTGTCTGTTCCTCCGGACACCAAATCCACCCCTTCACCCAGAAGGCCGGAAGCCAGGGCTTTGGCATTTTCGACGACCCGTCGTTGATAAGCCTTGAATGTGTCCCCGAGGGCTTCCTTGAATGCCAAAGCCTTGGCGGCGATGACATGCATGAGGGGTCCGCCTTGAATCCCGGGAAAGATCTCCCGGTCGAATTTTTCTTTGTGTATCGCACGGGAAAGGATCAGTCCGCCCCGTGGACCTCGGAGGGTTTTATGCGTGGTAGAAGTGACCGCATCAGCCGTTTGAATAGGGGATGGATGTAGCCCGGCTGCCACCAGGCCGGCGATGTGGGCCATATCCACCATCAAAATGGCCCCCACCGATCGGGCGATGTTTGAAAAGGCGTCAAAATCGATGATCCGGGGATAGGCGGAAGCTCCGGCAACGATCATCTTTGGCCGTACGTGACGGGCGATCCGTTCTACCTCGGTATAGTCGATGCGTCCGGTTGTCTGGTTCACGCCGTAGTGGGAAAACTTAAAAAACCGGCCTGAGAAACTGGCCGGGCTCCCATGGGTCAAGTGTCCGCCATGGGTCAGGCTCATACCCAAAATGGAATCTCCTGGATCGAGCAGCGCAAAATACACGGCCATGTTGGCCTGGGAGCCCGAATGCGGCTGAACGTTGGCATACTCGGCCTTAAACAACGACTTGGCACGGTCTATCGCCAAACGCTCCGTCTGGTCCATATACTCACATCCGCCATAATACCGTTTCCCCGGATAACCCTCGGCGTATTTATTTGTGAGCACGCTCCCCTGTGCTTCCATGACCGCCCGGCTGGCGATGTTTTCCGATGCGATCAGTTCAAGCGTGTCTCGCTGGCGAATAAACTCGGCACGGATGGCCGAGGCGATTTCAGGATCTGTTTGTTGTATTGCGTCCAATGTCAGCATGTTTTCCATTTCGTTCTGCAATTCAACGGGAGGTGCCTGGATTCGGCCCTTCGGCTTTCTGTGATGTTGCTTGTTCGATCTTATTGACGCGTATCTGGTGGCGCCCGCCCTCGAAGGGAGTATCGAGCCACACCCGAACGATCTCCAGGGCGAGCCCTTCACCAATTACCCGGGATCCCAAGGCGAGAATGTTGGCGTCATTGTGTCGCCGGCTCATGGCGGCGGAATACATACCTGAACAAAGAGCGGCCCGGACACCGGGAAACCGGTTGGCCACCATGGACATACCGATTCCGGTACCGCAAATGAGGATGCCCCGCGGTACCTTTTTCAAGGAGACCATGGTCGCCACTTTTTCCCCGAAGTCGGGATAATCGACAGAGTCTTCCCCGTTTGTTCCCACATCCACGATCTCGATCCCTTTTTGGAGAAGGAATTTTTTGATGGCCTCCTTGAGCGCATAGGCGGCATGATCACAGCCGATGGCAATGGGGCCCGTGATGTCTTCCATATCCAATGCCTTTCTTTTTTTCGCGCGATGAATCCGATCGATGATTTCCCGGAAACAATAATAATATCCTGCCTCTTGACCTTGGGCAAGGAAAAATGGACGAATCTATTAAGGATTTAAGGGCGGAATTTTTTGAGAACCAGGCAGGCATTGGTCCCGCCAAAACCAAAGGAGTTGTTCATGGCGTACTCGACGGCTTTTTTGCGGGCGACGTTGGGAACATAGTCGAGATCGCACTCCTCCCCGGGATTTTCAAAATTGATGGTGGGGGGAAGGATGTCATGGTATAGGGTCAGGGCAGTGAATACGGTCTCGACTCCGCCGGCGCCGCCGAGAAGATGGCCGGTCATGGATTTCGTGGAGCTGACGGCAACCCTTCTGGCATGTTCGGCAAAGACGGTCTTGATGGCCCGGGTTTCATACAGGTCGTTGAGGAGGGTGGAAGTGCCGTGGGCATTGATATATTCCACCGCTTCGGGCAAAATCCCGGAATCTTCAATGGCGGCGGCCATGCATCGCGCCATTCCCTCGCCATCCGGTGAAGGGGCGCTGATATGGAAGGCGTCCCCGCTCATTCCATATCCAACCATCTCGGCATAGATACGGGCCCCCCGTTTTTCGGCGTTTTCCAGGCTTTCCAGGATCAGGATACCGGAGCCCTCTCCGATGACGAATCCGTCACGGTCCCTCTCGAAAGGCCTGGAAGCCTTCTCCGGTGCGTCGTTTCGGGTGGAAAGGGCCTTCATGGCGTTGAATCCGGCAACCGCGGTAGGCGTTACCACCGATTCCACGCCTCCGGTGATCATGGTATCGGCGCGGCCGCTTTGAATGATTTTAAAGGCCTCGCCGACAGCGTGGGTTCCGGCGGCACAGGCGGTGGACATGGACGCGTTGGGGCCCTTCGCCCCGAAAAGGATGGAGATCATTCCGGCGGCCATGTTTCCGATCATCATCGGGATGAAAAACGGGCTTACCCGTTTGGGCCCTTTTTGTTCGATGACCCGGGTTGTTTCCTCCAGAAAAGAAAGCCCTCCCAAACCGCACCCCGTGAATACCCCGACCCGTGGGGCGTTTGCAGCATCGATAATCAGGCCGGAGTCTTCCATAGCCATCCGGGAGGCGGCCATGGAATAGGCGATGAACGGTGTGGCCCGGTTGGCGTCCTTTTGGGATATGAAATCGGTTGGCTTGAACTCTTTGATTTCGCCCGCGATTTGGGTCTGGTAAAGCGTGGCGTCGAACCGGGTGATCCGTCCGATCCCGGACTTTCCGTCGCAAAGAGCGGTCCAGGTTTCTTTCACCCCCACGCCCAGGGGTGTCACCAGACCGATGCCGGTGATGACGACCCTTTTTTTAATCAAAGCTTCCTCCTTGTGTCCATCTTTGAGCGGGCATTAAAGCCCGGAAAAGAAAATCTCCGTGATCGGGACGGATGATGAGCGATTAAGAATGTTTGGCGATATAATCCAGGACATCTTTCACGGTGACGAGTTTTTCTGCCTCTTCGTCCGAAATTTCGATATCAAACTCCTCCTCCATGGACATGATGAGTTCCACCAGATCCAGGGAGTCCGCGCCCAGGTCGTCCACGAAGGAAGCCTCCGGCACGATGTCGTTGATGTCCACGCTCAGTTTTTCCGCAATGATCTTTTTGACCTTATCCTCAAGTGACATGATCGTTTCCTCCTTGATAGTTTTTTGGGATAGCATTTTGAGTTGTTATATGTACATGCCTCCGCTGACATGGATGACCTGGCCGGTAATATATGCCGCCTCATCGGAAGCCAGGAAGGCCACCATATGTGCTACGTCTTCAGGCTTTCCGGTTCGGCCCAGGGGGATTTGTGCAACCATGGATTCTCTCACCTTTTGGGGAAGGGAGGCCGTCATGTCCGTTTCGATGAATCCCGGTGCCACTGCGTTCACGGTAATGCCCCGCTGGGCGAATTCCCGGGCGGCAGTTTTGGTCAAACCGATGATCCCCGCCTTGGACGCCACGTAGTTGGCTTGCCCGGCATTTCCGATAACCCCCACAATGGAGGCGATGTTGATGATGCGTCCGAACCGCTGGTTTACCATGGCGCGGGCCGCAAACCGGATGCAATGGAACGCTCCCTTCAGGTTGACGGCCATGACGGCATCCCAGTCCAGTTCGTTCATACGCATGAGCAGTTTGTCTTTGGTAATTCCGGCGTTGTTGATTAAAACATCGATTCGCCCGGTTTCGGCGACGATGTTCTCGAAGAAAGCTTTGACCTCGGCCTCCGAAGCCACGTTGACGCGGCTGCTTTTCGCGGATCCCCCGGCTTCTTCAATGAGGGTCTCGGTCTTTTTCGCATGGACCCTTTTACCTCCCGGATCGTTGGGAGAAAAGTAGTTGAAATAAATTAGCGTACCCGGTCCCGAAAGTGCCAGGCAAATAGCGCGTCCGATGCCCCGTGAACCGCCGGTGACCACAACCACACGTTTTTTTTCGGGTGTCATATCCGCCTCTCGAAGATGTAATCGGCCGCAAGGTCCAAGTCGTTGAAAAGGTGTTGATATCCGGCCGTCAGCGATGCAAAGGCGATGCTCTCCAGAAAGGAAAATGCTTTTTCCGAATCGAAAAGCCCGCTTCCCATGGTGATTTTCGCGGCATTTTGGGATACCGTTTGAGCCACCTCCCGGGCAAAAATTCTCGAAAATACCTTGATTTTTTCAGATGTGGGATTCCGTTGGTCTTCCAGGCTTTTAGCTTTTTTTACAAAACTGGCCCCTGTTTCCACATGGGTCATCATGTCGGCTAGAGCGAACATCACCACCTGCTGCCGGGTGAGCTTGTGGTCATGGACCAATGTCACAGTTTCATTCAACGCCCGGGCCGCCAGCCCGATGAGTTTGCCTCCCATGTCCGGGGATGAAGCATTGATTTGATCCATCTCCATGGCGATATCCGAATAAAAGGCCCCCTTGGTTTTTCGAGTCTTCTTCCAACGGAAAGTGCTGATAATGTTTTGCTGAATCTCGCTGGTCCCCTCATAAATGCAGGTGATTTTCACGTCCCGCTTGATCTTTTCCACCATAAACTCCCTGATGTAACCATATCCGCCGAGAGCCTGAATCGCGTCGTCCGCGGCTTTGTTGGCGGTTTCGGTGGCAAAGAGCTTGGCGATGGAGCCTTCCACCTGCAGGTCTTCCCGGGTTTCATCCAGCCGTTTTGCCGTTTCCATAAGATAAGAAGCGGCGGCTTCCAGACGGACCACGTGGGGAACTACGAGCTTGTGGGTATACCCTTGCTTTTCGGAGAGGGGGGATCCGAATTGGATCCGTTCCTTGGCATACGGAATAACAATGTCCATGGCGGCCTCTCCGGCACCAAGGGCCATGGCGGCCACCATCAGTCTCGTGTATCCAAAGACTTCGTTGGCCTGCTTGAGTCCGAGACCCGGAACCCCGCCGATGAGGTTATCCTTCGGGACGAAAACATCGGTGAAGGTGATAGGGGAAGTATTGGAAGCTCGGATTCCATGCTTTTCTTCGCCTTTTCCCTGCACAAACCCTTCCGAACCTTTCTCCACAATGAAAAAGGACGGCCCTTCCGGCGCTTTGGCAAGAACGGTGATAAAGTCGGCGTATCCACCCGTGGAGATGAACTGCTTGCTCCCGTTGATTTTATAGCCGACAATCTCTCCCGAAGATCCCAAGACCGGATCCGCCTTGGTTTTTAAGGAGGCCAGATTGCTTCCGGCTTCGGGCTCCGTCACGGCATAAGCAACAAGAGATTTTCCCTCGGCGATGGCGGAAAGCCACTTTTTCTTTTGCGTTTCGGTGCCGCCTACTCGAAGAGGGTCTGACCCTAACTGGATGGCGAAAAAAGCCGTGGAGACCCCCAGGCAGATCTTGGCCATTTCCCGGGTGATCTCGCAGCAATCCTCGGCACCACCTCCCATTCCGCCATAGGCTTCCGGAATGAACAGGAGCTGAAGCCCGATCTCCGGGCCCAACATCTGACGGATAATGTCTTCCGGAAAGGTCTCGTGCTTGTCCAGGTCAAGGACCTTTTCTTTGGTCAGGAGCCGATTTTTCAGCTGCAGGACCGTTTCAACGACCATCTTCCGGGTTTCCGGGTCCAGGCCGTTGGTTTTCCCTTGAAATGGGGTGGCAGGATCAGAGGCCATGTCGAAAGGTCTTCCTGGGGACTTATTCTTCGGTTTCGATCACTTTGCGCCCCTTGTAGGTACCGCAGTTGGGGCAGGCACGATGCGACGGCTTAGCCTCCCCGCATTTGGGGCACGGCGACAGATTGGGAAGAGTGGCTTTGTAATGCGCCCGGCGCATATCACGTTTTGACTTGGATTTTCTACGTTTTGGCAGCGGCATAAGTAATCTCCTAACTAATTGATATTACAATTTATTTTTACAAAATTATTCTGAATCAAAATAATTGGCATCTAGTAATTGAAAACCGAAACGTTGTCAAGGACTTTTCATCGACGCAACTAAAATTGTTCCTCTTGTACTCGAATACGGCATGTGATATGAAACAATTCGCTGAATGGATCTATACGGGAAATTGATTTAACTCATTGATAAAATTAAATATAAATCCATATCGGATTATACGGGGCCCTCATCCGAAAGCATTTTGGGAAAGGATGGAATATCAAGCCGGAAAGCACCTGCAGGATAGCGGCGGGGAAAAGGGATTTCGCCATGCCATGACTAGTTTCAAAAATATCGATGAGTTGAGCTGAAAAAAATTGCGGGAATGGATAATAATAAAAATATAATATTCAAATGAGCCAATTGCAAAACGGTTTAAACCGA
>Ga0210056_1003317_pt1 | contig 13138 bp, 10 predicted proteins | sample CryGeyCG2014_080_2_FD_183965 | JGI IMG/M metagenome (GOLD analysis project Ga0210056, IMG submission 183965) | Groundwater microbial communities from aquifer - Crystal Geyser CG07_land_8/20/14_0.80 (SPAdes) (version 2) | ecosystem: Environmental > Aquatic > Deep subsurface > Groundwater | place... | reverse complement strand
AACCGCCGGCGCTTTGCGGGAATACAAATTTCTGACCATGGAAGGCGCGATTGACCGCGACGACCCCAAACAAGTGAAAAATATCGGGATGAGGCTCCTACAGGAGAGGTATTGGCCGAACGATTACATTTTAAAACAGCTGGTTTATCCGGCACTCGGGGAATTCCAGCCGCCGGCGGAAGATCCGGCCGCGGCTCGACATTTGAAAACCGCTTGCACGATCTTGGTCAATCAGAAAAAAGATTTTTATCGTTGCCGCGGCTTCGGTCTGGATGTGATTAATCTGATTTACCCTTTGCCCGAGCATCCGGCCCTGGTCGCGAATACTTATTTTGCAAATTATCCTTCTCAAGCCGGGCGATTGACCGCGGAACTGGGCTTGTTTGACCGCTTCAGCTGGCACAGCAACATTTATTGGCAGACTTTGCATATCGGGCAAAAATATCTGCAGGCCGACTATCCTTTGCTGGCCGGTTCGGATATTTGGCGGGAAAAGAAAATCCGGACCGTCTTGAGCTCTTGGACCGCCTTGCAATTACCGGCCGATACATTGAGCCGGCGCGTCCAGGAAGCAAGCAGTCTGGCCGGCATCAGGGAAGGTGATTTAAGTTTGATTGAACCGGAACCGGCGCTCGTGGCGGAATTTTTAGCCGACACCAAGATGCTCCATGAAATGCTGATGGCCCTGGCCGTGATCCAGGACGCGGACACAATTAGCCGAAAATTCAGGGAGTTGATCGGCGAATTGGAGGTTATGGCCGGAATTATTAACAAGGAAACAGCCGGCCAGGCTTTGGATCCGGCGGACAAGAAATTTATCAGTGAGTTCGCGACCTCTTACACGGTTTCGCCGGCCAAAGAAAAAATTTTCACTTACTATTATCCCAGCGGTCAATCATTGGTTATGGCCATTGAAGGCGTTGATTTGCTGCTGACAGTTTATGAAACAGAAGGGAAAAAATATTTGGTATTCGGCCCCTTGTTTAAATTTAGCGAAAATTAAATAAAAAATTATATTTTAATTTTTTCCCTTTTTACTTGACAAATCAAGGCAGTTTGTTAATATATATTTTATATTTGCCGAAGACCGCGGGCGAAAAAATAAGACCCGCCGAGGTAATAACAAGTACAAAGCTTGTTTTATATTTGCGGCAATAGCCGTTTTTTTATTGATGAATATTAACTTTCAGTCTAGAATCTAACACAACATATTTGGCGCAAAGCGCCAGAAATGTTAAATTATATCAATTGTAAGATTTTATAAATTTAGCTTGAATATTATGCCCAAAAGCAAGAGCGCTAAAAAACAGACATTGGATAAATTGACTCAGAATCTGGACAAAGCGAAAGTCGTGATTTTCGCCCAATTCAACAAAATGACCGTATTGGAAAGCGAAAAGATCCGCAACGAACTGCGCGCTGAACAGGCGGAGATGCTGGTGGCGAAAAAAACCTTGATCAAGAAATCATTAGGCGAAGATGTTTTGAAAGAAGGGGCGGCGGCGGATTTCACCGGCCAGATAGCCGCGTTTTTCAGCTACGGCGATGAAGTATCAGCCGCTAAGATAATTGACCGTTTCCGCGCGGCCGGTCCGGAAAATAAAGACAAGATCAATTTTTTGGGCGGTTTTCTGGACAAGCAATATTTATCCGCGGCCGCGGTCCAGGCCTTGGCCGGCCTGCCGTCAACATTGGAACTGCGGGCTCGGTTAGTCGGCTCATTGGCCGCGCCAATGTCCGGATTGGCCAATGTCTTGGCCGGCGTAACCAGGAATTTTCTTTATTGCCTGAACAACCTGAAAGAGAAAAAAGCCAACGGCTAAAGGCTGATAATACTTATTATTTTTTATAATTAAAAAACTATATGACTGAAGAAGTAAAAAATGAGACCAACCAAACAGAGTCAGGGGAAAATGTCGTCGTTCCGGCAAAATTTCAGGACCTCGTGTCCAAGATTGAAGCCTTGACCGTTTTGGATTTGGCCGAATTGGTGAAAATTTTAGAAAAGAAGTTCGGCGTCAGCGCGTCCGCGCCCGCCATGATGATGGCTGCTCCGGCGGCCGGCGCGCCGGCGGAAGCGGTGGAAGAAAAGGACAGTTTTGACATTGAATTGACCGAAGCCGGCGCTAACAAGATCGCCGTCATTAAAGCGATCCGGGAAGTGACGGAAATCGGCTTAAAAGACGCCAAGGATCTGGTGGATGGCGCGCCGAAAATCGTCAAGGAAGGCGTGAAAAAGGAAGACGCGGCCGCGATCAAGAAAAAATTGGAAGAGGCTGGCGGTAAAGTCACTTTGAAATAACCCATTTTTTTCGGGTGAGAAAAAAACCGTTCAGCGCTTGGCCGGACGGTTTTTTTTGTCGAAGAATTGATTATTTAATATGCTCAAGCTTGAGGCCATAGACGGCAGTACCGTTCAGGACATAAAGATTTTTCCCCTTTTCATCAAGGGCCACGTCTTTCAAGTCGGTAAACTGATCAAGAGTATATTGGGTAAGAAATTCGCCGTCTTTATCATAGACAATCAGGCGGAAGGCGGACGGTTCAAAGACATAAAGATACGGCTGGTCGGCGGAAACGATCAGCCGGACCGCCGCTTGGATGGGCGGATCAACCAAGCCTTGCTTAAAATCGCTGGTCCGGCCACGAAGCAGTTTAATGATTTGACCGTCTTGTTTGAGCAGGTAAATATGGCCGTCAATGCCGATGTCCACCGCCTTGGACAAGTCAATTTTTTCTTCCAGCCAACCCGTACCTTCATCGTATCCTTTGGAGAGGCGGTTGTGGCGGTAAATTTGGCCGGCGGCCGGATTCAAAAGATAGAGCCGTCCGTTGTATTCAGCCAGGCCGGTGAATTCGGCGGCCGGCCGGTTGATCTTGATGGGCGCGAGGCTGATCTGGTTATCTGAAGTATTGAGCTCAAGAATTTGGCTGTTAAAGAAATAAAAAGCCAGATTTTGGCGGTTATCAGCGCGCAAGCCGTAAGATCCGAAGGGTTCGCCGCCGGCGGCGGTTAGACTGCTTTGTTTTTCCGGATCAATGACATAAAGGGTGTTGGCCGCCGTATCGGCGGCAATCAGCTGGCCGGCCGGTCCGATAAAGACCAAATTGTCCGGCGCCGCGGACGGCATTTTTTCTTTTAAGTCAATAATCTTTTTTTCCTCCTTCAATCGCACGACTCGGCGCAGTTTTTCCAGCTGTTCATTGTATTTGCGCGTGAATTCCTCGCGTTTTTTTTCCGTTTCCGGCAAACCGGCAGGCAAGGCTTGGAGCAAGGAATCAATTTCCGCGAACAGCTTCATCGCGCCTTCATCATTATTATAGAGCAAGCTGGCGTCGGCTTGGTTCTGTTTCTGCTCAATTTGTCCGGATAAGGTCAGGAATTCCTCCTGTTTTTGGAGTTCGTTATTTTTTTGCCGCATCAGCCAGATATTTTGTCCAAGAAAAATGATTACGAGCGCCAGGACCGCCAGCGCGATCTTGTAAGGCTTGCGCAAAACGCGTAGGAAGGCGGCCAGGCTCCGGATTAACGCAATCGTCCCAGCGGGGATTTTTTTTATGCCCGCCGGCCAGGCGGAAACACGCGCGGCGCGCCAAAGAAGCGTGCCCAGGGATAGGAGGCGGAAGAATAGATTGGCCGCCAAACGGGCGCTTTGCCGGAAGCCGGCGGCCACATGTCCGAACCATGGTCTTTTTTTCAAAATAATCCTTTCTTTCAGTACCAAGGCGGGCGGAGATGATGTTTGGCGTCCGCGGACAGAGGGCCAGATTTTTTTCCACCACGATTCAATCTTTTGCCCGGAAAAGAGGCCGGAAGGAGAGAGGAATTTGTCCGTATTTTTTTCCGTGCGTCGGAGTTTGGCCAAGGAATTGTCCGCTGTCGCCGGAGTGGAGATCGGCGCGCTTTCCATCAGCGCGGTTTTTTTGACTAAAAGCGCATTAAAAGGCACATAGCTGTTGACATTTGCGAGCAAGTTTTTGATTTGGGCGACGGCGCTGGCGGGCGGCAGGGCGGTGATAATCTGTTCCAACTGGTTCTCAGACAGATATTCCAGTAAAGCCTCATTAGCAAGCAGGAGAAAGCTGTTATCCGGGATTTTTCCGGCCAAAGAATAATAAAAGATCTTTTTTTCTCCTTCCGGACCGCTTTCTTCAGCGACTGGCTTATTTAGGTTTATGAGCTGTCGTCCTTGGCCGGCTCGGTGCGGGCTCCAAAGCAAAAGTTTGTTGGTGCCGGTGTTCGCGAAATAAAGATAGTCATTATGCAAGACGCCGATGGTCGCGCGCAGATTTTGATAGTTGAACCTGATCTTTTTTTCCTGCAGGTAAGCGCCGAAGTCCTTGTTGGTCTTGGCGGTCGCGGCTTCAAAGATATGGTCAACTTTCAGAGTGCTCAACCTTTCCAAAAGAAAAATTTTTTCGTTCTGGTAATAATTATTTTTCAAGTTCTGCCAGATCATTTCCAGCAGAGCCGGACTCAGGCTGTCCGCGGGTTGGATTTCCAGCAAACCAAAAAGCCGCCCGGCCACTTTTTCTTTGTTAGCGTCCGGTTGCGATAAAAAAACCGCCGAAGCAATATCTCGCCGTTTGCCGGTCCCGGTGTTGAGTTCCGCGATTTTATACATGATTTCAGAAAAAATAGAATAATTTGCGGCCGCCGATGTTTGACTAACAGCCGTAAATATTATACTATAAATGGAGATAGAAGGGAAGAGTTGGGTGTGCTTTAAACGCAACTATAAAATAGTATTTTTTTTATTTTAAATAGGCTATTTTTTATGCTCAACCGCCTGTTTGGATCAAAGACCCGCCTAAAACTCCTGAAACATTTCATTCTTCATCCCCAGGAAAAGCTCTATATCCGTCAGATCGCTCGTCAGCTGAAATTACAGCTTAATGCCGTGCGCCGCGAGCTTGATAATCTGGAGAAATTCGGCTTACTGGCTTCGTCTTTGGGCAAAGGAGAGAGCCGGCCGATATCGGCCGAGGCTGTGGATAATCCGGAAAACCCGGGACCAGTGGAAAGCCAGGCGAATAACCGCCAGGAAAAGAAGTTTTATCTAGTGAATCCGGATTTCATCCTGCTGGAAGAGCTGAAGTCCCTGGTCGTCAAGGCGCAGATCCTTTACGAACGGGATTTCATTGAGAAGGTCAAGCGGGCCGGCGTGCCGAAACTCCTTGTTTTTAGCGGTTTTTTCGTGAATAACACATTTTCGCCTGTGGACCTCTTGGCGGTCGGGCAGTTCAACAAGCCGCGTTTGGTACGGATCATCAACGAGCTGGAAAACGAGCTGGGCAAGGATATCCGTTTTACCATTCTCGGCAACCGCGAATTCAAATATCGGCGTGACATTACCGATGTTTTTTTGTATAATATCCTTGAGGGGAAGAAAATCGTCGCCATAGACGAATTCGGGATAAGCTAATTATTAAGATAGTTTAATTTAAGTTAGTTTAATTTATAGACTTAAATTTATGAGTATGGAAAATGTTTTACCCACAATCCCACAATCAAATACAGAAGAAAATTCTAATAAAGGAATTGATGCAGGCGAACATCAAGGTATTTTTACTAAAGGTTGGAATAAGACCAAAGATTTTTTTTCTCAAGAAGTGAATTCCGCGTTCAAAAAAATGGGTGAGGCAAGTATGATGCATATCCAGAAATTGTCCCAGGGCGAACAACTCAAATTTTTAAGCGGTTTATCTAAGATCGGCAGTGAAATCACGCGCGTGCATGAAGATTTTTTTTCCAAAGTTTTTAAGGGTTTGGCGGGTTTTTCAAGCAATAGCCGTTTTTTAAATACATATTTTACAAGCGAGGCCTCAATTTGTGATAAAAATAAAGCGATCGCTGAAAAAGCGATTAATGAAAGCGGGCCCAAAAATAATTTATCCGTACTTTCAGGCATGGGAAAAGGTTTTGGCACCTTGACTCGTTATGCCCGTATCCTTTTTGACGCCGGCGTGGCTAATCCTTTTCGTCATATTACCGCCAGTGCCATGTTTATTGGTCGTCGTAGCGAGGCCTTGAAAGAAACAAGATTTAATTATGAAGGCGCGCTTGAAAACACCCGAGTTCACGACAAAGACATAGCCTATGAAGAAGCTTGGGATCTGTATGAAAAAGTTTGTCAAAAAAGCAACGGTCATGTTGAGAGTGAAGACTTACGGCAAGCTTATCAGGAAAATCTGCCGGCCGATTTGGTGAAAAGAATAAACCGGACAGATTACGCCGGTCTTGGTTTTATTGGCAAGATCATGAATAAACATATGGGCATGATTGTTAATCATTTTCAGAAGGAAATAGATAAAATAGAAAATTCTAACTTAAACTCCTCAGAGAACAAGGAAAAAGCCAAACAAGATTTCATGGCCAAAAAAAAGGCTGTTTTTGACGATCTAGATAGAATTGTCGGCGACCAAGGAACAATTGATACTTTGGCATATTTGGCGCGTTTAACAGAAAAAACCGGCAAAGGCGTGGGTATGGTTATGACTCTTGATTCTCTTTATCGTTTCGCGCAGTTGGCGCCGCGATTAAGTCAAACCTTAACAGATTTTTTAGCAGATTCTTTTAGTCCCGGTGAAGCACAAGCCACAACCACAAATTTTAATTATATTACTATTCACGGTATTGTTGAAAAGGTGGAAAAAAATGAGTCTTTGGATAGTGTTCTAAGAAGACTACTGAATAGGGAAGAACCAGAAAAAGTGAAAAAATTTATTAGTCAATGGTTAAAATTAGAAGAAAGTGATTGTAAAAATATAAATATAAATTCAGAAATTGAAAACGCTTTAAAAAAAGTTAAAGATCATTATTTAAGTCATCTTGAAAATAGCCAGCAACCGGTTTTATTAACGCCTGGGAGCGAAGTGATTATTACTAATGATGGTAAATACGCAATAAAAACTGCAGATATTGATACAGGTAAAATGATAATAATTAATGATGATGAGCAAAGTGAATTAACAAAACAAACTAACCAGATGAATGAGCAAGATCCGCGTGGTAGTGACTCCAAAAAATTTACAACTACGTCCGATCCGGTTAGCTTCGTTTCGATTGATAAAAAGCATCATACTCTATCTGCGGCCCTTTACGAAGCGGTAAAAAACGCTCAAGATGAAACAAAAGACAAATTCATCAGTCGTTATATTAGCAATCCAAATATTACCGATAAAAACCGTGGCTCCCTGTTGAGCAAGGCAATTCGGAAAATGTCCGTGTCTAACCTCAAACTGGGCGATGGAGATGATGTTCGCAATCTGGTTTATGCAGGGAACCGAGTTGTTCTGCATTCTGATGGGACATTTGAGGTGGAAAAAGGTACGGCGCCCATGGAGGCAGGGTTGAGGAGCGAGGAGCGATTAAGAAAAAATTCCCAGCACATTATTACCTCAAAAAATTCAGGTAAAGAAAAATCTCCAGCAATTGATGATAAAAATTCTAATTCAACAACAGACGCACAAAAACAAATAGAGAAGATTCCTGATCTCTTAGAGAAAATGGTTAGAAAAAGCGCTGGTCGGATAGGCTATGAATATAAAAATGATATTCTCTTCTCAAATAATAATAATGGCGCCACAATCCATTTAAATATTAAAAATGCGCCAGATTATGATTTGCTCATTAAAGACGGAAAGATTTTTGTCGACGGTCCAGCCGGCTGGAATCATGCATATGACAGTCTTGAAGATTTAGAAAAAGCCATAAATCAACCTTTGATAGATTTACAGAAAATGGAAACAAGAAATGATGTTCCGGGATTGAATACAATCAGTTCTGAGGGTGCCGAATTGGAAGAATCTCCTATTGCCGAAAATAGAGAGTCTTTAAATGATGTTAGCAGTAATTACGTTGGGTCGGCGGAATTATTGGCTAAAATGAATAGTAATAATTTTTTTGATGTTGGGTCAGGCTGTAATGAGTCTTTGGCTAAATTGTTTAATAATAATGATGATAAAGATTCAATGAAGCAATTTTTTCAAAATTATTGTAAACAAAATGATATTAATCAAAATATCGAGAATAGAATATTGAAAGCTATAAACATTGTTAAAGATGATTTAACAAATGAAAACGTAATCCAAATGCAATATAATAGTAATAGTAATAAATTTGCGTTAAAAATATTTTCTAACGGAAAAGCAGAATTATATGCGAACAATCAAAAAATAGATAATAATAATTACACTAAATTATCTGAATTTTTAGATAATTTTATTGAACCATTCAAATCGATAGAATTACAGAAAAAATGAAGCCAATAATAAACCCCGGGTTTTTGAGCCGGGGTTTTGCGCGCTATTCAATTGTGAGAATAACGCTTTGATTGTTAGACATATAGAGCATGCGGTTTGTGGAACCGATTCCCACCGCCTCTATTGTCCATTCTAGCCCTCCTCCTTCTTCTTCGAGATATTTTTTAACTGTAACTGTCTGGGCGCGTTGCCAAGCTAATTTTTGATTGTTTTCCGGCCGGCCAGTGATACTGGCCAGGCCTTCGATAAAGATGTGGACATTTTTTTTCGTCTTTATTTTTTCGACGATAACGTCCAGTTGTTTGGTAATTGTATTTGTAATTTGCGCCGAGCCTTGATTAAAAGGGCTCGTAACCACCTTGTTTATTCCGTCAATATTTAGAGCCTCCAATTTCCTATCAATTTTTATTTGATAGTCTGTAAGTATTTTGATTTTTTTGTCATGTTGTCCAACTATTTTTTCCACCACCGCTATCCTTGCTTGTAATATTTTCAAGGTGGCAGGCGCGGCTTTGACCTTATCCGCTGCGGCCGGAGCCGGTGCGGCTTGGGCGGGTTGAGCGGTTGCTGAATCTTTGGCCGGAGCTGATGCGGCCGGAGTTGTCAGCTTGCTCAAGTCAATTTTTTGAGGTGCGCTGACTGGCGCCTCGGCCGTTTTTTCAACAGGCGCTTTGGGGGGCGCCTCTTTTACACTCCAATCCGAATCAACTGCTGGAGCGTATGTTGATTTGCGCACTTCGCCATTCCATCCGCCTCGTCCGCCAGTAGCGCAGGCGGAGAACAAAAAAATAATCGCAATTAAACAAAAATATCTCATCATTATTTTCCTCCTTGAATCTCGCCGCCAGAAGCGGCGAGGAGAATTTAAGTCAATCTGTTTTGGACGGCTATGTAGACGCACCGGTTTTTCGGGTGCTGGCCGTCTTCCTTAATCTGGATAAAGTTTTCACCCACAGATTGGAACTGTAGGTGCTCGTTTATCCATTCTTTGGAGACACCCAAGTTGATGAGCATCTCCGCCATTTTTAAGGCAGCGTTTTCAGCACGCCGCCCGGCTAAGTCCCAATTATGCCGATCAGTGCCTTCAATACTGGCACCGCCAATCAGAACAATTTTTTGGTTTGGCTGTATTTTGTCCACAATCCGGGCAATATCGTTGGCCCATTTTCGTATTTTTTCCTCTTCGGCATGAGCAACGACATCACTGTCGTAGGCAAACAAGATAGGGGCAGTCGGCAGTATTTTTGTTTCGGTTTTCGGTGGTTCGTTAGACGGTTCGGAAACAGAGACTACTTTTTTGGTCACTGTTTCTTCTTTTTTAACAGTTTCAGCGGCCTTGACCGCGGCCCTTGATTTAAATCGGGCCAGGTTTGTCTTGGCTTCATTTTCAGACAGGTAATGCTGCCACCCGATTACATAAAAACCGGGTTTCTGCCAGACAAATGACTCAAATTTTCCAGCGCCAACACCGGTACCGCTTACCATGCCAGTCCGGCTGCCGTGCGAATCAGGTGCCGGCAATACTGAGCCGACAAACGATATGCCGGCACCCCACCCCATATTGGCAGTGATTTGCCGCATATTGGTCAAGACCGTGTAGTAGCGGCAACCGGTCTTGCTCCACACCTTTCTAATTGCCTCATAAAGGTATGGAGTGATAATTTCATGATCCTTGGGGACAGCGATAAAAGCCTCCCCGACTTTCTCTACCCCCCAGGGATAATAGGGAAGAAGAGACACTCTATCATTTTCCGCCGCGGTGGTGTCTTCGGCTTCCAGCGGGTAAAAATTTTCCGAAGAGTCCCACCAATTAGATTTGCCCGCCAGCAAGTTTTCCACTCTGATGCCTTGATATACCTCATCAAAGTCATCCAAGAGAACGAACCCATATCTGCCCAAAAGAACAGGCAGACGGGTATCGTTTGTTTTTTCGGCCGGAAAAGGCTGAAGCCCATTTACTACGGTTGGGTCTTGTTTTGTACTGTTCAGTAAATCCCCATATGTGTAGTTTCCGTGGTTATCCGAAAATTGCTGGATCAAAGCCGAGTTACTATTGGTATCCGCCGCGGACGCCTTCTGACTAAAACTGATGGCCAAGAAGGCAACAATTAAGAAAAGAAAAAATTTTTTCATGGCACCCTCCTTCAATCATTGCTTTTTTGCAGTTGATTGTGAACGGACGCTAAACTGCACGCCGTTTGTTGTTTGAGTTTTGACCACTTCTGCAAAGCCGCCAGCTTGCACGTTTATTCCTGAAGCCGGCATGACATTGTATGTCCCGCTAAAACCGGCTTGGGCACCGCCAATGTTGACTCCGCCGCCGTATACGCCAAAACCAGAAAATATCTTGGTGGTGGCGTCATCAGGCGCATTGCCAGTCAGGCTGTTTGTGATTTCGACCTTCATGGCTTTCTCGCCATCGCCAGTGAAAGCTCCCAGATTAGTGGCATTGATGCCGCCAGAGATCGGCACATTCCCTGACACATTTTCTTTCTTTCCGGCGATTTGTGTTTCTGAAGTATTGCCGGAATACAGGAAATATGCAGATTGATCTTTTATGACCTCAACCTGCTGGTTGATCCAATCCCCTCTCTTTACGGTGCCTCCATACTCAACGGTACCAGTTCCCTGCAGAATGGATTGGAAATCCAAACTGGTTCCAGACTGACCATTGCTGGCCGACGGGATTTTTATGTTTACGTTTATGGTGGTCTGTGTTTCTGCCTTTATAAAATCGGTTGCGCAGGCTGAAACAAAACCTTGATAATTTGTAAACCCCCCGTTTTTTTCATCGCCATAGGTAAAACTATCGGCGATTTTTGCTTCGCTCTGGGCGGAAAAGCCCACTGGCGGAGTCGGTGGAGGCTCATCAGTATGGGCTGTGCTAATATAAAACACAGCCGCCATAGTCAAAAGCACAAAATAAATACTTATTTTCTTCATTTTCCTTCTCCTTTTTTCTTTGTTTTTATTTTATTTTGTCCAAGCTGACAATCAGCTTGGTAATATAAAGAAAATATATATAATCCAAAGCCGGCTTTCACCGGATCGGAATCTTTGTCAACGAACAAATTGATTGGCTATCATAACACAAAACAGAAAAAAGTCAAGGGTAATGCAAGACTTAAGCTTGACAAATCTTTTATTTTGTGATAAGTTTATAAATCTTAATCAAAAATGTTTCGTCCATATCCATATTTCTTATGAATTTTTACCAATATTGGCAAAAAATAAATAATCATAAAACGGCCTTTGCCATGCCCTTGCTTGTCGCTTTGCTGGTCAGTGGCCTTTGGCTCTATTTCCAGCCTTGGCAATACCGGGCTGAAACCCAAATCCTCTTGGTGCAGGAATTCAAAGAAGGTTTGGATCCGTATAACGCCTCCCGCTCCAACGAATATTTAAGCACGATCTTGGCGCGGGTCGTGTCCACCAATATTTTCTATGAACAGGTGCTGGCGGCCGGCTTTAACATCAGCCGCGCTTATTTCAGCGATAATCCGGAAAAACAATTGCGTATTTGGCAAAGCACGGTCAAAGCCTCTTCTGTCTATGATACCGGCATCATCAATATCAAGGTTTATCACGAAGATAAATACCAGTTGGAGCAGATTACCCGGGCCATCAATTTCACGCTTTTGGGCAAACATCAGCAATATCACGGCGGCGGCGACAAGATCAGTTTGAAAATCATCAGCACGCCGGTCTATTCGCAGAAGATCGCGCGTCCGAATTTGCGTTTGACATTGGTTTTTGCCGGACTGCTGGGCTTGATTTTTTCTTTTGCCATTGTTTATCTGCTGTCTGATTCGGAATCAACGGACGAGCGTGTTTCGGCCAAACCGGTCAAGCAGGAACATCAGGATCAGGCCGGGCGGGAAATGAATATTGATGTTTCATTCGCGGAAGAGCCGGCGCGCATTAACGTTCCAAAGCGGCCAGATATTTTTACGCCAGAAAACAGACAGAGCAATAAGCAAACTGCGGACGTGAGCCTTGACAAAATTGACGATTTAAGCTATGAAGAAGTGATCAAAAAAGGATCAATGGATAATGTCTTGTAATTTTTAGATATATTGAATCGCTCATTATAATTTTGGCAGCAGAGTCTTGGAAAAGATTTTTTTCAGGACTCTGCTGTCAAAGCAGATTTGTTTGGCACCGCTGGTGGTCAGCGGCCAGCCAAAAAATAAACAAGAAAAAGGAAAAAGAAGGAGGAAAAAAATGAGAAAGTATTTTTTTTCGTTGTTAGTGGTAGCCGCCGTAACAATGGCGGCTGGCGTGGCTTTCGCTCAGGTGGAGGGATACTCCACTGAGCAGGTGGGCTGCAATTCAACCCACTGCTGGGTCCATAAGGACCTGGTGGTGGAAGGGAACAAGATGGCCCCCGGTGACCCCACCTTCAGATCCGGTTTCACCGGCTGGGGCCGGGATCTGCAGATGGAAATCATAGGAAATTTCTGGGTGGTGAAGTTGGACCGCCCGCCTATGCTGGAAAGCGGACGTTTTATCCGCTTTAATTTCCAGCTGGGGTACGCCAATTATTGGCTGCCCCATGTGCTCGTGGACGAGGGCGTTTCAAAGGGGTTCCCAGCAGCCTACTCGGGCAACGGGAAGACCTGTACGGTAGTTAACGTGCCGGGCACGGGCTACGATTTTGTGGGCCCGTTGCACACTGGCAAAACTCCCTTTTAGTTGAACAATTTTTCGGGTGCTGGGCGTAAAGCTTGGCACCCCTTTTTTTTCTGTGAAAATTTTATGATAATGTCCTACTAGCGTCATATAGAAATGTCCTATCTGATGTGATAAGGTATTTAGTTATTTAATCAACTAAATCACTAAAATCACATGGATACGAACATTACTATGTCTT
>Ga0210056_1003306_pt1 | contig 13168 bp, 15 predicted proteins | sample CryGeyCG2014_080_2_FD_183965 | JGI IMG/M metagenome (GOLD analysis project Ga0210056, IMG submission 183965) | Groundwater microbial communities from aquifer - Crystal Geyser CG07_land_8/20/14_0.80 (SPAdes) (version 2) | ecosystem: Environmental > Aquatic > Deep subsurface > Groundwater | place... | reverse complement strand
AGGGGAAAATCAAAAACGATTTAAAAAAGAGGGGGTTAAATATTAAGGTTGTAAGAATGCCTGAACTAGCACATGATTTATCAGGCACAAGGAAAATCATACAAAAAATCATTGACTGGTATTCTTTCCAGAAAAAAATTGAAAAGGTGGAAAAATGAAGAAAATAGGCATAGTTGACACAACATTCGCCAGGTATGACATGGCAAAAAGCGCAATTGATGAAATAAAAAAAACAGGGACAGGATTTAAAATCATTAGACACACTGTTCCAGGGATGAAGGATTTACCGGCTGCTGCTAAAAAACTTTTTGAAAAAGAAAAATGCGACATAGTCATGGCTTTTGGGATGCCAGGCTCAGCAGAAATTGACAAGACGTGTGCCCATGAGGCATCCCTTGGATTGATTCAGGTTCAACTTCTCACAAACAAACACATTATTGAGGTTTTTGTTCATGAGAATGAGGCAAAAAATGATAAAGAACTTGCATTTCTTGCAGATAGAAGGTCCAGGGAGCATGCAATTAATTGTTACAACATGATATTCAAACCAGGGATCCTGAGAAAAAATGCTGGAAAAGGACTAAGGCAGGGGTTTGAGGATGCAGGAGCATTAAAGGAGGAATGAAATGAGAGTAGTCAGTAGTCAGGGATTAGTAGTCAGTGGAAAAAAAGAAAAACACCCCCTAGCCCCTAACTACTATCTCCTAACTACTAAACAGATGGAAGTAGTCAGTAGTCAGGGATTAGTAGTCAGGGAAAGAAAAGAAAAACACCCCCTAGCCCCTAACTACTATCTCCTAACTACTAAACAGAAGGAGGAATAAGATGGAAGTAGTCAGTAGTCAGGGATTAGTAGTCAGGGAAAGAAAAGAAAAACACCCCCTAGCCCCTAACTACTATCTCCTAACTACTAAACAGAAGGAGGGATAAAAAAATGGGTGAAAACATGAAAATAGGCATTGTTGTATCAGAGTTCAACTTTGATATAACGATGATGATGCTGGAGAGAGCGAAAGAGCACGCAACATTTTTGGGTGCAAATGTGGAAAAAGTGGTGAATGTGCCAGGTGTGTTTGATATGCCTCTGGCTGTGAAAAAACTGCTTGAGAAAAAAGGAATAGATGGTGTTGTAACACTTGGCGCTGTGATAGAGGGCGAAACAGAGCATGATGAAATCGTGATACAGCATGCTGCCAGGAAAATTACTGACCTTGCTTTGGAGTACAGCAAACCAGTAAGTCTTGGAATAACAGGTCCTGGCATGTCGCGCCTTCAAGCTGAGGAGAGGATTGAAAGGGCAAAGAATGCTGTTGAGTCTGTTGTGAAAATGTACAGAAGAATGAAAGAACTCTGATGATAGTACTGTTTGATTTAGACGGAACAATAGTAGATCAGCCAGCAACAATATTGAGATGTTTAAACATCTTGCTGAAAAAATACAACGCATCATATTCTATGGATGAACTCAGACCTTTGATTGGTAAGCCTCTGGAAGGGATTATAAAAAGAAAGGTTGGCTCTGAGAAACTTGCAAAGCAACTGAGGATGGAATACAGGGAAATATATGTGAAGAACTATCTTGATGGAACAAAAATCCATGATGGTATTGAAGAACTTCTCATGGAATTAAGAAAAAGAAAAATTAAGACAGGCATAATTACATCCAAATTTGGTGATGTAGCAAGGAGTTTTTTAAAGGATTTAAAAATAGCTCATTTGTTTGACATAGTTGTTGGTGAAGGCGATGCTGAAATGAAACCATCACCAGGATCTGTTATCCATGCATGCAAAACATTGAAAGAAAAACCTGAAAACTGCATCATGGTAGGTGACTCTGAGGATGACATCATAGTTGGTAAAAATGCAGGTGCAAAAACAATAGCAGTGCTCTGGGGATACAGAAACAGGAAACAACTTGAGAATGCAAATCCTGATTATGCTGTTGAATCTGTACATGAACTTAGGAACATCCTATTAGAACTTATCCAATCCTGAATCATCCTTTGTGCTCTATCCTCCTTGAGCCGTCATAATAGTAGTATCCGCATTTGTTGCATTTCACATAACCACTTTCAAAAAATTTCAGGTCATCTGAGTTGCATCTTTTACAAACCGTTTTCCCTGGTTTTGGCTGAACATATGCAGGGATTTGTCTTCTTTCATAAGGCGGTCTGTACACAGCCTGAGGTGGCGGATAAGGTGGTTTATAGATATATTCAGGTGCTGCAATTGGCTCTTTCCTTCCATATGTTATTTTCTCATACTGCTTGTACGCAGGTTGAGCACCTTTCTCTTCTTCCTTTTTTGCTTTTGCAATCTGCCTCGCAATCCAAATAACCACCAATACAATGAATATGATAAAGCAGCAAACATTCTCAGGTTCCATCCCTCCTTCATTGATTTAAACGTATTTATAGTTTTAGCAAACACTCCAAGATGTTTTCCTCAGCTTTTAAAATCTGAAGTCTTTTAGATAGAATCTGCCTGATTTTTTCCATTGCCTTTTTATCTATTTCAAAATCAAAATCATATTTCACATCCATCAATATCAATCCCTCTGGTTTTGCTGACCCAAAATCAAATCTTTTCCTTGGTTCAAGAGCATTTTTTATTACACCAATTTCAATCTCTTTTTTCCCAATTTTTTCAATCGCTGATACAATCCTTCTAACCATGTTCCAGAGAAAACTCTCAGCCTTAATATCTATAATAATAAAATCCCCTTTTTCTTTTATCTTCAAAGAGTTTATTTTTCTAACAGGATTCTTGTTTTCAACTCTGGCAAAATTTGAGAAATCATGTGTTCCAACAAATAACTCAGAAGCTTTTTTCATTTTATCCACGTCCAACCCGCTGTTAAAAAGAAAATACCCGTACCATCTCTCCTTTGCATACCTCGGATTAAATTTTTCATCAACCTTTGAAACAGCATAAAACCAGACGTCTTTTACATTTGCATTCAGTGCTGAGAGAATGTTTCCTTTAAAATCTGTGTTAAACGATATAACATTTCCTAATGCGCTAACCCCTCTATCCGTTCTGGATGCAGAGCCAAAATTCTCATAAGCAATTTTTGTTTTCTTCAAAGCATTTATTATCTCTCCTTCAACAGTTCTCAGTTTCGGCTGTTTAGCATAACCAAAAAAGAACTTTCCATCATAAGCGAATTTTGATGCAAACCTCATGTTTTCTTACCAGCAAGCATGAAATGCGCAAGCAGCGACTCAAGCTGTATTCTTTCATTGCTTCCTTCAACCATCCTGAACTCTACCTCCCCGGTTTTATCAATAAGCTCGATTTTTTTTTCATCAGGTATGCTCAGGTCAAATATTGTTTTATGTATCTGCTTAATGATGTCCTCGCCCGATAATCCATAGTTTATCAGCATCTCATCCAGGCAGTTTCTTGCTTTTATAAAATCCCCCTCTATCGCCGTATTCAGCATTCTTTTCACATCCTCTGGTTTCGCAGTAGCGGTGATTCTGTAAATGTTTTCAGCATCAATTTTCTCTGAAACTGATGCCGCAACCTGCAGCGCGGATACCGCTTTTCTCATATCACCGGATGCAACATAAATTATTGCATCAGCACCATCCTCTTCTATTTTTAATCCCTCATTTTTTGCAATAAAATTAAGATATTTTTTTATGTCCTCCTGTTTTAGTGGTCTGAACCTGAAAACAGCACATCTTGACTGAATGGGCTCTATGATTTTGCTTGAATAGTTGACTGACATGATAAATCTACAGGTTTTTGTGAATCTTTCCATAGTTCTTCTTAATGCCGCCTGGGCCTCAGGTGTCAATGCATCAGCCTCGTCAAGGAAAATGATTTTAAAACCTGTTTCACCAATAGGCGCTGTCCTTGCGAAATCCTTGATTTTTGTTCTGACAACCTGTATGCCACGTTCATCGCTCGCATTCATCTCCTGAAAATTCTGTTTCCATCCTTCACCAAACATTTCCTTTGCAAGAGCAAGGGCGCATGTTGTTTTCCCTGTTCCTGCAGGTCCTGCGAAAAGCAGATGAGGCAGACTGTGTGTTTTCACATACGCCTTCAGTCTTTCAACAACATCATCCTGACCTGTGACTTCATCCAGTTTTTTTGGTCTGTATTTTTCAATCCAAACATCATCCATGATTACCTGAACTCCTCTTTTGAGACCGCTATTAATATGATTGCTATAAGGCTTAGTATACTGCCGCATTTAGGACATTTTACTTTCATAGGAAAAGAAAGGCTTTTACAGGATATAAACCTTTTTTAGGGATTCTGAAAGAATCCCTGTTTCTTTCTTTTTGACTCCCAAGGCTACTTTTTCTTTCTTTTCAAGAAAGAAAAAGGAGGCTTCTTTTATCTTTCTTTAAACATTTTCCAGCTGAGAAATATGTTTTTTGCAGCGCCTACTTCATCAACCTTTCCAACGGATGTGTTTTTCGGTGAATAATCTTTTAATGGCGATTCTGAGATTTTTATCATTGCATCTATGAATTTGTCCATCTCATACTTTGGTTCTGTTTCGGTAGGCTCAATCATGATTGCTTCATCAACAAGATGTGGAAAGTAAATTGTTGGTGCATGCAAGCCGTAATCAAGAAGCATTTTCGCTGCATCCATTGTTCTTGCATTTTTCTCCTTCAGTTTTGAGCCTGATAACACAAACTCATGCTTTCTCAAATCCTTGTATGGTAAGGGATAATATTTTTTTAGTTTTTCTTTCATGTAGTTAGCATTCAGCACAGATATCTCAGCTACATTTCTAAGGCCGTTTCCTCCTAGGAGTTTAATGTAAATATATGCCTTCAGAAGCACGGCAAAATTGCCATAGAAACCTTTTACTTTTCCTATAGAATCAGGTTTATCATAGTTAAAATAATATTTTTTTCCATCATATTCTACTACTGGTACAGGTAAAAATTTTCCCAGAAAGTTTTTTACCCCAACAGGACCTGCACCAGGCCCCCCGCCGCCATGGGGTGTGCAAAATGTTTTATGCAGGTTGAAATGAACAATGTCAAAACCCATGTCGCCAGGACGTGCTTTACCCATAACAGCATTAAGGTTTGCACCATCATAGTAGAGAAGCGCACCTGCATCATGCACCATTTCTGCTATTTCAAGAACGTTTTCCTCAAAAATACCAAGGGTGTTCGGGTTTGTGAGCATGAATGCCGCGGTTTTTTCAGATAAAGCATTTTTTAGTGCCTTAAGGTTAACCATGCCGTTTTCTGACGGTATTTCAATGACATCGTATCCTGCCATGTGCGCGGATGCAGGATTCGTTCCATGCGCTGTGTCTGGTAGGATCACTTCTGTTCTTTTTTCATTTCTTGATTCATGATATGCCCCTGCAATAAGCAGCCCTGTAAACTCCCCATGCGCACCAGCTGCAGGCTGCAGTGTCACTTCATCCACACCACCAATTTCTTTCAGCATTTCCTGAAGCTCATACATTATCTTTAACGAGCCCTGCACTGTAGATTCATCCTGATATGGGTGCATGTTTACTTCCTCGAAGCCTGCGATTTCCTCAACTATTTTTGGAGTATATTTCATTGTGCAGGAGCCAAGAGGATAGAAACCAGTGTCCACACCATAATTCATCTGTGAAAGACGCGTATAATGACGCACAACCTCAGCCTCAGTGAGATTTGGTATATCAGGCAGTTTTTTCCTTGAAAGTTTTTCAGGTACAATATTGTTTATCTGAGGTTTTGATGTGTTTTTTCTTCCCATCTCAAATATCAGCGGCTCATCATATCTTGCCTGCCTAAATGTCATCTATTTACCTCCGTCTCAACGATTTTTCTCTCCTCTTTTGTAATTCCGTATATCTGATAGACTAATTCATTGATTTCTTCTTCCAGTTTCTTGATTTTCTCTTTATTTTGAGATTGGTCTGCTCCACCCTTCTTGATTATATCTTTCAAAACTTCATCAGATTTTGGAACAGAAATATTAAGAATAATGTTTTTAACATCTTTTGATTTTGATAACTTTTCGCTATTTGAATTTAGATACACATCAACAAAGTCTCTGATTTTCTTGTCTTTAATCTCTATGAAGTCCCGAGAATTAATGTAAATTTTGTCTCCCCCTGTCTTAACTTCCTCAAATTTTGCATCATCTTTTATGTTAAATGTAACTTTTGGCAGATTGTATAGTTTCTCTGTTTCTTCACTCTCTAAAACAGCGTCTATATCTGCAATGCCTGATTTATGTAGTTCAAGAGTTTCATCTACTTTCTTGATTATTTGGTTTGCCAGTTTCTTTTCTTCGGCTGTTTCTGGGAGTTTGATTGGGAGTTTTTCTAAGTAGCCAGTCATATATCTGTAATATTTACCAGAAGCGTATGGGCTTATTTGCTTTAAGTAAAATTCTAATAGATGAGAATTTAACAATCCGAGAATGTACAAATAATTTTCCCTCTTTTTGTCCTCTAAAATAATTCCATAGCAATCGTGGTCAAGGAAAACACCGTCTTCATCAAAAGCAAAATTATTTTCTGTTGATAAATTTGGAGTTATAATTTTGGGTTGATTAAACCAGTTATAACTTCTTGGATTCCATATTTCAAACCATTCTTTTCTACTCCCACTTTTAATGGCATCCATCAAATACTTTCTTTTTTTGAGTTCCGTTTCATTATCTTTGAAATATTGATATATATTTGGATACTCCGATTTTAAATTTGGAATTACCTCAGTTTTTCCATTAACGTCTTTATGTGGATAAATAACAAACTGATATGAGAAAAAATTCCAGCGTTTTACGTATCTGCCTTTTGGCACGGGTTTCAACAAACTTTTTTCTAGCCGTAATTGTCTGACTTTTTCAGGACTTACAAAATATATTTTATTATTGCCCGTTATAAAACCTTCATATACTCTTTCGGCTATCTGAGAAAGTGTTTTATCAGTTGAAGATTTAATTTTATTGAATAACATGAGTGCAACTTCTGGAATTAATTTCCATTGTTCTGAACCTAATTTATGCTGCTCAACTTCAAAAATCGAGAAATACTCATTCCTGAAAAAAGATTCGTAATACCTTTTCTGAATATCATATAACAGATATTCTTTTGGTTGGTGCACTATAATTGTTTTGATTTTATTATCCTCTTTCGTAGAAGATTTCTGAACCACCAAAATACATGGATAATTTGTTACGTCTTTGAAGACTCCGGAATCGCCAAAGTCTATAATTTGCAAAACTCTTGTATTTTCTAAAAGAAATCTTCTTAATTCTTTTCCATAATCTCGGTTTAGAAATAGGTTAGGATTTATATAACCCAGTTTTTGCTCGTCCTTGAGCCACTGTATACCTCGTTCTATAAACGGAATATAGATGTCAAACTTACCTGTAACCGTCTTATACTCTTTTTTAAAGTATTCCTTCATCTTCTCATCCATCATCTGCACCCTCACGTACGGAGGATTCCCTACAACAAAATCAAACTTCTTGTTTTTGATTGAGTCAATTTCTTCCTGCTCTTCGAGAAATGCTGAATGACTGTAATCCCAGATTTGTTTTTGCGTTGGCTTTTCCAATGAATCAGTTCTGTAAATCTTGAATCTTTTAAGTTTGTAATCCGGATACTTTTCTCTTGTTCTTTGATATAGGTCAATAATCTGGAACAGTAAGTTCATTTCTGCGATGTGGCAGGCGAATGGGTTAATATCTAATCCGTAAATATGTTCCTGACTTGCTTCAAGAATTATTTTTGCTTCATCTGGAGATAATCTGCTTACAATTTCTTTCCAGTTCTTAGGATCTCTTAATTCTCTCTTATCGGTTTTACCGAATTTCATTAAATATCTGCTTATTAGTCGTCTAGAAGCTCTTACCAAGAAGCCGCCAGACCCACAGGCAGGATCGAGTAAAACCTTGGTTTCAATATCGTAGCTGTAAGTGTAGCCAACGGATGTCAAAATGTAATCAATAACTTCTGTTGGAGTATAAAATTCTCCCAATCTTTTCCTTTCTCCACCCGGCAGATATTTTTCATATAGATTTCCAAGAATATCTCTGTCAACATGTGTAAAATCAAACTGGTTTAAAATCCATAAAACCTTGTTCAATAGTTCATTTAATTCTCCATCTCCAGTTCTGAACCAGTCGAGAATACCAACTTCATAGAAATGTGAGTATAAACCGCTGGCACTCTTAAATGCCATTTCAAGAATTTCTTTGTTAATGACATCCTCATTAAATCTCTTCTTCAAAAATGCTCTTAACTCCTCAACTCCGCCATTAGATATGTTTTTCTCAAGAAACGCTTTGTCTTCACAGATTCTTATGAAAATCAGTTTATTCAACAATACATAGATTGCTTCCTTACAGAAAATTTCTTTTACTTCATCATCTGAAACATCTTCCTTCCCAGAATACTGTTTCCACAACTCATAGCCTGAAAATGTAATGTATTTCTTATATTTCTCCTCCAATTTTTGTCTATATTTTGCTATACTGTGATTTAATTCTTTGTTTCCTTTGTTATTTTTAAATTCTCTTTCGGCTTTGCTCAATTCAGTTTGATATTTACTATAACCTTCTTTATATTCTCCAAATGCTCTTAGCGTATAACCTAATAGCAGATTATTGGCTATGAAATTTAATCTATTAAGAAGTTTCCTAAAGCCTACTTCTTTTGTTATATCTATCCTTGCATAAGTTTCATCAAATTTCTCATATTTGCTTGGATCGAAAAGAGTTTCTTTAGTTAGATTGTTCAAAAATAATATCTGGCTTTTTTCTTCACTTGATAAGTTTTCAATCATTTTTCTTTGTTCCAAAATCTTAGAAAAATCAATATCAACCTTTAACTCACTTCCTGTTTTCTTAATTTCCCATAATTTAAATCGTAAAAAATTAGTTAAACCAATATATTTTGTAGTTCCTTCTTCATATTTAAAAGCCTGTTCTTTGTATTCTAGTCTATCTATATTTTCAGTCGGTCTTTTGGTTTCAATCTTGATAACCGCAAAATCATTTTCGTCTATAATTGTTAAATCTGCTCTCTTCTTTTCCCATTTAATATATTTAGGTTCATAACCTAAAACTCCTTCAACAAAATATTTTACAAACCTATATCTTACATCATATTCTGAAGAGCCTTTTTCTATTTCTTTAATTATGCTTTTGAATGCCTTCAATACATTTTCTGTAAAGCTAATTTCACTTGCCATTAAGCGCCACCTCTTTCAGCGCATTTATCAGTCTGAGCATATCCTCTTCTGAATGCGTTTCAGACACGGTGCAAAGCATAGCGTTTTCAAGTTCTGGGAACTGTTTTTTCAACACCAATCCACTCTCAATACCTTTTTCAAGTAATGATTTATGTATCCTATCTATATCCTTTTCTGTTCTGACAATAAACTCATTAAAATGACAAGAACTGAACAGCGGCGCCTTAAACCCATCTATCCTGTTGATCTCATCTGCAAGAAATTTTGCTTTGGAAACAAGCTCCTTCCCAATTTTTTCCAAACCCTCAGATCCAATTAAAGAAAGATAAACAACCGTGGATAATGCGCACAATGATTCATTCGTGCATATGTTTGATGCAGCCTTTTCTCTCCTGATATGCTGCTCCCTTGTCTGAAGGGTCATGCAGAACGCCCTTCTCCCATCGTTGTCCTTTGTCATTCCTATGAGCCTGCCAGGCATCTGACGCACATATTCTTTTTTGCAGGCAAAGAGGCCAAGTAAAGGTCCACCAAAATTCATTGGACTGCCAAAACTTTGACCTTCACCAACAACAACATCAGCTCCATATTCATCAGGAGATTTTATTATTCCAAGTGTAAGTGGATTTACGCCAGCAACAAACAAAGCCTTTCCAATAATGTTTTTGATTTCATCTACCTCATTCTCAAAAACACCAAAAAGATTGGGGTTCTCAACGTAAACACCAGCAGTATTATTATTAACAGTGTTGCTCAGTTCATCAAGAGCTATTTCCCCTGTTTTTTCATCATATCCTATTTCCTTTATTTTCAGTTTTGCGCCTGTTGCATAATTTCTCAGAACACTTTTTTTTTCCCAATGAATATTTTTTGGAATGATAAACTCATTTTTCCTTGTTATCCTAGAGCACATTAACACTGCCTCAGCAAGAGATGTTGCCCAGTCATACATAGACGCGTTTGCAGCATCCATCCCTGTAAGCTCTGCAATCATGCTTTGATACTCAAACATTGCCTGAAGCATGCCCTGGCTGACCTCAGGCTGATAAGGCGTGTATGATGTGTAAAACTCCGACCTCTGGATTATTGCTTTTACAGCAGATGGTACATAGTTGTCATATATGCCCCCGCCCAAAAAGGATAATGTCCTTTTATTCTTCTTCAGCGTATCTGTTATCTCTTTTTTTACTTCCATTTCTGTTTTTCCATCAGGCAGATTTAACCTGTTTATTCTAACGATTTCAGGTATGTCAGAGAACAATTCATCAATAGTTTTTATGCCGATTTCCTTCAGGATTTCTTCCTTAAACTCAAGATTTGGGATATAATTCATGCTGTCTCCGACATCTGCTTTTCATATTCCTCAGCACTCAAAAGCTCATTGATTTCTGTTTTGTCCTTCGCTTCAATTATTACGAGCCATCCATCATCATATGGTGAGCTGTTTATCAGGTCTGGTGAATTTTCCAGGTTTTTGTTCACATCCACAATCTTTCCTGTAACAGGCGAATAAAACTCTGATACAGATTTCACTGACTCCAGAACACCAAGTTCATCACCCTTTTTCACCTCTTTGCCGACCTCTGGCAGTTCAACGTACACTATGTCTGTCATTTTTTCCTGGGCATAACTTGAAATCCCCACCCTTACATTCTTTCCTTCAACCTTTACCCATTCATGTGTTTTTACATACCTCAAATCCTTTTTTATTTCCATTTTCTATCACCTTTTTTTGTTCAACTCCCTCATATGAATGGCAGTTTCACTATTTCTACCTTCACATTTTTATCCCTGATAACAACATCCAGTTTTTCACCTATATTGTTATATTCTGGTTTCACATATCCAAGACCTATGCCTTTTCTCAAACTCGGAGACATCGTACCACTTGTCACAATTCCGACTGTTTCATTGTTTTTCTTAATTTTGTACCCATATCTTGGAATGCTTTTTTCTGTTATAAAACCAACAAACTTATCATGTTTTTCTTCTTTCTGCTTTAACAATGAATCTTTACCAGTGAAAACATGGTTGTATTTTACAACCCAGGCAGCATTTGTTTCTAGAGGTGTTCTGTCCTCATGAAAATCCTGACCTGAGAGTAAATAGCCTTTTTCAAGCCTCAGCGTGTCCCTGCATCCCAGACCGCAGGGTTTTAACCCATATTTTTTACCAGCCTCCAGACTCTTTTCCCAGATGATTTTCCCAAAATCGTTGTCTGTGAATATCTCACATCCTCTTTCACCTGTGTAACCTGTACCTGTGACAAGACATGTTTTACCAAAATCTACCCAATCGCCCCAGAACGGTTTAATCTGGACCATATCATGCTTGGTGAGTTTCTGCAATACTTCCATTGATTTTCGTCCCTGAACAGCAAGACAAACATATTCATCAGTCAGGTTTTCTATTTTAACATTCTTCCCTTTTCCAGCATCCTTGAAAATCCTAAAAATTTTTTCAACAGTGGCCGCATTTGGAACACAAAAAAAAGTATTCTCCCCTGTTCTGGTAACAATCATGTCATCAACAATCTTTCCATCATCATTTAAAACATGTGTGTATTTGCATTTTTTAACAGGCATATCCAGATCATTTGTCTGAACCTTTTGCATAACTTCCAGTGCATCCTTCCCGCTTACATCTATTTCACCCATGTGTGAAACATCAAAAATACCAACATTTTTTCTTACGGCAAGATGCTCCTCAATAATGTTTGAGTAATATAATGGCATTTCCCAACCTGCAAACTCTACAATATGTGCACCAAGAGATTTATGAATGTCGAACAGAGGGGTGTGTTTCATCACTTAGACGTATATATTTAGATATAGAATAATTTTACTAAGGCAATGTTTAATTAATTATAATTATATATACAATTATGATTAACCCGTTTCAGGTAATCTTTGGTTTGCTGTTGATATTCTTCCTCCCAGGGTTCACGTTTGTGAAGGCACTATTCCCAAGAAAGGAGGAGCTTGACGAAGAGTTTGGTACGCTTTACCAGATAGTACTTGGGATAGGGATGAGCGTTGTTATAATGATAATTGTAGGCATAGTTTTAGGCTCAATGCCGTTAACAAACGGCAAAGGGCAGTTCACATCAATAAATATCCTGCTCCTGCTCTCTGTTATCACAATCCTTCTTTTTATAATCGGTGTATTCAGGGGATCATATCCACTATTAATAGATTTTGTTAGAAAGGTGAAACATGGAAAAGAAAAAAGAAGACATATCTGAATCCTTAATCCCGTGTTTTGTCATTAACAAAAACGGTGAAAGGATTGGTGAAACCATAGGGATGGATGGGCAGAGGATTATTTTGAAGAAAAACAGTGATTTTTACTCTGTGCCATTATCAGTGCTTGATGAGCATCTTGGTGAGCTGATAATCGAAAAAAATGTTGACTGGGAAAAGGCAAAAGCATTGGGTGAAAGATGGAGGAAAAAATCATTTGTTGTAGGGTGAAAAAAGAATGGAGTACAAACTTGCTGTTGCTGTCAGGAATGATTTGAAGCTTTCAAAAGGCAAACTCGCTGTCCAGGTTGCACACGCATCTGTTATTTGCGCATTAAAATCAAAAAATGAAAACAAAAAATGGTTCAAATCCTGGTACGATGAGGGGCAGAGAAAAATTGTGGTGAAAGCAGAAAACCTTGAAATGCTTTATGAATTGAAAGAATTAGCAGAATCAAAAAAACTGGCAACAGCAATTGTTGAGGATGCTGGCTTGACTGAGGTTCCACCTGGGACAATAACCTGCCTTGGCATAGGTCCAGGACCTGAAAACATCATTGATGAGGTAACTGGGAAACTCCCTCTGCTGTAATTAATAAGTGAAATAAAGTGATACCATGAAAACACAGTACAGAACAATGGGTATTGATGATGCACCATTCAAATTCAGAGACAGAAATGTTGCTGTTGTTGGCGCTGTCGTCAGGGGAAACAGTTATCTTGAAGGTGTGCTGAAAA
>Ga0210056_1003302_pt1 | contig 13172 bp, 13 predicted proteins | sample CryGeyCG2014_080_2_FD_183965 | JGI IMG/M metagenome (GOLD analysis project Ga0210056, IMG submission 183965) | Groundwater microbial communities from aquifer - Crystal Geyser CG07_land_8/20/14_0.80 (SPAdes) (version 2) | ecosystem: Environmental > Aquatic > Deep subsurface > Groundwater | place... | reverse complement strand
ATCCTTACCAACAATTTCTACTGGCAACGTTAGCAGATTAAATCTGACCCCTTCTTCCCTCGCATTCTCAATTTCCTCAATCCTTGCCGGCATCTCTATCTCAGAACGCCTGTACACAATCCAGACCTCTTTTGCACCTAATCGCAAAGAGACGCGAGCAGAATCCATGCTAACATTCCCTGCACCGATTACCGCAACCCTGTTGCCAATTTTCAGCGGTGTATCATATTGAGGAAATTCATACGCCTTCATCAAATTTACTCTTGTCAGAAATTCATTTGCAGAATAAACACCGTTTAAATTTTCTCCTTTTATACCCATAAAATAAGGGAGTCCTGCACCTGTACCTATAAAAATTGCCTTATATTCATTTTCCAGCATGTCTTTTAAAGTAATGCTTTCCCCTACAAGTGTGTTGACCATTATTTCCACACCCAGTGACTTAATATAATTAATTTCTGCATCAAGTATATGTTTTGGCATACGAAATTCAGGAATGCCATATCTAAGTACACCACCTGTATTATGCAAAGATTCAAAAATTGTTACTTTGTAGCCCATCTTTGCCAAATCAGCAGCGCAGGTTAAGCCAGCTGGACCAGAACCTATCACCGCCACCCTGGGACTGTTACTATTTACGGACGAAGTCGTCGGGGCACCCGCCGAGGCGGGTCGGGGACTGTCCCCTTTTTTCTCTAATTGCCAGTCTGCGACAAACCTTTCCAATCTACCTATTGCTACAGGCTCAAGTTTTTTCCCTAACGTACAAACCTTTTCACACTGCATTTCCTGAGGACACACCCTTCCACATACAGCAGGAAGGTTATTTTTTTCCTTGATTATCTCAATAGCACAAGCAAAATTTTTCTCTTTGATTGCTTTAATGAAAGATGGAATATCAATCTCGACAGGACAACCAGCTTTACATGGCGCCTTCTTGCACTGAATACACCTCTCTGCCTCCCGAACTGCCTGTTCTTCAGTATATCCCAGCGCAACCTCATTAAAATTGTGAATCCTTTCAGCAGGATCCTGCCTGGGCATCTGTTGTCTTTTATTCATTATTATATCTTTCCAGAGAAATTTTTTCTTCTTCAATAAAACGGTTATTTCGCAATATCAACTCATTAAAGTCCACAAGATGCCCGTCAAATTCGGGACCGTCCACACAGGTGAATTTAGTCTTATTTCCTATGGATACACGACAACATCCACACATTCCTGTTCCATCGAGCATAATCGGGTTTAAACTAACAATTGTTTTTATCCCAAAAGACTTTGTTACAGCGCACACATTTTTCATCATAATTAAAGGTCCAATTGCCCAGACAATTTGTGGACAAAAACCCTGTTCAAACATCAGTTTTAAAGGTGTGGTAACAAAACCTTTTTCTCCTTTAGACCCATCGTCAGTGGTAATTAGCAATTTATCACTTATTCCGCTCAGCTCCTCTTCCATTATCAATAGCTCTCTGGATTTCGCACCCAAAATTGTAGTGATTCTGTTTCCTATTTTCTTCAGACTCTTAAGAATTGGATATACAGGTGCAGCACCAACACCTCCTGCTATGCCAAGAACCTCCCCGTATAATTCAATCTCACTTTCTTTTCCAAGTGGTCCAAGAACATCCATAATTTCGTCATTTTCATTTAACTTTGCAATCTCTATTGTACTTTTTCCTATTTCCTGAAAAACAATCTTCACACTCCCGCTTGACGGTTCAGCATCAACTATGGTCAGGGGAATTCTTTCTGCCTTTTCATGGAGACGCAGAACAAGAAATTGCCCTGGTTTAAATTTGTTAGATACCAATGGCGCAGAAATCTCAAATGATTTTATTCCTGGTGCCAAAATTTCTTTTTTTAGAATTTTATATCCCATTGGAGTTCTTTCTATAATATTCTATCTGGCGGAGTACTTCCCTGTGGAAGCAATTTTCCATTTTCTTTCAATTCTCTAAGTTCTGTGAGTATTGGTGCCCAGTACTGCCGATCTCTATGACGAGATTCTTCTATTTCCAGCGCTATTTTTTTTGAAGCTAATTTAAAATATTTTTCTTTTTTTTGCTGACTATCAATAAATTTTAAACAATATGATAAACAGGGACGTTGAAGAAATCTGGCAACTTCGCGCGATGCTCTGTGTCTTTCAAAATAATAAAGAATATCATCCAGATTATAACTGTTAGTCAAAATCCATTCCCAATCCTTTAAACTTATTTTTTTAGTACTTAGTTTTTCGTACTCAACACGCACAAGATTAGAAATTACTGGATAATCTTCCAATCGCCTCGTTTTTTTTATTTCAACAAGAGCACGTAATCCTATTACTTTTATTTTTCCCAAGCAGGCTTTCATAGAAATAGCTTTTTGCCATGAAATATCAAAGGTTGATAGCCGTGGTAAAATTCCTAATACATCCAGAAACCACGACAATTGCTCCCTTTTTGTTGGTGGAAATTCAAAATGAAATCCGTGTCCTTTCAGAATAAGTTCAAGTGTAATAGGTGGGGTTAATTTGTATACCCTGCCAGCAAATTTTCTAAGCAATTTCATTAGTTTTTCCCAGTTTTCTTTTTCTGGTGCAACCCACAAATCAATATCTTCAGAAAACGTAGCAGCACCATATAAAATTGCAGCTTGACCACTTATAATCATATATTGCACACCAAACAAATCAAGTGTGCGGAAAAAGTTTTGCATCATGAATTTTCCTTATATTTTTAAGTTGTTTCCTAAGGATCCATGAATGATGTAACCGCTGTGCCGGGGAAAAATGCTGCCAGATGGTTCGTTGATAAGTTTGAAATATCTCCTCATCTAATTTAGGTCTATTCCTTTTTTGCATAATATTTATTTTACCTCGATAATTCTCTCACCAGTGGTGTAGTTTTGGCTCTGGATTGGTTTATCTCTGAATGCGCTTGATTGATACTGCCTTGCCTGAAATAGAATCCACTTCAATCAGAACTGCATTAAATTGTGCTTCACCTTTTGCCACTTCAAATCGAATAGGAATCTGTGTCAGGAATCTCCTTATGGCAATATCTCTTTTTATTCCAATCACCGAATCCCTGGGACCGGTCATTCCTACATCTGTAATGAACGCAGTTCCGCAGGGCAAAATCCTCTCATCAGCAGTCTGAACATGAGTATGGGTACCGACCACTGCACTAACCGTTCCATCGAGGAGCCATCCCATTGCAGATTTTTCTGAAGTGGCTTCACCGTGCATATCAACAATTATTACAGAAGTTTCTTCTCTAATTCTTTCGATTTCTTTCATGCCTGTTCGAAATGGACAATCTATCTCAGAAAGAAATGTCCTTCCCATCAGATTTACAATGCCTGCTTTTATTTTGTTCGATTCAATAATAATACTGCCATTACCAGGCACATCCGGTGGATAGTTCAATGGCCGCAATAATCTGGGCTCAATTTTTAGAAAATCAACAATCTTCTTTTCTTTCCACACATGGTTGCCGGAGGTGATAACATGGATTCCGGATAAAAATAATTCCTGTGCAATTTCCTGTGTAATACCCATTCCTCCAGCAGCATTCTCACCATTGGCTATTATCAGGTCAATTTTAAGTTCATCTCGCAACTGGGGAAGCATTTGCGAAACTACATTTCTTCCAGGCTGGCCAAAAATATCTCCGATAAATAAAATTTTCATTATTTAGCGTATTCAGTAACTCTTGTTTCCCGTACGACCGTTACTTTTATCTGCCCGGGATATTGAAGTTCGCTCTCAATCTTTTCTGCAATTTCCTTTGCTAACTGAGAAGTTCTCTGGTCATTTACTATCTCTGGAATGACTATAACGCGGACTTCTCTTCCCGCCTGAATAGCATAAGCTTTTTCAATACCAGGAAATCCCTGGGCAACTTGCTCCAGATTATTTAACCTTTTCATATAGGATTCAAGAGTTTCTTTTCTAACGCCTGGCCGAGAAGCGGAAATTGCATCCGCCACCTGAACAAGAACTGCCTCAACAGTCTTTGGTTCTTCATCTTCATGATGGCATGCGATTGCGTGGATAACAGATTCTTGCTCCTTGAATTTTCTGGCTAATTCCAGTGCAATCTGGACATGCGTACCCTCCACTTCATGGTCCACGGCCTTACCAATATCATGGAGTAAACCCGCTCTTTTTACAACAGAGACGTTTGCTCCAAGTTCTGATGCCATCATCCCGGCCAGATATGCAACCTCCTTACTATGCTGCAGAACATTCTGTCCATAACTTGTGCGGTACTTGAGACGCCCTACCAATTTTATTTCTTCTGGATGGAGATTTTGTATACCCAATTCAAGAGATGCTTTTTCTCCCTCTTCTTTTATTGAATTTTCTAATTCCTGACGCACCTTTTCTACAGTTTCCTCAATCCTGGTCGGCTGAATCCTGCCGTCGGCAATAAGTTTTTCCAGGGTTAAACGTGCAACTTCTCTTCTCGTGGGGTCAAATCCTGAAAGCACAATTACGCCAGGGGTGTCATCAATTATGAGGTCAATTCCTGTTGCAGCTTCAATTGCCCGGATATTTCGGCCTTCCCGTCCAATAACCCTGCCTTTCATTTCATCCGGCACCTGAACCACAGACACACTCATTTCTGTGGTCTGTTCCACAGCGTTGCGCTGTATTGCCAACCCTATAATTTCCTTGGCTTTTTTGTCTGCAGTTTCACGCGCCTTTGTTTCAATATCCTTGATTATTCCATTTGCCTCTCGACGAACCTTACTCTCTAAACTGACTAACAGCATTTTCTTTGCTTCCTCAACAGTAAGGCCGGCTATCCTCTGAAGGTCCTTTCTCTGTTCTTCCTGGACACGTTCCAGCTCTTTTTCTTTTTCACTTACTACTCTCTCCCGCAACAATATTTCTTTTTCCTTCTTCTCAAGAATTTCCACCTTGCGGTCAAGGCTTTCTTCCCTGGTAATGAGCCTGGATTCTAAATGTTGCAGTTCTATTTTCTGAGACTTGCTTTCCTTTTCAAATTCATCCTTTTCCTTTTGCAATTTTTCTTTTGATTCAAGAAACACCTCTTTTTTCTGAATTTCTATCTGCTTTTTTGCATCAGAAATAATTTTTTGAGCATCTTCTTCAGCAGATTTAAATTTAATTTTTGCAACATATCTACGATAGATATACCCGATTCCAAAGCCAACAAGGAAAAGGGCACCCATTGTAACAATCAGAGTGTTTGTCATATTAATCGCCCTCCCTCTATTCTTTCGTGATGATTATTCGTCTTTCCGTAATAATCTTGCTAACCTTAACATCATGTTCTTCCAGGGGCAGCACTGCAATAACTTGAAAATCATAAGCCAGTGCTATACGTGGCACACCCACTGGAAGATTCCTCAGAAAATGGTCATAAAATCCTTTACCAAAGCCAAGTCGCCCGCACTTTTCGTCAAATCCAACTCCAGGAATTATCACTAAATCAATATCTTTAGAAGAAATTTTTCTTATGTATTTCTTCTCTGGTTGTGGAATGTTAAACGCTCCAATTCCCAATTCTCTACCGTAATCCTTCAGAATTGACAATGTCATTTTTTTCTCCTTGACTTCAGACACAGGAACTACAATTCTCCTGCCAATCTTAATGGATTCTTTGACCATTCTCTCTGTATCAACTTCATCTGGAGTAGAAAGGTAGAACATCACTGTCTTCGCTTCTATAAATTCCGGTAGTGCCTTCAATTTTTTCCATATTACCAAACTTTTCTTTCTTCTCTCCTCTTTAGATTGCCTTCTTCGCATTTTCAACAATTTCTCTCTAATTTCTTTTTTAAAATTTTTTCTTTTCACCTTTCACCTGCAACTTCTTTCATTCCAATCTGACCGCGATATAAACTGCTGCGTTTCCTCTTTTTATAAAAAAGAGTATATTTTTACCTGACAGTCTCACAGCTTTCTCAAAATCAGAAACATTCCTGACTGCCTGCTTATTTATCTCTACAATTATATCTCCCTCCATTATCCCTGCATTCTGGGCAATACTACCATCCTCAACCTTCACAACAAGGACCCCTTCACTGTGGTTCTGAAGAATCAAGCCTAATCGTGAGATCTTTGCTTCTTGGGGTGATTCCCTGGATTCTTCTCCGCCTGAAGCAGACCCTAACTTTATCCGAAGGAGTATTTCTTTGTTTGCACGGATGACTTTGACGTGGACAGTCAAACCAGGAGGTGTTTTGCCTGTAGCGCGCTGTAAATCCGCCGGTTCCTTAATATCCTTTTCATTGAACTGAATAATAACATCGCCTCTTTTTAACCCCCCTTTTTCTCCTGGACTACCAGGGAGGACATCGCTTACAAGTACTCCTCTCTTACTTTCAGGAACATTGAATGATTTTGCAAGTTCCTGCGTTATTTCCTGAATTTTTATTCCGAGGTATCCCCTGACCACTTTTCCATGTTTAATAAGGTCGGCTAAAACCTCTTTTGCTTTATTTATTGGAATTGCAAAACCAACTCCTACAAAACCGCCGGTTGGAGTAAAAATTGCTACATTTATCCCCATGACTTCTCCATATATGTTTATCAGTGGACCACCGCTATTTCCAGGATTTATTGAAGCATCGGTCTGAATTAAATCCTCATAATTCCGATTTTCAATCGAAACATTCTGTCGCTTTGCACTTATTACACCTACGGTAACCGTGTGTTCTAATCCAAAAGGACTTCCGATTGCAATTGCCCATTCTCCAACTTTTATCTTGTCTGAATTACCTAACAGCGCAACTGGAAATTTATTCTGTCCTTCAATTTTAATAACTGAAATGTCGGTGCGCGGATCGGTTCCAACAACCACCCCCTTATATATCTTTCTCTCTCTGCCATCACCTATTGTAACTTGAACATCTTTTGCTCTCTCAATCACATGATAATTTGTAAGCACATATCCTCGCGAATCAATGATTACTCCAGAACCAACGCTGCGAGATTTTCTGGTTTCCCACTCCGGAGGAAAGAAATGTTTAAAAAATTCTTCAAGTGGGTCTCCGCTGAAAGGTGAACGAAATTTGAAAGAAAGTGCTCTACTCTTTTCAATTCTTGTCGCTGAAATATTTACTACCGCTGGTTTTATATTTTCAGATACCTGTACAAAAGTACTCTGAAGGTCAATTACCGGAGTTGGCGGTGTTATCCTTTGAGGTGTTGTCCACTCTTTTTTACTTTTCATCTTGCAAGAACTTCCCAGGAAAAGTAATGAACAGATTATCAAGAAGATTGTTAATTTTTTAAAATTGACCATCCTCACATTTCTCCTTTCAAAAATTATAAATAACATCTTTAATACCTAAATTTTACCCCTATTTTATATTTATATTCTAATTCTTCATTTATGTCTACAGCAGAATTATAGGAATCAAAAGCGCTCCACACCCCTGTTCCAAAAAGACCTATTGCACCTAAAAGAATTCCAAATTGATTATTGGAAAACGTTGCTAAGAGACTAACACCACTTATTAAATATGCAATAACCGCTTTGTGCGGTTGATAATTATAAATCTGCCCGCCACCAAATGTAGCCATAGATAATAAACAGGCAATCGCGGGGTCCCGCCTTTCCATTTTAAAAAGAAGAATGTTATTTATAGCTTTAATAGGCTCGGTTTCAATTATAGTTACTCGGCGTAGCAAAACTTCTTTTTCAATTTTAGGAGTACTTACTTTGTAACGGGACGAAATTTTTTCTATTGCTACAATAATTTCATCTCTTAGCATAGGTATTTGAGTTTGAATTTTTATAAGGTAGGGGATAACAGTCGTATCGCCTAATTCAGATATTTTTCTTACAGCATCAATTCGTTCCCATACATCTGACCATTTGTCTATATTCCCAGCGACATTTAGAAGATTCTCAAATTCTTTAGATAATATTAATATATCGCTACGATTAATATCTACCATGTCCTCCTTGGTTTTTATTGTTATAGTATCTTCGGTTACACTAATAATGTTTCCTGATATTATTGTCCCGTCTTTAAGACGAAATGTTTCTGCTGCGAACGCTGAAGTAGAAAAAACCACAACTGAAATTAAAATAAAAATTAGCTTTTTAATCATTTGAATTTCTTTTGCTAAGAATTGTTTTCCAGGATTTTGGACTAGAAAGTCTAAAACCTTTTGAGTATTTGTAACAATTAACACTTCATCCATAATTTTCTCTCTATGTTCAGAATATTGAACCTATGTTCATTATATTGATATTTGAATTAAAGTTAAGTTTTTTTCTAAACCTTCTTTTGTATTTTGTTTAATACTTACTTACAAATTACTACCTACTCAAAAAATATTTTAATAATAAGGAGAAGGCGGTGAGAGCGACTTTTTCCTTTATCTGTGTCCTTTCACCATAAAAATTGAATTTTTCAACAGTTGTTCCCTTATGCGTTGATAGTGCGATGTAAACCAAACCTACAGGTTTATTCTTTGTCCCTCCTGAAGGGCCTGCAATACCGGTTATACCAAGTCCTATGTCCGTATTTGTCAAAGTTCTTATTTCTTCAGCCATCCTCCCAGCTACAGAACTGCTTACCGCTCCATATTTCTTCAAAAATTTTGCAGGCACATTGAGAATTTTCCTCTTCATTTCATTACTATAACTTATCACGCTACATTTAAAATAATCGGATGCTCCCGGTATATTTGTAATCAAATTTGAAATTAATCCTCCGCTGCAGGATTCAGCAATTGACAATGTTTGTCCTTTTTTCCTCAAATAATTTCCAACAATTTCCTCAAGATTTTCATCTTTTCTACTAAAAATATAATTTTTAAATCTTTTAAAAATTTTGGACTCAAATTTACTTATAATTTTATTTGCTAAATTTTTATTTCTTGCTCTTGCACACAATTTTATATCAACATACCCAGGGTGTGCCTGAAATCCAATTTCAAATTCCCTCGTATTTTTTATATCGTTTAACCCTTCTTCTATAGATGACTCGCCAATTCCATAAGTCCTTAAAATCTTGCGAATAACAATAGGTGAATTTCTTAATTTTTCTTCTAATGTGGGGATTATTTTTTCAAACATTGGTTTCATTTCTCTTGGAGGACCTGGCAATACAATAATCAATTTGTTTCTGTATTTGAGCAAAAAACCAGGTGCTGTTCCAACAGTATTTTTTAATTCTTTTGCTCCTGCAGGTAAAAATGCCTGTTTAATACTGATTGATGGAATTTCAACTCCTCTTTTTTGAAAAAAAGATTCAATATTCCTGAACAATCTACGGTGAAACTTGAGTTTCTTTTTCAATAAATCCGAAACTGCTTCCCTGGTTACATCATCCCTTGTAGGACCTAACCCTCCAACTATTATTACAATCTTTGCCCGGTTCAATGCTGTTTTAAACGATTCCTTTATATCTTCAACTTTATCAGGAACAGTCGATTTAAATACAACCTCTACTCCGATATGACTTAACTTCTTTCCGAGATATGCAGCATTTGTATCAACAGTATCTCCGATTAAAATCTCATTCCCAATTACTATAAGCGCTGCTTTCATACCTTCCTTATTTAAAACAATTCACAATTCAAGACCTGACACCTTTTATTTTCATCATCGCGTTTACAATGCTACATCCTCAAGGGTCACTTTTCTGAATACATCTTTGTCATCGCCAAATTTCTTTACTGCATCAAGTATTTCGACGCCTGCAATACGTCCTTCTGAGTCATAGTCAACTGCAACACCCTCAGTAACGTGCTTTGTTGTTACTGTGGCCTCTATGAAGTGAATATATAAAACATCTACTTCTGAATCGTAAGTTATCCTCATTTTTGCCTTTGATGTTGTAATCTATACCTTCTGCAGAATCTTCTTTTCGTGGCGTTTTAACTTTAAACCTGCTTCCTTAAGGAATTTCCCAGACTCTTCGTGGATTCTTTTGACCCTCTCTTCAGGAGTCAGGTATTTCTCTTCTTCATAAATCTTTTCCATTATTTCATGAATCTCTCTCATTGCTTTTGGCTCTTTCATGGCTCAATCACCTCCTGAGGTGAACAGATTTCTATTTCAGAATAGTCCAATAATTTGCTTACTCCATTCACTTCTGTCCTTGTTTTTAGTTTAACAATATGCTGAAAATTCCAACTTACAATTACATCTATTTCGTTTATTACTGCCGTTGCAATATGGATGGCATCCCCACGATATTTTTCAGGTATTATCCCCTCTCTTATGTATCTGTCAGCCAATGTTTCTACCTCTAAGTTAGTCTCTAATATTTGAGGGGAAGTTTTGCGCACTAAATCCTCCATCTGGGATTTCCTTGGTTGGGATGCCCTACCTATTTCTCTTGTAACTTCCTCGGAGATAAAAATTCCTTCAGCTTGGTCTGGTAAAATTTCAAAAAGTCTTTCTGTGATTTCTTTTTTATCCTGAGCATCATCGGCAAACATAAAGTTGAATATACTTGTATCAAAATAATATTTTTTCTTTCTCAATTGTGCCTCTTTCCTTGTTTCTGTGGTTCTATTTGCACAAACACATATTGAACGCCAGAAATAATTGTAACCAACAAGATAATCATCATTATTAAATAAGTAAGGTTATGCTGAGTCTCTAATTTCAAAAGAGGCCCGCCCTGATGTAACATCGAGGCGAGGCAAGGTATAAATAATATAATGGCAATTCCAAACATTTGAAATGCAGTCTTTGATTTAGCAAGAATTGTCGGTGAAAATTTCTCAACATTGCCCACCCTTAAAAGTGTCACTAAGAGCTCCCTTATCGCTATTAAAAGAACCATCCACAACTGGACTTCCTCAAGAATTATTAGTCCTGTCAAAACCAGAATCACCAATACCTTATCTGCAAGAGGGTCAAAGAACTTTCCGAATGGAGTACCCCCTCCCTGTATTCGTGCTATCTTTCCATCGAGGTAATCTGTCAATCCAGCCAAACAGAAAAGGATTGCGGAAAAGGTTCTGTAATGGGGGATACCGCTGATTAAAAGGAAAAAAATTGGGAAGGATAAAAATATACGGGATGCTGTAAACCAATTAGCAAGGTGGACTTTCATTTTCAAGACCATGTTTTTTAATAAGGTAACGCAGGATGCGAGGATTCAAATTTAATAATTTAGCCGCCTCTTTTTTCTTTTTGACCTTTGCCATCGTTTCATTGATAATCTTTTTTTCAAACTCGTTCACAAGCACTTTGAAATCCATATCTCCTCGGGCTGTGGCAAGTTCTTGATTGTCCAAAATAGAAGCGTCCCCTTTGCGGATCTCAGAAGGCAGATCCGTCATGGCAATTATCTCTTTCTCCTCGTCAGCTAATGCAATAACCCGTTCAATCAGATTTCCAAGTTCTCTGACATTCCCTGGCCAATGATATTCCGAGAGCAATCGAACAGCTTCATCCTCTATTCCCTTAATCCTCTTATGTAAAATTTTGTTATACTTCTCTATAAAATACCTGATCAGCAACGGTATATCTTCCTTTTTTTCCCGTAATGGACACAAATAAATTGGAATGACATTCAGACGATAGTAAAGATCCTCCCTGAATTTTCTTTCCTTCATAAGACCTTGTAAATCCTTATTGGTTGCAACAACTACTCTAACATCCACCTTTATGTCCCTGGTACCACCCACTCTTCTGAATTCCTTTTCTTCCAGAACTCTTAAAATTTTCACCTGTATAGATAAGGGTGTCTCCCCGATTTCATCCAGGAAAATTGTTCCCCTGTCAGCTACTTCAAAAAGTCCCTTTTTCGTTTCCGTTGCACCCGTGTAAGCGCCCTTCTCATGTCCGAATAACTCGCTCTCCAATAGCGTTTCCGGAAGAGCACTGCAATTGATAGTAACAAATGGAAATTCAGCCCTTTTTCCGCTGTAATGAATTGCCTGTGCAAAAAGTTCCTTTCCTGTTCCACTCTCTCCCTGAATGAGAACCATTGAATCAGTATTAGCCATCTTTTTCACAGAACTCAATACACCCTTTATTTCAGAGCTATTTCCAACAATATTGAAGAAATCGGATTTTTTCTTGAGTTCCTCGCGCAAGTAAATGTTTTCGTCCTGAATCCTTCTCTCTTTCAACCCCCTCTCTATTATAAGTGACATTTCTTCAAAATTGAAACGGTTGGCATCTTTTGCTATATAATCATATGCCCCTTTTTTCATAGCCTGAACAGCGGTTTTGATAGTTGGTTGAATCGTAAGGATTATTACAATGGTATCGGGTTTTATCTTTAATATTTCCCTCATAGATTCCAACCCGTCCATCTCAGGCATATTCAAATCAGCAATGGCCACATCCACCCCTTCCTTTGCAACGACTTCTACGCCTTTCTTTCCGTTTTCTGAAACAAAAACCTGATATCCCTCCTTCTCTAACATTACTGAAAGGGAATTTCGAATACCTTCATCGTCATCCATTATAAGAATGCTTCCCTTCATTTTTAACTCCGCTTTTCTTGAGGAAGGAAAATGGTAAAAGAACTACCCTTCCCTAATTCACTACGAACCTCAATCCTTCCTTTATGGCCTTCCACGATACGCTTGATAATTGCTAACCCTAATCCGGTTCCATCTTCTTTGGTGGTATAAAATGGCTCAAAAATTTTGGGTATATTATCTGAAGAAATACCCAAACCACTGTCAGTAAACTCAATAACTATTTCTTCAACTTTAACAATTCGAGCAACTATCCTCAACTCTCCTCCGTCAGACATTGCTTGAATTCCATTGAGGAGCAAGTTCATAAAAACCTGTTTCATCTGTGCAGAGTCCACATTTATAAAAAGATCAGGAGGAACAACTTTTATTATCTTTACCCTCTTAGATATGGGTCCGCTAAGCATAGAGAGCGTTTCATCTAAAATCTTATTGAGGTTACAATTGACAAAATTTCCTGTTTCTACGCGTGCGTAGGTCAAAAAACGAGTGATATACTCATCTAAATGCCTGGTCTCGCTTGCAATTATCTGGAGAAGTTTCTGGGCATATATATCAAGATTAAACTCTTTCTTTAAGTATTCTGCTGAGGAACTGATTGCGGAAAGTGGATTCTTTATCTCGTGTATAATAGATGTTGACAATTGCCCCAATGTTGATAATTTGTCAGCGCGTCTCAAATCCCTTTCCATCTCTTTGTTTCTTCTTCGCTGGTTCAATGCCAAATAGGCACTCAATAATG
>Ga0210056_1003301_pt1 | contig 13174 bp, 13 predicted proteins | sample CryGeyCG2014_080_2_FD_183965 | JGI IMG/M metagenome (GOLD analysis project Ga0210056, IMG submission 183965) | Groundwater microbial communities from aquifer - Crystal Geyser CG07_land_8/20/14_0.80 (SPAdes) (version 2) | ecosystem: Environmental > Aquatic > Deep subsurface > Groundwater | place... | reverse complement strand
GCCAGTACGTGCCTGTATATCTTGCAAAAAATTTTCCTGAAATAAACAGGAAACTGACAAGATTAGAGATTATGGAATCAATAAAAATATTAAGAGAAGAAGGTTTTAGAAATGGTTGGGTTCAGTATGATTGAAATTAATTTATAAGTTAGTCCGTTGTTTCGAGGCGTCATGCTGCAATCTTTTCCGAGCTTTCGGCAAGCACTCGTTTCAGCATCTTGGATATAAAATTACTAATATTTTGAAGAGTTTTGCTTATGTAGATTTGAAGGTTTTTAACATGGCTCTAACCTTTTTTTTCGACAAGTGTTCTGATCTTTGCGATGATAATATCCATTGCAATTTCATTTTTTCCGCCACGCGGGATTATTATATCTGAAAATTGCTTTGTTGGCTCTACGAATTGGATATGCATAGGCCTGACCGTATTGAGGTATTGTTTGATGACCGATTCAAGTGTTCTGCCCCTTTCTTGAACATCCCTTTTGATTCTTCTTATGATTCGTACATCGGGGTCGGTATCAACAAATATTTTTATTTTGAAGTAGTTTCTTATGTTGTCGTAATAAAAAAGCAAAATTCCTTCAATTATTATAATCGGTTTTGGACGAACAATCTCAAACTTACCTGTCCTCTCGTATCTATCGAAAGAATAAATGGGAAGTTTGATTGGTTTTCCTTTACTCAGGTCTTTTAAATGTTTTTCAAGAAGTTCGCTGTCAAAAACTGATGGATGGTCATAATTAATTTTTTTTCGTTCTTCAAGTGTTAATCCCGGGAAATCTCTATAGTAAGAATCCATTGAAATAATTGCAGTTTTTCCATCGCCGAGGTTTTCTCTTATGATTTCGGCTACAGTGGTTTTTCCCGAGCCAGTTCCGCCAGCAATGCCGATAAATGTTGGTTTCATATCACATCCTCGAAACAACAAGTCTTGTTATTCCCTTCAAAGTGTCAATTACCCCTTCTCCTCGAGTAGCTATTGTCTCATATGACTCAAATTGTTTCTCGCTGTTTAAAGATTCTTCAAGCTCTTCAATCCTTAGAATATAATTCAAATCTCTTTTATTATACTGAATAATAATTGGAACAGTTTCAAGGCTTTCACCAAATTCTTTAAGGTTTTCCATCATATCTATAAAACTTTCTATATTTTCTTCTTTTCTTCTTTTTTGAGAATCAGCAACAAATATTATCCCATCGCATGATTTTAGTACTGATTTTCTCGTTAATTTGTATATGAATTGTCCTGGTACAGTATATAAACTTAATCTTATGGTAAAACCTTTTATTGTACCAAGCTCCAGAGGAAGGAAATCGAAAAATAGTGTCCTTTCAGTTTCTGTTGCTATGCTTGTGAAGTTTCCTTTAATTTTCTGAGGCAGAGCAGTATAAATGTATCTAAGGTTGGTAGTTTTACCACTCATAGCAGGTCCATAATAAACAATTTTAAATGAGATTTCTTTTCTTGCAAAATTTAAAGTGCTCAATTTTCACCATTTCTAAAGAAGGTTCATCAAAAAAGATTGTCTATTTCATTCTTCAATTCCTCTTTTAGTCCTTTTGGTCCCTCTTTTGGTGGTCTCTGTTCAGCTTTTCCTATTATTTCTTTAATGCTTTTACCTATTCTTTTTGACCAGAATCGTATAGCGCCCATTGGAGCTCTGTTGTCGAAAATTATTGCAAGAAGCGCATTTGGAGTTATCATTGAAATGTGAATGTTCATTTCCTGACCCTGGTGGAAAGTTACTGCGAATTCTTTTTCTCCAAGTATTCTTGCAAGTTCATTTGTTGCAGAAAATACTCCAGCGGCAAGCGCTGAAACGGTAACAGCGACATCAGAGGTTATGTCTCCAGTTTTAACCAAAAGCTCTCCACTTTTATTTAAAAGTACTATATCTTTTGCCTCAGATTCTGAAAGATATTCTCCGAAGTAATCCTCTATCTTTTTCATTTCTTCTTCTGTGAATGTAATCTGTGCTTTTGAAAGTCTGCCTTCTTCCATTTTTTAGCCTCCTATTCTTTACTCTTCTCTAACCTTTAATCTGTTCATAAGGTTATAAGCCTTTTTTCGTAGAGATTCTTAATAATTCTACTGAATCCAGTAAATGTTAAATTTTGTTTTTCGATTATTTCTTTAACAGTTTTTCCTTTCATTAGAAATTTTAAAATTTCCCACTCTTTTCCGCTTATTTCTATTGTTTCAGAAAAGCCATTTGCTGTTTGAATTTTGGAGTCTTTCATAAGCATTTTTGATATATTCAGGAGTTCATTTCTAATATTGATGCCTTCCATTAGGATGTCTATGCTTTCTTTTTTAATTGTTTGAGGTGGAAGAACTAAATTTTGTTTGAATACAAAATCTCCTACGTCTTCAAGAAATACATCTTTGATTGCTTCTTCTCCTGTTGTAAATGGTCCGAATGCATGTATAATTTTTCCGTTTTCGAAGAATATGCCATAAATTCCCATCTTACCTAAGATCTCGAGTTTCCCACTTTTTTTACTTGTTAAAATAGTTTGAATTACCTCCTCTAAACTGAAATCGTTTAAATTTCCCGTAAGGGACATATTCTCTCCTTTTTTAAATTTTATTAATAATCATTTTTTATGCAAATGTATTATAATTTTATATAAGTTTTTATTTTCAAATGATTTTTAAAACTTTAATAATTTTAGATAACATTTAAGGAGGAGTTATGGATTTTGGGTACAAAACTAAAAATGCCTGGGAAATTCTTGACAGAAATGAGGTAAACTCATTCGGGGAAGAATACAAAAAATTTATCTCCAAATCGAAGACAGAGAGGGAGACAGTTGATTTTTTTAAAGAAGAAGCCGAGAGTAAAGGTTTTGTTGATGTTTTTTCCGATAAAACTGATAATGGCAGATTTTATGCTATAAATGGGTCAAAGAACATAATTCTTTTTCGAGAAGGGAAAGATTCTTTAGAAAAAGGAATCAATTTCGTTTTTGCCCATATTGATTCCCCGAGGATTGATATAAAGCAAAATCCTCTTTATGAGGGATTTGACATCGCAATGTTTAAAACCCATTATTATGGTGGTATCAAAAAGTATCAATGGGTAACAGTGCCTCTCGCTCTGCATGGAGTTATCTATCTTAAAAATGGTGAAAAAGTAGAGCTTTCACTTGGCGAAAAGCCTGATGATCCTGTTTTTGTAATTTCTGATCTTTTACCACACCTTGCAAGAAAACAGATGGAGCAAAATGCTCGTGAATTTATAAGTGGAGAAGCACTTGACCCTATTGTTGGCAGTATACCCGATAGCGACGACAAAGAGAAAGAAAGATTTAAAAAGTTTGTTTTGAATTTACTCCATGATACATATGGCTTAGTGGAAGAAGATTTTCTTTCTTCCGAGCTGACACTTGTACCTGCGGGACCCGCGAGAGATTCTGGATTTGACAAAAGTATTATCGCCTCTTATGGCCATGACGACAGAGTTTGTGCTTACACAGGTGGGCATGCATTATTTGATATGGAAGATTCACAAAAAGCATTAGCAGTGGTTCTCTTTGATAAAGAAGAGATTGGGAGCGATGGTTTGACCGGGGCACAGAGCGATTTCCTTGAGTATGTTATTGATAAAATTATAGATAGAAAAATGATTAAAACTTCAGCAAGAGAAATTTTACACCATTCGTCTGCTATTTCTGCTGATGTAAATGTCGCAGTTGACCCTCTTTATAAAGATGTCTTTGAGGAACAGAATTCTGCTATATTTGGCCGTGGCATCGTGGTGACTAAATATACAGGTTCAGGAGGAAAATATAGCGCAAGCGATGCATCAGCTGAACTCGTTTATCAAGTGAGAAAATTGTTCAATGAAGAAAATGTTCCCTGGCAGATGGGAGAACTGGGAAAAGTAGATATTGGTGGTGGGGGAACTGTAGCTAAATTTATGGCAAAGAGAGGAATAGAAACAATAGATGCCGGGCCACCCCTCCTTTCAATGCATGCGCCTTTTGAGCTTCTTTCAAAAGTCGACCTTTACTCTTCATACCTTGCTTATAAATCCTTCCTTGCAAAATTTAATCTCAAATGAGCGGTAGTAAACCTGTAGCAATTATCTCTTTGAGTTTTATTTTTGGAATGATTTTTGGATGGCTGGAAGAGATTTCCTTGAGCCTTTATATTCCCATCATAAATATTATTAACTTCTATATTTTAACTTTTTTAATCTCTTTACTTGTTCTTTTAATCTTAATTTCTATTTCTGATAATTTTATTTTAAGCATATCTTCTGTAGTTGTATATGGTGTTTCGTATATATTTATTAAAATTTTTCTTTTACATCAAACAATTTCTTACGTTTTTACAACAGACAGAATCGTATCACTATCAATAATATTCTTCTTCTCATTCGTGGAAGCGGTTTTTACTGGATATTATAAAGTATTGAAAAATAGATATAGAGATAAGATTGATAGCATCAAGCTCAGGAAAGACTTTGCTTTTCCTATTATAATTCTCTTGCTTTCGATTGTTTTTTCCTCAATTTTTGTTTTATTAGATCGGAACATTTCTTTTTTACAATTACCGTTTAATAATATTTATGTTTTTTTGTTTGCAGTTCTTTTGCTTTCATTGTCATCAATGAATGAAATATCAGGCTTTTTTATTGGTTTTTTCTCTCTTTCAATTTATTTTCTTTTACTCGGGCTTATAAGTATCGATTTTAACCTTGCAAAAGTATCTCAGGACAGTAGAATTATTTACACAATTGAACTATTTTATTCTACACTTTTTGCCATTTCTTCTTTTCTTATATCGAGAAGTTCCAGACTTTTTATAAAAGGAATCCTGTCTGTTAGAAAAATTACTATTCCTCAGACTGAAATAGAAAAGCAGATTAAACAAACTAAGCCTGTTGATTCTGAAGAAAGCGAATCTTGAAAAAGATAAATAATCTAAAACATGAGAGGGTTTAAAATAAAATTTAACAAAACAATTCAAATCGAGATCTCTTACGAACCCTATTTTGTCACCCTGAATTTATTTCAGGGTCTCTCGACTTGTTGATTTTATCGGATGCTAAAACAAGTGCTTGCCTAAAGCAAGGAAAAGATTGCAGCATGACATTTTTACTTCTTTGGAACCTGCTCACGAAGATTGCAGGTTACAGAAGATTAAATCCGCAATCCTTTTCGGTGGATTATTCTATTTCCATACTTTTTCAGAGATCTCAAATCTAACCCTTGACTTTGAAAAAAAATATGTTTATGTATAATAAAAATATCATTTAGCATATTTTGATGATAAGTTTTTATAGAAAGGAATTAGGAGGTGTAGAAGGAAAAAAGGCATGAAAAGTTTTTGAAGGAATCTTGAAAAGATATTTAAGAGATTAAAAAATTAAAGGAGGTTTTAAATGGCAAATGAACAACAAACTGTAGGGTGGGTAATCTACCCTATTGGAAGTAAACCGAAATGGCCCCTTGCATTTCTGTTGGGGTTTCAGCAGTACCTTGTTATGTTCGGTGCAACAGTAAGTATTCCGTTGATTATTGGTGGGGCTATGGGATTTCCTCCTCAGGAGCTTGCTCTACTTATTGCTACCGTATTTTTTAACTCAGGTATCACAACTTTGTTCCAGCTTTCTAGAGCGGGAAGCAGACTTCCAATTGTTCAGGGTGGAAGCTTTTCATTCCTTGGTCCAACTTTTGCTATTATTGGAATGGTTGCTGCAAAAGGTGGAAGCTGGCAGGTACAGATACAACAAGTTGCAGCTTGTATAATGTTTGCTTCTGTCTTTGAAATTATACTGGGCTACTCTGGATTAATGGGTAAACTTAAAAGACTCATTGGACCTATTAGTATTGCAGCAACAATAACAATGATTGGACTTGCACTCTTTGAAGTTGGAGCGCCGTTTATGGCAACCAATTGGGTTATTTCATTAATTACCCTTACTGCAGTGATAATTTATTCCCAGATTCTTTCAAGAAAAGTTAGATATTTCCTTCTATTCCCTGTAATTACAGCAATTGCTACTGGATGGTTGATAGCGTTGATTGGGACACTAGCAGGTTGGATTCCTGCTGGTAATGCAGCAAATCTAACAAATGGACTTCAGCTTATTAAAAGTTCTCCGTGGTTCTGGTTAAAGCCCCTTGTTCCATTTAAATGGGGATTTCCACAGATAAATCAAATTACCATTGCTGGTAGTTTTGGAATGCTTGCGGCGTATTTATCTTCTATGGTTGAATCAATCGGTGATTATCACTCCTGTGCAAAAATGTCTGAAGCACCACCTCCAACGGCAAAAATGATTTCAAAAGGCCTTGGTGCAGAAGGAGTTGGTTGTCTTGTCGCTGGACTTCTACAGTCAGGAAATGGTTCTACATCATACTCAGAAAATATCGGCTCCATAGGACTTACAAGAGTAGCTTCCAGGAGAGTTATCTTCTGTGGTGCAATTCTAATGCTTTTTATTCCTATGATTGCAAAGTTTTCAGCTATACTTGCTACTCTTCCTCAACCCGTAGTGGGTGCAATGTATGTAGCTCTTTTTGGCCTTATAGCTGCAGTTGGACTTTCGAATCTTCAGTATGTTAATCTGAATAACTCTAGAAATCTTTTTATACTCGGTCTTGCACTTTTTGGTGGTCTTTCATTCCCTGCATGGTTTGGTGCTAATCCAATTCTATGGGGTGCCGAAAATAGTGCCGTTAGAGTTATTGGAACCATCATCAGTACAATTTTATCTACTCGTATGGCTGTTTCTGCAATTATTGGGATATTTCTTGATAACGTGCTGCCTGGCGCGACAAGGGAAGAAAGAGGGCTTGCATACTGGGAAAGAGAAGCAACTCCAGAAGCATGGGAAAAAGCTGAAGCTGAATGGGCTAAGATGAAGGAAGGCGAAGAAAGGAAACTCAAGGGTTACGAGGCAGTTCAGAAATAGGATACTTAAAAAGAAAAGAGGGCACATTTTTATTCTGTGCCCTCTTTAAATAAGGAGTTATTTAGTGAAGAGAAGCATTAAGGCTATTTATGCAATCTTGATAAGCTTTTTGTGCATTGCACTTTTCTACCTTATATTTACTGAAGGCAACCCAAACTCGATTTTTAGATATTTAATCAAAAATCCCTCATATGACTATTTAATAGCTTTGGCTCTGGGCCTCATACTTTCTTTTATAATTCTCTCCTATAGGTGGTTAACTGAAAGAGTTAATTTTGAAAGAATAATTCAGGAAAATATTGAACTTGTGAGAAAGCTGAGAAAACAAAAAAAGGATAACGAAGAAATTGCTGACTCACTTCTTGCCACTCTACAGATTAGAAGAGGCATACGATATAGTATGGCGAAAAAGAAGATACTTTATTATCTTTCGGCAGTAAAATGAAAAGTTACATGTGAAGGAAATGCAAAACTTGCCTTATTTACTGATAGGGATTCTTTTTATTTTTGCCCTTGTTTTCTTTGCCTGGTTCAGGCAGAGAGATGCCAGGAAGGTAAGGGAAAGATTCAAAGACATTTTAATTGCAACTTATGGAGTTCAGTATTTTGGTAGAGAGTCTGAACAGGGTGATTTGCTTGACTCATCAGGCCAGCTTTTATTTTTAAAGCAAGGGCTTTTTTACAAAGGCAGGTTTGATAAAAGGGAGTTAATGATTCCAAAAGAAAAACTTATTTCTGTAGCCGTGACTGATCATCATAAAGGAAAGCTTACTTATCAGGTATGCCTTGCAATTTATTTTATGAATGAAAACGAAAGTATTGATAGGGCGGCTTTTACTATTCCTTACCCGAAACAATTTATTGAGGCCATAAACCACTATTTTTTGAATGGGAGCCAAATAGAGGTAAAAAAGGAACTACTTGAGTGAAAGTTGAAGGGATTATTAAAATAATAATTTTCTATTAATTAAAATTTTCTGACAAAAGATTTGTTTATAACGGCAGAGGGATAATCTAAAGAGTAAATATTATTATTTTTTCCCATTATTTTTCTTGTACAAGAGGCATCAAAGCTTGAACTAGTTGAAGGTTGCAGTGGTAATGAGAAGGTTATATAATTGACTTATGAAAATTTGGTTGTATAATTTATTAAATTTTTTATAAGGAGGTAATTATGATAGACATCGAAAAGGCCAATCAAGAGGCTTTTAAAAGACTTGTTGATGCAAGGCCTGTATGGGTTGGTGTTGAAAAAGCAATTGATGTGATACCTGGAATGAAGAAAAATCTCATTCTTCATGCGGGTCCACCTGTAACCTGGGATAGAATGAGTGGTCCTCAAAAAGGCGCTGTTATGGGTGATTTAATGTATGAAGGATTTGCAAAAACCCCAGAAGAAGCAGAAGAATTAGCAGCCTCAGGAGAAATTGAATTTGACCCATGCCACCATCATAATACTGTTGGACCAATGGCTGGAATTGTCTCTGCATCAATGCCTGTTGCTGTTGTTGAAAATGAAACATTTGGCAACAGAGCTTTTAACACCCTTAATGAGGGAATTGGAAAAGTTCTGAGAATGGGCGCTTACACCCCGGATGTTATTGAAAGGTTAAAGTGGATGGAAAATATTATGCTACCTGTTCTAAGTAAGGCTATAAAAAAGGCGGGTAGAATGGAGCTTAAACCTATAATAGCTGAAGCACTTACAATGGGAGATGAACTTCACAATAGGAGTAGAGCTGCATCATATCTTTTATTTGCAAAAATCACACCGTATCTTCTACAAACCATGGAAGATATAAAGAGCACAAACGAGGTAATTAGCTTTATGCAAGCAAATATACACACTTTTCTTCCATTTATCATGGCAAGCTGCAAGGCTTCTCTTGACGCTGCAAGGAATATCGAGGGAAGCACCATGGTTGTTGCTATGGCAAGAAACGGAACTGACTGGGGCATTCAAGTATCTGGTCTTGGCGATGAATGGTTCATTGCAGAATCTCCTGTTCCAGATGTTCTTCTATTTCCTGGCTTCAAGAAAGAAGACGTTGGTAGAGATATTGGAGATAGTTCTATAATGGAAACTGCCGGTCTCGGCGGCCTGGCAATTGCCGCGGCACCTGCAATAATTAAGTTTGTAGGAGGAAATGTCAAACTTGCAGTTTCAAAGAACCTTGCAATGTACGAGATTACAATTGGTGAAAACAATGTCTATCAGATTCCATACTTTGATTTCAGGGGAACTCCAACAGGAATAGACATTAGAAAAGTTGTTGAGAAAAATGTAGCACCGTTTATTGATACCGGTGTTGCGCATAAGAATGCGGGAGTTGGGCAAGTCGGTGCTGGTCTTATTGATGCACCAATGGAAGTATTTAAGAAGGCAGTTGGTGCTTTTGCTAAGAAGTATGCTAGTTAAAAAATAAAAAGAACAGGAAGGAGAAAAACATGACAAATGAAGAATTTTTAGAGTTGATGAAGAAGGCGAAAGTGTATGATTTAACGCAGCCAGTTTCTATTTTCACCCCGCCATGGCCACATGACAAGTCGCTTGAGGTTCACTTTTTCAAGAGAGTTACGGGAGCTTATGGAGGTGGACAGGGTGCAAATGGGCAGATTTTGAATTGGAGCAATTCAGTTGGCACTCATCTTGTTGGTGAAACGGCTTACCACTCTGGTGGAAGGGCAATTTCAGACATCCCTCTTAAAGAACTTTCAGGGCAGGGAATCGTCGTTGATATTTCCGATCTGGTGAGTGATTACGGCATTATTACTCCCGAAATGATTACTAAAAAGGCAGATGTAAAAGAAGGAGACATTCTTATTATCTACACCGGATACAGCAAATACTCCTGGGAGAAGCCTGACTCAAGCGAATTCGGTTTTTATGTGCGCCATCCTGGGCCAAACATGGAGTTTTTTGAATGGGCCATGAAGATGAAGTTTAAATGGGTTGGTATAGATGCTGGTTGTATTGAACATCCTATGAACACTCCAATAAAATATTGGCACGAGAGAGATTTTGCAAAGGCGAAAGATAAACTAAGAAAAGATTATGGAAAAGAATGGGATGAAATGTTCCCTCCAGAAAAATATTATGAACTTATGCATATTAAGGTTCCAGAGTCACATTTAGTTTTTGTTGAAAATATAGGAGGAGATATAGAAAAAGTTCTGAATAAGAGGATATGGTTCTTCAATGGAGTTATACCTTTTATGGAAACCGAGGCAGCGTGGTCAAGAGTAGCCGCATACGAAGCGCCAGATGGTATGAATAATGAAGAGTTTATTAAGATTATGGAATCAATGGAGCAGTATGATCTCACTGTACCATTCAGCGTGAGAACCCCGCAATGGCTAAATTATGAGCCTCTTACTGTGAAATTCTTTAAGAGAGTTGGTCAACAGCAGTTTGGTCTTGGTAGAAATGCATCAATATGTAATGCAAGTATCCACCTGGCAACGCACATGGATGGAGAGAAACACTTCTATCCTGCAGGAAGAACAATTGGGCAGGTTCCACTCGAAGACTGGATTGGTCCTGGTGTCATAGCTGATATTTCTGATATGGTAAGCGATGTAAGTGTTTATACTCCTGATATGATAAAGAAAGTTGTAGATATTCATGAAGGGGATATTCTTGTTATAAAGACTGGTTGGAACAAGTACGGCTGGAATAGTCCGGACTCAAATGAGTTTAAGTATATGGTAAGACATCCGGGTCCTTCACCTGACTTTGCACAGTGGGCAATTGATATGAAAATTAAGTGGATAGGAGTTGATGCTGTTAGCGCAGATCACCCGATGAATACGATAATGAGAATATGGCATCCTAAAACATTTGAAGAAGCAAACAGGAAACTCAAAGAGCAGTTTGGTAAAGATTGGGATCAGATGTATCCGATTGAGGAATTCTATCAGGTTATGCATATAAAACTTTTCCCGAAGCATCTTGTGCACGCAGAAAATCTATCAACGGACATCGCAAATCTTCCAAGTGGTAGATACTATATAGGATGTTTCCTTGCAAAAGCCATGGAAGCAGAATCAATGTGGGGTAGATTTATAGCCTGGAAAGTAAAATAATTTTTAATTTTAAAGAGAAGAGGGATATTTCCTCTTCTCTTTTTTATTTTAGAGGAGGAAACTATGGCAATAGCACATGAATTTGAGTATTTTAAACCAGAGAGCGTTGAAGGTGTTATTGAACTTCTTTTGAAATACAAAGGTAAAGCTCGCCTTCTTGCAGGTGGAACCGATCTTGTTGTGAGAATTAAAGATGATTTAGAATTTCCAGAAGCAGTTATAGACATCAAAGGACTTACCGAGCTTGGAAAGCTTGAATTCAAAAATAGTAGGCTTTTTATAGGTTCCCTTGTGACCTTCAATGATCTAATCGATTCGAAAATTGTAGAAGGAAAGTTTCCACTTTTATGGGAATCTTCTAAAACTATTGCATCAATGGGAATAAGAAACAGGGCAACAATTGTAGGTAACATTTGTTCTGCAGTTCCATCGCTCGATAGTGGTCCTGCCCTTCTCGTATATGAAGCAAATGTTGTTGTTAAAGGTTCAGAAGGAGAAAGAGTTATTCCAATTCTTGACTGGTTCCTTGGACCGAGAAAAACTGCACTTAATGCGTATGAATTTGTTTATGGAATTACCATTTCTCTCCCCGAGAAAAGAAATGGAGGAAGCTACGTAAAACTTGGTAGATATAACGGAGAAGATCTTGCTCAGGTTGGTTTAGGTATTCTTGCACTGGAGGGAAATGAATATCGTTTAGCATTCTGTGCAGTTGGGCCGCTACCTTGCAGAGCAAAAAAAATAGAAGCGCTTCTGAACGGAAAGCCATTAACAGATTCTTTAATTGAAGAGGCTAAAAATTTAGTGCCTGAAGAAATATCTCCTATCACAGATGTAAGAGCCACAAAGGAGTATAGATTGCACGTGGCAAAGATTATGTTTGAAAGGGGAATTAAGGCTGCAGTTGAGAGGCTTAATGGCAAGGGCCCTGCTTATGGAAAGAAGTTAATCTAGGAGGATGAGGTGAAAAAAATTGCGTTTATTTTAAATGGCGAGAAAAGGAATGTTTATGTAGAACCAAATGATTTACTCCTTGATGTTCTGAGAGAAAAACTTGGAATAAAGAGCCCGAAGTATGGATGTGGAAGAGGAGACTGTGGTCTTTGTACAATCCTCTTAAACGGGAAAAGCGTTAGAACATGTCTGATACTGGCGATTGAGGCCGATGGTCAGGAGATGTTGACAGTTGAAGGGCTATCAAAAGATAAACTTACTCCTCTTCAAGAGTCTTTCATAAGACATAATTCTTTTCAATGTGGATTCTGTGCTCCAGGAATGATAATGACTGCAACAGAATTTTTGGAGAAAAACCCAAATCCAGCAGAAGAAGAGGTTAAGGAAGCTATTTCTGGAAACCTTTGCCGATGTACAGGGTATACTCCAATTATCGAAGCTATTCTTGATGTTAAAAAGAAATAAGGAGAGCGAAATGGAGGAATATAAATATGTTGGTAAGCCCGTTGATAGGCTTGATGAAAAAGAAAAAGTAACTGGTGCTGCAAAGTATGTAGATGACATTGATTTTGGACCGAACCTTCTGTATACTGAAATAATCGAGAGTCCTCACCCTCATGCGCTCATAAAGAGTATTGATACAAGTGAAGCAGAGAAAGTAGAGGGTGTGGTTAAAGTTATTACGGGGAAAGACTTTCCTTACAAGTTTGGCTTGTATATGAAGGATAGATATATATTTGCCCAGGACAGAGTGAGATTTATCGGAGAGCAGGTAGCAGCAGTTATCGCAAGAGATCCGAAGACTGCATTAAAAGCTGCAAAGCTTGTTAAAGTCGTGTATGAACCTATTCCTGCAGTTTTTGACCCGATTGAGGCGTTAAAAGAAGATGCTCCAGTAGTGCATCCCGACCTTGGAAATTATCCGCATGTGCCGTGGTTTTTTCCAAAAGGTGGTACAAATATTGCCCATCATACAAAAGTTAGGAAAGGAAATGTTGAGAAAGGATTCAAAGAAGCAGATTTTGTTTTTGAAGATACTTATAGAATCCCAAGATATGCTCATTGTTGTCTGGAAACCCATATAGCAGTTGGTTTACTTGATTATTCAGGGAGATTAACTGTTTGGGCAAGTTCTCAATCCCCTTATACTCAGAGGAATCTTTTTGCTGATGCGCTTGCTCCTCTTGGTTTTTCGCATAAAG